>Ga0207719_100335_pt1 | contig 31960 bp, 30 predicted proteins | sample A23P1SouthBayCA_2_FD_187279 | JGI IMG/M metagenome (GOLD analysis project Ga0207719, IMG submission 187279) | Aerobic enrichment media microbial communities from Eden Landing Ponds, California, USA - A23 P3 (3) (SPAdes) | ecosystem: Environmental > Aquatic > Marine > Unclassified | place... | reverse complement strand
TTCGACGAACTCGCCTCCCCAGCGCCGTTCGCCTTCCCGGTCCGGGAAGACGACGAGCCGGTCAGCCCGGTACACCGTCGCCGCGCGGGCGACGTATCCGAGCTTGCGAGTTGCCTCGCGTTTGTCTTCGGCCTCACGGACGAGCGAAGACGGCACGAGTACGGTGCGTGTCATGCCGATCCCTTCCTCGTCGCGTCCAGACTGTGTCGCGATACCGCGTCCGAACCTATAAGGGTAGCGGAACGCGTCCGGGGCTGTGAGGCGCTCACACCCCCGTCTGTGGGCGATTCGTCCGCCATCACCGTGTGGGTCGATGCCGTGGTGGGTCGTCCCGCGCCAGCCCGTCGCAGTCGCTCGATTCTGCCCCGTTTCGGAAGCCTTATCAATGAATCCGGCATTACCCAGAAGTGCAAGACGCGCGCTGGTAGTGTAGTGGTATCACGTGACCTTGCCATGGTCGCAACCGGGGTTCAAATCCCCGCCAGCGCATATCGGCTCTCACGAGCCTCATACCGACACTTTTCGTTTTTTAACTCCAGAAAAGAAAGCCGCGCTTATAGCGTTGTGACACTACACGGTTAACCTGTCACTATCGAGCGGTTTTACAAACGCCAAATATACACACCTCAAACCCTGTTTGAGCAGGCTTTAGGGAATCGGAAAAACTGAACTGATCGCGCGCGAACAGTGTATTGAGCATTCTTATCTTGCAGTTTCTCAACAGAACTACGAAACGCTACAAAAGTTCGCGCCGCCTTTGACAAGTCATTATCGCGCGTGCGAACAGAACTTCCTCTTTCTTCTGGTATCGGGATGATCATGTGATGCCGACAGAATCAAAATATCAAACAGTCTATATCAATCAGAGATATCGATTAAGAAATCCAAATGAGACACTTACTGCGCTCAGCGAAGTGGTGTGGTGAGAATTTGATAATACACCAAGGCCACCTTCCCCCCCCTGAACATTGACGCAAACGTATCAAACCATCCCGATTTGGTAGAAACCTGACTCAATGTATTCGAACTGACAAACGATGAAGTAAAGTCCAAGCACAACGGACTGGGGTTAATTACTAATGTATCTCGAAATCTACGAATCTCCAGGCAAGACCGGAGAGGTCCATCTCAACCCGTATGAATACACGTATGATGGAACTCTGGATAGGGTAGAGAAATATCTCGAAATCGAGCCAGAATTCGGAGAGGTTCTTGGCGCTCCGGATTCAATGGGAGCACCGACCTACGAAAAAATGACTGATGAGCTGAGTATTCTCAACGAAATAGCATCTGCTCTCTATGCCCGTGGAATTTGGAATCACAAGATCGTGAATGAGTGAAACTGCTCAATTAATCGAGAGGCGGGAAGGAGATTGTGAACACGTGCCTTCCGCGTCCACTCCTCAATACTAACGAGTGCCCGAAGCGAGGGTAACAATAAGCGAACAGGTTTGCTTTGCTTACTCAATTGATGCCAAAACACTCTCTCGACCCGGACGAAATAGAGGTGGAGGCAGAGTTCTATTTCATACTGGACAACGGTAATCCGTCTCTCAAAACTGACCAACTACAACTCATGGAGGTGATGACCAGACGCGGATACGACGTCCTTCATCAAGGTGAACGCGTCTGGGAATATATGCTTCAAAAACCTCAACCCTCACCGGGGTTTTGGTGGCGATTGAAGGAGGCAGTTGAACTCGTCCGGCGAGCGACTGCTGCGGTCCTCGATTCCGGTCGCCTTTGTCGTACGTGGGTGTGTCGCCGGGGCCGTCGACCGGTTGGGTCATCTACCGATCTCCAAACGCCGCGCCTAACTATTCGGCTTCGACCCGACCGGACACATGGCGTACCGAACGACCGTCGGCTGGTCGCTCATCACGTCCGGCATCGTCACGCTTCTGCTCGCTTACCTCCCGGGGGACAGCGTCTACTGGGGGATTGGACTCCTCGTCGTCGGTATTCTCGTCTTCGCCAGTCGTCGATTGGTCTGAGTCGAAGGCGGCGGACGGCCCGTCGCCCGCAGTTACGCGGGTGGGCCGCGGGGGACGAAACGTCGTCCGTGAGGGATTCCAAAGGGGGGAGGGGCGGGGAAGGGGTCGAACGGCGGAATCGAGGGCGGATACCCGCAGGGGGGACGCGGGTGCGTCGCCCTCACGACGACCATAGTGCCCACCACGTAATGTCAATTGTGGAGGCTTTGACGTTCGTTGTAGTTATCGAAAGATGATGATGGACGGATCACTCGTCGACGTCGAGCCCGAGTCCGAGGGTGTTCGCGGTTTCGACTCGCCGGAGGTCGTCCCGGTCACAGAGCGCGTCGACCGCCGTCGACGGGAGATCGACTCTGAGCGACCCGGACGGGAGCCACGCCGTCACGTCGCCATCCAGGTCGTCCACGGCCGCCGCGACCGCGTCGGCGGCGTCCCCGTCGGTCGGTTCGACGACGAGGTCCACGCGTTCGTCCGCCGGCGGGTCCCGGCGGAGTCGCCGCACCGGGTGCGAGAGGTACAGATCCGTCATCGGTGCCGGGTCGGCGCCGCCGGGGCAAAAGCCTGGTGCGCTCCCGAAAACACTTACCGGCCGGCCGAAACGACCCGGACGTGTCCCCACGGCGACGCGAGGTCTGTGCGGCGCTTCTGGCCGCGTTTGCCGGCTGTACCGGCACGACTGACCCCGGCGGCTCGGACCCCGAGGAGTCGGCCGACGGGACCGACGCCGACGGCACCGACGCGGGGTCGCCGTCCACGAGCGCGGATTCGACGCCCGCGGACGAGACCGCCGACGAGTCGCCGGGGCTCCCCGCCTACGCCACCTGTGACGGCGCGTCGAACGCCCTCCCGGCGTCGGCGCCCGCCGTCCCGGAGTCGCTGGAGCCGTCAGCGGTGGCGTCGTACGTCGAGGCCGTCGAGCGCACGCTCGTGTTGCCGCCCGACGACGAAATCGTGGACGGCCACGTGATCGTCGGCACCGTCGAGACCGAGTCAGTCGAGCACGGCGTGCTCGCGCGCGTCCCGGTCAACGGCGGCTACTACAACGAACCGATGGAGGGCAACACCACGGCGACCGTCCACGCCGACCTCGGCACCCACGTCGGCAACTACTTCGTGGGCGAGCGGGTCGTCCGCCGGGTCCGGGACCGGGACGGCGAGAGCGACCCCCGCGAGGACGGGCGGGTGCTCGTCTGTCGCCCCGAGTGACCCGGTTCCCGGCGGTCCGGTCGTCGCCCTCCGATGGCCGGGCGACCCGCGCCGGTCGCGGCCGGCCGCTGCCGGGGAGAGACTATTGTGTTCCCGCGCCCACGCTCGACCATGACGGTCGTCGCACTCCTGAGCGTGGCACCGGTGATCGAGGGCAGCATGGCGAGTGAAGTCGCGAAGGCGGTCGATGCCCTCGATGGCTTCGACGTGAGCTACGAGACCAACCCCATGGGGACCGTGATCGAGGCCGAGGACGTCGACGAACTGTTCGCCGCAGCCGCGGCCGCCCACCGGGCGGTCGACGCCGACCGGGTCTCGACGGTCCTGAAGGTCGACGACAAACGCACGAGCGACGCGGGGGCAGGCGAGAAGGTGGCGTCGGTCGAGCGGGAACTGGGCCGACCGCCGAAGCGTGAGCGGTAGGGCGTCGCCCCGGCGGGAGTCTCCGGCCGTCGACGGCGTTCGCTGCCGACGGTCCTCCCGCGTCGGCGGGGTCCCGGATGCCAACGGTTTTGACGGCGCTGCCTGAACTGGGGGACGCCAATGTTAGAGAGTACCACGGCGTTCGTTACCGGGGCGAGTCGAGGGATCGGCCGTGAGATCGCGATCACGCTCGCCGAGTACGGCGCGAACGTCGCACTGGCCGCCCGCAGCGACGGCATCTACGAGACGGCGGATCTGATCGACGCCCCCGACCGGACGCTCGCAGTCGAGACCGACATCACCGACGAGGCGTCGGTCGGCGACGCCGTCGACGCCACGACCGAGACCTTCGGTGGGCTGGACTGCCTGGTGAACAACGCAGGCATCTCGCTGGTCAGCGAGGGGCAGGGCGGGCCGCTGGAGACGGCCGACATCGACGACTGGCGGCGCGTCCAGGAGACCAACGTCGTCGGGACGGCGATCTGTTCGAAACAGGCGATCCCGGCGCTGAAGGAGGGAGGCGGCAGCGTCGTCAACGTCGCGTCGACGGCCGGAAAGGGGCCGTACCCCAACGGAACCGCCTACGCCGCCTCGAAGGCGGCGATCATCAACCTCGGCCGGACGCTGGCCTACGAACTCGGCGACGACGGCGTCCGCGTCAACACGGTCTGTCCGGGCGGCGTCAAGGCCGACTCCGGGGACCGGTTCGAGAGCGTCGTCGAGGAGCAGGCGAAGTCGGCCGACGCGTCCTACGAGGAGCAGGAGCAACGGCTCCTCGACCAGCAGGCCCTCGACCAGTTCGTCCACGCTCGCGACGTGGCGGAACTCGTCGCCTTCCTCGCGAGCGACAACGCGCGCCTGATTACCGCCCAGGACATCAATCTCTCGGGCGGGATGGCGTGGTACTGACCGGGGGACGGCGACCTGCACGGGGGTCGGACCGATCGATGCGAGGACGTCCACCTGGCCGGTATCTTTTTGCGGATTAGCGCGCGCATGAACAACGATGACGACCGAGGGCTCCCCTGACGAGGCGACTGCGCTTCGAGATCGGCGCGTGATCGACGCGGGCGCACAGGTCCAGGAGACGGTCGACGACCTCCTCCCGTACATGGACGCCGAGACGGCTGCCCGGGAGTTCCTCGACCTCTCTAACAACCCGCGCGGCGACGTCTACGGCGGCGTCGGTGCCCACCCGCTGTACGAATACAAGCGCGCGGGTCCGGACGGGGTGCCGGCCGCCGAGGGGGACCTGACGGAGGCGATCGGGTTCGACGCCGTCGAACGCCAGTGTGCGTCCCAGGGGATCGACGCGGCAGTGGTGAACCCGACGCTGAACCTCGACCTGGCCGAGGTCAACAACGATCGGTTCGCGGTCGCGCTGGCGAGTGCGTACAACGACTGGCTGCTGGATGGGCTGGACGGTCGGGATCGGCTCGTGGGCAACGTGGTCGTGGCGCCACAGCACCCCGAGCGCGCGGCGGCGGAGATCGACAGGGTCGGCGGGGAGGCCGCGGTCGCCGGCGTCCACCTCCCGGTCACGGGGGTCACCCACCCCCTGGGTCACCGGGCGTACGATCCGATCTACGCGGCGGCCGAGGACCACGGCCTGCCGATCGTCGTCCAGCCGACCGTCGGGGCGAGTTCGCTCCACCAGCAGTTCTACGAGTCGGCGTACTTCGCCCAGGATTACGTCATGCACCAGCCGTTTCTGGCCCTCAGACATCTCACGTCGCTCATGTTCGAGGGCGTCCCCGTCCGATACCCGGACCTCAACGTCGTCCTGCTCGACTGCGGCGTCGGGTGGGCCCCCTACGCCATCATGCGCCTGGACGATCACTATCTCGAACTCGGCTACGAGATCCCGGCCCTGAACAAACTGCCGAGTGAATACGCCACCGAGAGCGTCTACTGGGGGACCGGCCCCGTCCACGACGCCGGGACGCATCCGGATTCCCGGTACCTCGCGCGCGCGATCAAGATGGTCGGTCCGGACAACGTCCTCTTTACCTCCGACCTGCCACACCCGCGGACCGACACCCCGGCTGGGGTGGACACCGCACTCGGCGACCACCTCGACGCTGACGCGGCGACGGCCGTGTTCTCCGGCACCGCCGCACGCGTCTTCGGGCTCTGATCGCGTCGGCCACCGGGCGTTCGGTACGTGCGCGCCCCGTCCCCGCGATAGCGGCTGAGGCGGTCACAGATCGTATCGTGGGGAATGCCGGCCGTTGACTGGCCATCGACGACTCCGGTTCTCCTCGCGTCCGTTCGGCGGCTCCGTCCGGTGACGCGGGGGATACACTTTTTTCGCTCGCCGGGATCTAGCCGGAACATGTCCCGGACCACCGGCGGGGGGGAACTCCGAACCGTCGACGACCTCGACACCGTCGTCGAGGCGGACGGCCACGTGACGGCGCCGGCGCCGATGTTGCTGCCGTACATGGATGCGGAGTTCGACGACGTCAGGGAATTCTACGAGCGTTCGCCAAACGGGTCGCTGGAGTTCTCGGCGGCGTCCGTCGCCTCCCCCCTCTATCTCTACGAGCGCATGAAGGAGCGGGAAGGCAAGGAAGGGTTCTCGTTCGGGCGCCCCTCGGACGCGGGCGACCTCCTCGAGGTCATGGAGGAACACGGGATCGACCGGGCGATCGCGAACAACCTGGGGTTCTCACCGCGGCGGAACCCGCGTCACGCCGCCGGCCTCGTCAACGCCTACAACAACTGGGTCCGCGAGGAGTTCGACGACTACCCGAACATCTACGCCAACATGCTCGGGACGCCGCTCGATCCCGAGTTCACCGCGGCCGAAATCGAGCGCATGGGCGACCACGACTCGACCGTCGGCGTCCAGCTCCTCGGCACCCTGCTCCGGCCGCTCCCGGGCGATCCGCAGTACGACCCGGTGTGGGAGGCCGCCTCGGCCCACGACCTGCCGGTGGCCATCCACACCGGGACCGGGCCGCGCTCGTTCCCCAAGCAGTTCTGGTCGGCCGAGACCTACGCCGAGGACCACGTCAGCGCCCACCCCATGCTCCACATGTCGATCCTGACGTCGTTCGTGTTCAAGGGGGTGTTCGAGCGCTTCCCGGACCTGACGATCGTCATGCAGGAGGCCGGGATCGGCTACCTCCCCTACCTCAAACAGCGGATGGACGCCGCCTACGCCGAACTCGGGTACGAGGTGCCGGGGGTCACCCGACCGCCGAGCGAGTACCTCGACGAGCACGTCTACTTCTGTACGCAGCCGCTGGGCCACACCCACGGGACGCCCGAGCACCTCGCCTGGCTCGTCGAGATGGCCGGCATCGACAACCTGCTCTGGTCGGCGGACGTCCCCCACCCCGACTTCGACACGCCCGAGGAGCTGTTCAACCGGGTGAAGCCGTACTTCTCCGCCGCGGAGCTGAACAAGCTGATGGGCAAAAACGCCGAGCGCGTGTTCGGCATCTGATCCCGTGCCCGCGCGACGCCCATGAACCGCGACGTCGACCGCGACGCAGACACCGACGTCGACCGCGACGCCGACACCGACGAAGCCCACTCCGACGTCGAGGACCTTCGAGCCCGTGGGCCCGGGGAGGACCCGGAGGACCCGTACGCCGACGTGGACGTCTCGGAACTCCCGGACTGGTGGCGCGAGGCGATCGCCGAGTTCGAGGCCGCCGGCCTGCGTCCCTACCGGCCGCCGCGATTCGAGGACGGCGCCCTCACGCCGGAGGTGATCGCGGACCTCGAAGCCGACCTCGGCGTCGACGTCCGGTTCGTCTGCTTCGACGGTCGGTTCGGGGACGACTGGGCGATCGAGGTCGACGGAACCGCCATCGCGGACGTCGGACGCCACCGGTCGACCGAGGGGTACACGCGGTTCGAATTGCCGAGCGACGAGTTCCGGGCGTGGGTCCGCGAGGCCGTCACGGACGGCGCGGCGGAACGTGACCGGGAGGACGAGCGTGACGGGACGGAGGAACGTGACGGGCGGGCGGAGTCGTGCTCCGTCGAGACCGGTGGCGACGCGTGACTGGCGACGCCGCGGGCACGAGGCGGACGGAGCAATCGCCGGAGCGGCTCCGGCGTGGCGCACGGAAGGCTCAAGTGCGTCCCGTCCGTTTTCGCTGACATGTCAACTGCCGCTGCGTCGTTCTGGCGGGAGCTTGACCGGTACCACGACCTCGCGGAACGGTTCGAGCGCAACGTCGAGGTCACGCATCCCGACTACCTGACGGGCCGAAGCGGCTCCTACAGCTGTGGGTGTGCCTGGTGTGCACGGGAGGTCACGTACTACACCTACACGGGACCGCGGCCGTGAACGGGATGTAGAGCCCGGACGCCCCCGTGGCGTCCCCGGTCCTCGACCCGCGATCCGGCGCCTCAATCGCTCAGGTAGACGACGCCGTCCTCGACTTCCAGGTCGTAGGTCGGGACCCGGTAGCTGTCGTCCTTGGGGCTGGTCCCGGTCTCGATGTCGAAGAGCCACCCGTGCCACGGACAGGAGATGTACTTGCGCTCGGCGTCGAAACTCCAGTCCCAGCCGTCGTCGTCGGTCGTCGTGTGGCCGGTGAGGGCCCCCTCACAGAGGGGGCCGGCCTGGTGGATGCAGTAGTTCGCGACTGCGTGGTACTCGCCGTCGTGCAGGAAGACGGCGATCTCCCGACCCCGGATTTCGGTGATGACGCGGGACCCGTCCCCGTCGAAGTCGGCTTCCTCCGCCAGTTTGGTCCGGTCGTCGCTCATGCGATATGGACGCAATCCTCGTCGGCAACGTATAAAGATCACCCACCGCCATACCGACCCGGCATCTCCGTCCCGTCCACTACGCTTCCGGTCCGAACAGGTCAGTCTGAATCCGAGGGCCGCGGCGTCAGGGTTCCGGCGGAACGATTAACACGTCAGCCGGACGTTCATCAGGCGGTGAAACTGCGGACCAAGTTCGCGGTCGCACTGGTGCTCATCACGGTGTTGCTGAGCGTCCTGACCGTGGCTGGCCTGGAGTTCTTCAAGGACCAGCAGGTCCAGCGGGTCCAGGCGGACGTCGACGAAACCGCGACCCAGACCGCAGAGCAGATCCGGACCGAACTCGCCGACCGGCGCGACTACGTCGGCTACGTCGCCAGCCGCAACGCTTCGGCCGACTTCGACCGCTCCGGCCGGGTCCTGACCGGGATGCTCGACAACTCCCGGTTCCGCAACGCACTGCTCGTCAATACGAGCGGCCACGTCGTCGACGCTCGCGGCACGTACACGCCCGCGGGGCGCGAGGACCTCCTCGGGTCGAACGTGACCGACGGCCCCTGCGTGTCCGAGACGCTCCGGACGGGCGACCAGTGCGTGAGCGATCCGGTCCCCGCAAACGACTCCCACGCGGTGGTCATTTCCGCGCCAATTTTCCGGGAGGGGCGGGTAGCCGGCGCGCTGCTCGGCGTCATCCGCGTCACTGACCAGACGTTTCTCTCCACGCTCGACCCCCTGGAGACGAGCGCCCAGGCGGTCGTCGTGAGTCACGAGGGGTCGGAGTTGCACGGGGCACACGAGAGCTTCGCGTCGGTCATCACCGGGCGGGCCGTGGTCGAAGGCTACGGCTGGACGGTCCGGATCCAGCGGGACAGCACCGCCCTCCAGCGCCAGCTCCGCCAGCTCGCGCTCGCCCAGGGCGTCGGCCTGTTCGTGGTTCTCGGGATCGTCGTCGGATTCGGCTACTGGGAGTACAGCGTTAATCTCCGCCAGACCAGTCGGCTACTCGCGGGGTTCCGTCGGGTCGGCCGGGGCGAGTACGACGCCTCCCTGTCGCTCAGCTCGGGCGAGGAGTGGGAACAGATCAGCGACGGCTTCAACGACCTGACCGACGGACTCGCCGCCCGCGAGCGAAAGCTCCGGGAGCGCGAACAGCGTCTCGAGGTGCTCAACCGCGTGATACGCCACAACGTCCGCAACGAGATGGTGGTCGTCCTCAACTACGCCGAACTCGTCGAGGAGATGGTCGACAACGACCGGATCCAGCAGATGGCCCGCAAGATGTACGACGCCGGGGACGAACTGACCGCTCTCAGCGACAAGGCCCGACAGATCGAGAACGTGATGGACGAAGACGAGGAGCCCCGCCCGCTCGATCTGGGCGAAATCGTCCGGGACGTGGTGAGCGACACCCGGGAGGCGTACCCCGAGGTGAGCATCCACGTCGACGTGGCGGCCGGGGACGGCGGTCGCGACCCGGTGGTCCAGGACGGCGGCGACGGAGCCCACCACGGAGCGAAGCCGGAGCCCCCCGACGGCGACTCCCCGGGGATCACCGTTTCGGCGCTCCCGGCGATCCGACGGGCCGTCGCGAACGTCGTCGAAAACGCCTGCAAGCACAACGACAGCGACGATCCCACAGTCGAGGTGACGGTCGCCGCGACGGTCGAGTCGCCGGAGGGCGAGTCCAGCGCAGACCAGTCCTCGCCCGACGTGGGGAGACACCACCCGACTGAGGCGACCGTGGGCGGGGTTCGCCTCGTGGTCGCCGACGACGGCCCCGGCATCCCGGAGCAGGAACACGCAGTGCTCCAGAAGGGCCGCGAGACGGCGCTCGAACACGGGAGCGGGCTCGGTCTCTGGCTGGTCTACTGGGCCGTCGACCGCTCGGGGGGGACTCTCGACATCAGCGAGAACGACCCGCGCGGGTCGGTCGTGGAACTCCACCTACCCGCAGCGGCGCCGGATGCGACGGCCGGCGACGACGGCGCTGACGACCCCGACGACGAAGCAGACGGCCAAACGATCTGACACAGCGACGACGAAGCAGCCGGCCTGGCGACCCGACACACCGACGCTCCGCGTCGGGCCCCTGTGCGACGCGCGTCCACCGGGAACGGCGGGATCGGTGCTCACCCGCGCCGGTACAGCACCAGCCCGCCGATCAGCGCGACGATCAGCACTACCACCCCACCGAGGGTCGGGGCCCCCACGCCAAGCGCTCCCGGTTCGGCGACGACGGTCGTCGCGGTCCCCCCCGGCGCGGTCGTCCCGTCCGGCGGTACCATGCCGGTAGCGACCACCGCCGTCGCGGTCCCGTTCGTCGACTCCGGAACCACCACCGTGACGTTCCCCGCTCGTTCGTCGTTGACGCGGACGCTGTAGTTGCCGGGGTCGCCGAACTCGCGCTCGAAGGTGGCCTGCCGGGTCCCCTCGGCGGCGACGGTGACGTCGCGATCCTCGACGACCTGCCCGTTGAGGAGCAACTCCGCGGTGAACGTCCCGTCCGCGCCGCCGACGTTCGAGATCCGGACGCGCACGGCGACCGCGTCCCCGAGTTCGACCCGGGAGACGCTCACGAGCGCCCGGAGCAGTTCGAACTTGGCCTGCTCGCCGCCGACGACGAAGTCCGACAGCCCCGGCGAGTCGCCGCGGAGGATCCAGTGGGTCGGCGTCTCGGCGACGATCGTCGTCGGCAGTTCGGTCCAGGTCCCGTTCGCGAACCGGTGGAGCACCACGTCTCCGGGGTCCGTATCGCTGGCCGCGAGTCTGTCCTTGCTCACCCGGACGGTGAAGTTCACCCCCCCGATTGCCGAGTCCGGAATCGTGTGGTCCACGCGCAGGTAGCCGAGCCCCCGGGTGCCGTCGGTGACGCTGAAGTTCGCCTCGGTCACCGCCGAGGAGTTGCTCTCGGTCACGTTCAACGCGAAGTCCCCGCCCTCCTCGACCGACAGCGCCAGGGAGTCGACCCCGACCTCGTCGTCGACCGACCGCGTCGTCGAGACGTTGACCTCGACGGTCTCGCCCGCCGTGACGTTGCGAGCCGTCACGTTGACCCGGGTGGTGTTGTTCGTGGTCTCGCCGTCGGTCCTGACCACCGAGTCAGTGTTCGACAGCCAGACGTCGGACCGACTCGCCGGGTCGGCACCGAAGACCTGGAGCGTCGCGGAGTAGGTGCCGGGCCCGGGCGGGCCGAAGGTCACCGTCAGGGATCGCTCGTCGCCGGGAGCGAGGGTGAACCCTCCGTCGGGGTCGACGCCGAACGCGTCCGGTGTGCCACCCACGACCGCAACTCGGTCGACGGTGAGGTTCGCCTCGCCCGCGTTGCGCACCGTCAGCGTGCGGTTGAGCGCCTCGCCCGCAGTCACGTCGCCGAACCGCAGGGCTTCGACCCCGACTTGCAGGTCCGGTGCGACCGCACGGCCCTCCAGCGCCACGTCGAGCGAGCCACCCGGGGCCCCGACCGACAGCGATCCGGTGAGCGACCCGGACTCGCGGGGGGCGAACGTCACCGTCGCCGTCCGGGCCTCGCCCGGCCGAACGGTCAGATTCGCCGGGGAGTCGAGCGCGACCCCCGGTGCCTCGACGAGGTCGAGCGCCGACAGCCGGAGGGGCGCCGATCCATCGTTGGAGATCCGGATCGTTCGCGTGACGTTCTCGCCGACCCGGACCTCGCCGAAGTCGACGGCTGTCGGCGAGACGGCGATCGCGCTCCGGACCCCTCGCCCCGAGAGGTTCACCGCGGCGACCGCGGTCGATCCGTTGTGTGCGACGGTGAGCCGGCCGGTCGCCGACTCGTTACTCGACGGTGAGAACCTGACCTGGACCGACCGGGTCTCGCCCGGTGCGATCGATCGCACGTCCTCCTGGCGGGTGAACCCCGCACCCTCGACCTCGATCCGCGAGACGGTGAGGGGAGCGGTGCCGTCGTTCGTCAGTTCGAGCGTCCGGTTGCTCGTGGTTCCCACCCGGACGTCCCCAAAGGCGAGTTCGTCGCTTGTGATCGACAGCGACGGCCTGCCGACGTCCACGCCCGTCTCGTTGGCCGCCGTCTCGTTGGTCGCCGTCTCGTTGACCGTGGGTTCGCTGGTCGATGTGGACAGGTCGCCGCCACCGCCGCCGCCGCCACTCTCGGCGGCCGCCAGTTCGACAGCGAACGAGCGGTTCTCGGGGGCGGTGACGTTTGCCCGGCGGCGATAGACGTCCTCGGCAAAGCCACCCCCACCCGGCGGTCGGACCGTAAGGGAGACGTCGCCGGCGAGTTCGATCCCCGGTGTCGTCCGGTTTTCCAGGTGGAGCAGACCGTCGGCGTCAGTCGTGGCTGTCAGCGAGGCGTTCGCCGGGCCGGTGACGGTTGTGCCCCTCGTCTCGGACTGGGCCTGGATGATGGCCGGCGACCGGTCACGGACCGTCACCGTCGCGTTCTCGACCGGGGTTCCGTCCGAGTCGACCACGCTCACGTTGACCACGTGGCCGGACGGGAGCGTGGCGGTTCCGAACACGTCGGTGGACTGCCTGAGGCGACCGAGCGCCAGCAGGTCGGGGACGCCGTCGTGGCTCCCAGCCGGACCGGTAGCCCGCTGGACGTAACTCACAGTCTGCGTGACGTTGCTCCACGTGGTGCCGGCGAAGACCGAGCCCTCAATCGGTTCGTCGAATGCGGCGATGGCCTGTCCGTCGCTCGCGCGTTCGACGAGCACCGTTCCGTTCGTCAGATAGGTCCCGCGGGCGGTCAGGAACTCGACCCCGAGCCAGGTCCGGTCGACGACGTACAGCGTCACGTTCCGCCGGTCCCCGGTGGCCGAGAACCGACGCATCGCGCTGTTGCCGTCCGCCGTCTCGGCGCGGATCAGGACGGGCCCGGTCAGCTCCGCCCCGGGCGTCGTTCGTCCCGGCAGGACGGCCTGTCCCGACGCGGTGAGATTCGCCCGCAGCGGGGCGAATCCACCCGACCGCACGTGGACGAACTGGACCTCACCCTCGGAGTACGGCACGTCGCTGCCGTTCAGTACCGTCACGTTCACTCTCGTCGCCTCGGTCGGGACGGAGTACGTCGGGGCGGCATCGCCGCCGACGGTCCCCGCCTCCAGAACGTACGTGTCCGGACGGCCGTCGACGGGGCCCGGAGCCGGTCTGGGCAGGCCGCGGTCGCCCTGGAACAGCGCCGTCGTGTAGTTGCCACCCTTCCAGAGCGTGACGTTCCGCGAGGTCCCCGCGCCGTCGAGGCGCGCCTGCTCGCCGTGGGTCGTGCCGTTGTTTCCGAGCCAGCTAACCGTGTCGCCGGCCGCGGACTCGGCGTCCTGGCCGCTCCCGTACTGGACGCGGACGGAGACGTTGGCGGCCGGCCGCAGTTCGACCGGGAGCGACCGGTCCTCGTCGACTTCGAGCCGGGTGTGGTACTCGGCGAGGTCGTCGCGGCCGGCCGGCGGACGCACCACCACGTCGACGGTGCCGGTCACCTCCACACCGGGGGTCGCAGCCCCCGACGGGACGAACGCCCCACTGCTGATGGTGTTACCGGTGAGGACGGCCCCGGCGGCCCCGGTGTCGGCCCTGTGATGGACGATGACCCGTGCGTCCCCGAGTGGGTCGCCGTCGGGGCCCACGACATCGATAGAGAGGTTGTGGCCGGCGGGGATCGCGAAGTCGCGGGTCGCGTCGTCGCTGACCGTGACCGCCCCCAGCGCGTAGACGTCCGGCACGCCGTCGTCGGGGTACGGGGGCGGTGTCGACGTGTCGGTCGTCGTGCCGTCGGTGGGGTACGGTGTGGGCGATGTCGACGTGTCGGTGGTCGTGCCGTCGGTGGGGTACGGTGTGGGCGATGTCGACGTGTCGGTGGTCGTGCTGTCGGTGGGGTACGGCGTGGGCGATGTCGACGTGTCGGTCGTCGTGCCGTCGCTCTCGTACTCCTGTCGGAACTCGACCGTGTAGTTCACGCCGGGGTCGACATCGACCGCGTAGCCCCCGGCGTCGACGAACGTCGACACGGGAGCGACATCGTCGTCCCGCGGCAGGAATCGCAGTCGCTCGCCGGCGCTCCCGGTTCCGTTCGCCGTCACGGCCCCCGTGAGCGAGACGGACATCGACGGCGAGGCGCCGGTGGCGTCGCTCCCGACGAGCGCCCCGACCGTCGGCAGGACCGTCGCCAGGACGACTGCCCCGACCACCGCGAGTACGATCCGGCGCTCACGCATCCCGCGGCCCCCCTGTCCAGGACGCAGTCGAGTGTGACCCCCGGACAGTCGACACGGGCGTCATGTCATAAACTGACACCCTCCCGATGTATTAAACTGTGCCGCTTGAACCCGGTCATACGCAGGTGTGTACAGTTCGGGGGCGAGGGATGTACGTTTATGGCGCCCCCACCAAAAATCAGACTGAATGCGAGGACCGGGCGGAGACGATACGGAGCAGCCCCCGAACCGGACGGACGCGAGAACCGACAGGGACCGACAGCGCCTCCGCGCGGTGGTCCGCTACAGGGTGTCCGACGGTGAAGCGGTCCTCACGGGCGTCTCGCCCGCGTTCGAGGAGGTGTTCGGCGCGCCTGCTCCGGATGGAGAGAAGCGGGTTGCCACGCTGCTCTCCGACGTCGACGGCGGCGCCGCGGCGCTCGAAACGGCCCTCGACGGCGGGACGGGACGGGTCGAGACCGACGGGCGGACCTTCGACGTGGAGTGTCTCCCGGACGCCGTCGGCCGACCCGGCGGCCGCCGCGACGCCGGTGGGGACCGCGCCCACGACGAACAGTCGGACCGTGACGAGCAACCAGCCACGGGTGCGCTCCTGTTTGTGGACGTCACCGACTACGAACGGCGGGTGACGTCCCTGAACGAGGAGGTCGAGCGCCTCCGGACCTTCACCCACGCACTCGCACACGACCTCCGGAACCCGCTGGAACTCGCGGAAGTCCGGGTCGAGACCGCGAGAGAGACCGGCGACCTCGACCACCTCGAACCGGTCGCCGAGGCGCACGAGCGCATCGAGCGCCTGATCGACGACGTCCTCGACATGGCGAGGGACGGCGACGAACTGACCGACCCGGAGGCGGTCGACCTCGGGTCGCTCGTCCGGGAGACCTGGGACGGTGTCGAGCACGGGGACGCGACGCTCGCGGTCGACGGGCCGCTTCCGACCGTCGAGGGGTCGCCCCGGCGGCTCCGACGCCTGTTCGAGAACCTCTTTCGCAACGCGGTCGAACACGCCGGGCCGGCCCCGGCGATCCGGGTCACCCGGACCGAAGCGGGGTTCGCCGTCTGCGACGACGGCCCCGGGATCCCACCGGACGAGCGTGAGGACGCGCTGTCGGCGGGGTACACGACGCGAACCGAGGGGACCGGCCTGGGACTGCCGATCGTGGCCCGGGTCGCCGGTGCCCACGGCTGGTCGGTCGAAGTCGAGACGAGTGATGCGGGCGGTGCGCGGGTCCACGTCGTCGGTGCGGGGCGACCCGCCGCGGGCGACCGGTGATGGTGGTCGGGAGCCGCGGACCCCCCACGCCGGTCCCGGGAGGCCTGGATCGGGGGGAGGTCAGAGGTCGCCGGCGCGACCCACTTCTCGGAAGGCCAGTTCCATGTCGTCGAACTCCGCGACCGTCTCGTCTAGTTGCTCCTGAAGGGCGTCCGCCCGGGACGTGAGACGCTGGTACTCGTCGTTCTCTTCGAGTTCCTCGGGGAGTTTCTCCGCTTCGAGGACGGCGATCTTGCTGGAGATGGACATGTACTCCGAGAGGGCGTCGTCGTAGCTCCGAAAGGAGAGCTGTTGTTCGATTGCCTCAAAGAGGTCCTCCTTGTCGATGGGTTTGCAGAGGTAGTCGTCGAACGGCATCTCGACGATGTCGAAGTCCGGATCGACCGCCGTAACCATGATCGCGCGACAGTCGATGTCGGCCTCGCGGACGTGTTCGAGCACCTCGTCCCCCGAGACCTCCGGCATTCGGCGGTCGAGCAACAGGACGTCGAAGGTGTCGTCGACGGCCTCGATTGCCTCCCGTCCTCCGTACGCCGTTTCGACCTCGTAGTCGTCGTCGAGTTCAAGCCTGAGGGCGTAGGCGTCGGCGATGTCGGCCTCGTCGTCGACGACGAGCACCCTGTAGGGGCCCGATTCTGACATGTGAAAGACTGCCAGGCGTGGCTACATATAATTTGTTGGCTCCACCACCGGGCAAGCTTTAGGTCGATCCGGGACAGTGAGGCCAGGAATGGCACACAGCGCGTTCGATCCGGCCGGGTCCGGTGGCGCCGTCGGCGGCATCGCCGTCTCCTGTTCGCCGGACGTGATCGAGATCTTCGGGGCGCTAGACCTCGACTTCGCCTTCGTCGACCTGGAACACGGCGGCGTCAGCCCGTTCGACGCCGACCCGCTGAAGGACCTCGCCCGCGCGGCCGACCTCGCGGGGGTCGAACTCGTCGTCCGGCTACCGTCGGGTGAGCCCGGCGCCCACCCGGCCCGGATCAGGAAGGTACTCGATACGGGGGTCCGGAACGTGCTCGTCCCCCGGGTCGAGTCGGTCGACGCCGCGGAGGCGGCGGTCGACGCTGCCCGGTTCCGCGCGAGCGACGGCAGCCCGGGCAGCCGCGGCATCGGCAGCAGCCGTGCCTCGCTGTGGGGCGGCGACCTGGACGCGGAGTTCCTCTCCCGCGAGGACGAAACAGCCCACGTCGGCGTGATGATCGAGAACGACCGGATCGTCGACGACCTCGACGATCTCGTCGCCCTCCCCGGCCTGGACTTCGTCTTCCTCGGGCCGGGCGACCTCTCGCACGCGCTCGGGCACCCGCTCGAATTCGATCACCCCGAGGTGGTCGACGTCGTCGACGAGGTGGAGGCGACCGTCCGGGACGCCGACGTCTGCCTCGGCGGCGTCTTCGTCCACGACGCGGCGGAGATGCTCGACCGGGGGTACGACCTCACCGTCCTCGGGTCGGACTACGGCGCCGTCTACGGACACCTCGGCGCGGCACTGTCCGATCTCGACCGCCCGGAGTGAGGCTGGGTCACCCGTCGGACGGCGCGTTCGGGTGGCCTACTGCTCGGGCCAGGCCGACGGGATCACGTCGCCGACGCCGTGCTCGCGGGCGAGCCGTGCCAGTTCCGTGAGGTCGTCGTCCGGCATCGGTACGCCCTCCCGGCGTCGCTTCTCGTCGCTACGGTACTCCGGCCACCCGGGGAGGGCGCCGCGGTCGCTGCGCGAGGACTTCCCGGTCCCGATGGCCTCGTCGTACTCGAACTCCTGGAGGTGGGCGGCGAAGGCGTCGAGGCGGTCCTCGATGGCGTTTCGATCCGAGAAGACCGTCGGGTCGGCGACGAAGAAGGCGGCGTGGTTCCCCCAGTCGATGTCGGACTGCCCCGAGATGAACCCGTCGCCGACGAGCGAACCGAACAGTTCGGCGGCGACGGCGAGGCCGAACCCCTTGTGGCCAGTCGTGCGGCCGCCAAGCGGGAGCAGGACGCCGTCCCCCTCGAAGTAGGCCTCTGGGTCGGTGACCGGCTCGCCGTTCGGGTCGGTCGTCCACTCCGGCTCCAGTTCCGTCCCCGAGGCGGCCGCTCGCCGGACCTTGCCGATCGCGACCTGGCTGCTCGCCACGTCGACGACGACCGGGTGCGGCAGGGCGTCGAACGGCGGCACGGCGAAACAGAGGGGGTTGGTTCCCAGCCCACCGGCGGTGCTGCCGAGGGGGGCGACCGGCCCCTCACCGCCCGTTTCCGGGACGTTGACGAGGGCGACGAACAGCATCCCGGCCTCGGCGGCGCGCTCGCCGTAGCGGCCGATCCGGCCGAGGTGGGTGGTGTTGCCGACCCCGACGAGCGAGAGGCCGCCCGCCGCCTCCTCGATCGCCCGATCGACCGCGACGCGGCCGGCGACCTGCCCGAAGCTCCGCCGGCCGTCGACGGACACACAGCCGTCGACGAGAGCGTTCGTCGTCGGTGTCGCGTCGGGGACGAGCTCCCCCTCCTCGATCAGCGAGGCGTAGATCGGAATCATGCGAACGCCGTGGGAGCCGTGGCCACGGCGGTCCGCATCGACCAGGTGATCGGCCACGTCGCGTGCGATGTCGGGGGTCGCACCGAGCGCTTCTATGACCGTCTCGCCGACCGCCTGGAGCGTGGCATCGTCGACCGTGAACATGGCTCAGACTGTCGGCACGGGCGGATAAAGATACCCCCGTTCGCCGGCGTTGGGAGGCGATTCGGCGACGATCGCGCCGCGGTTACCATCGGAATCCATTTCGGGCCGGCGCTTGACTGGTCACCCGATGGCCGACCTCGCTCTTTCCGCGGTCCGTGTCGTCGTCGCCCTCTTTCTGGTGGCGCTGAACGGCTTCTTCGTCGCCTCGGAGTTCGCCTTCGTCCGGGTCCGATCGACGGCGGTCGAATCCCTCGTCGAGCAGGACAAGCCCGGGGCCGGGGTGCTCCAGGAGACGATGGACAGCCTCGACGACTACCTCGCGACCACCCAGCTGGGGATCACCATCGCGTCCCTGGGGCTGGGGTGGATCGGCGAGCCCGCGGTGGCCGCGATCATCGAACCGGTGCTGGCTGCGGTACTCCCCGAGGGGGTGATCCACCTGGTCGCCTTCGCGATCGGCTTCGGCTTCATCACGTTCCTCCACGTCGTCTTCGGCGAACTCGCGCCCAAGACCGTCGCCATCGCGGAGGCCGAGCGGGTCGCGCTGTTCGTCGCCCCGCCGATGAAGCTCTTTTACTACCTGTTTGTCCCCGGCATCGTCGTGTTCAACGGCACGGCCAACTTCTTCACCAGCCTGATCGGGATTCCGCCGGCCTCCGAGACCGAGGAGACGCTGACCGAGGAGGAGATCCTCTCCGTCCTGACCCGTTCCGGTCAGAAGGGCCACATCGATCAGACGGAGGTACAGATGATCGAGCGGGTGTTCGACCTGGACGCCATCTCTGTCCGGTCGGTGATGGTCCCGCGGCCGGACGTCGTGACGGCGTCCGCGGACCTCCCGCTTTCGGCCCTTCGATCGCTGATCGTCGACGAGGGCCACACCCGCTACCCCGTCGTCGACGCCGAGGACGGCGATCGGATCGAGGGGTACGTCGACGTCAAGGACGTGCTCACGGCCGGCGAGGGCGGCGACGGGACGGTCGCGGCGAGCGACCTCGCACGCGAGATGCCGGTCGTCCCCGAGACCGGGAACGTCGTCGACCTCCTGGAGCAGTTCCAGACCGAACAGAAGCAGATGGCCGCCGTGATCGACGAGTGGGGCTCCTTCGAGGGCCTGGTCACGGTCGAGGACATCGTCGAGGTGGTCGTCGGCGACATCCGCGACGAGTTCGACGTCGACGAGCGCGAACCCTCGATCGTCCGGCGCGACGGTGCCTACGTCGCCGACGGGGCCGTCCCGCTCGACCGGATCAACGAGAGCCTCGACACTGCCTTCGAGACCGACGACTTCGGGACGGTCGGCGGCCTCGTGCTCGAACGGCTGGGACGCGCCCCCGAGGTCGGCGACGAGGTGACCGTCGACGGCTACGTGCTCGCGGTCGAGACCGTCGACGGTGCCCGCGTCTCGACGGTCGTGATCCGGCGAGACGACTCCCCGGACGACCCGGACGCGGACGACGCGGCGGACGCAAGCGACGGGTCGACGGAGTGATCGCGGTTCGACTGTAGGTGCCGCGGACGCTCAGCCGTCGGGGTCGGCCGGCCGGCGTCGACCGCCCGAGCCGGCCAGCCACCCGCCGATCCGTGCACCGACCGCGCCGCTGAGCGCGGACAGTCCGAGGACGACGAGCGCGACGGCGGCGGCAGCGCCCACCGCGAGCGCGATGCCGGTCGCGACGAACCACGTCGGGCCCCCCAGCGCCGACGTGGCCGCGAGCAGATCCGAGAGTAGCCACAGGCCCGGCAGTCCGCCGACCAGCCCCGCCCGGGCGCCGACGCCGGCGCGCGTTCCGGTCCGCCGCGTAGCCAGGTAGCCGGCCAGTATGCCCCCGAAGAACACCGGGGCGAGCGACAGTTCGGATCCGGTTTCGGCGTACCCGAGGACCGTGAACGGGACCGAGGCCAGGCCGCCGAGGAGGGCGTACGTCCAGGTGTCGCTCAGTTCGAGGGGGAGGGGACCAGTCCGGGACATGAAATCAACCTGACAGCCCTGGGTGATAAATGGTGCGTACGAGCTTCACAGTCTGCGACACGCCCGCTCAGGGCCGAACCAGGATCTTCCGCTCCTCGCTCTCGGGATCGAGCAGCGCCTCGAAGCCGTCGCTCACGATGTCGTCGATCGGGATCCGGGAGCTGACGTACCGGTCGGGGTCGACGCGGCCGTCGGCGAGGTGTGCGAGCGCGACGCCGTACTCGTTGGCGAGGTTCGGGCCGAGCTGGTGGGAGCGCGACCCGGCCACCGACCGCTGGTAGCCGACGAGTTCGCCGGGGTCGAAGTCGACGGCCTCGGAGAACACCCCGATCACCCGGGTGTGGCCGCCCCCGCGCGTGGACTCGACGGCCTGGGCGAGCGTCGCCTCGTGCCCGACGGCCTCGAAGGCGACGTCGACGCCGACGTCGGTCGCCTCCCGGACGCGCTCGACCGGGTCGACCTCGGTCGGATCGAGGAGCACGTCGGCGCCGAACTCGCCCGCGATCGACCGGCGGGAGTCGTTCGGCTCGCTGACGAAGATCGGCTCCGCGCCGGCCGAGGCGGCAAAGCGAACCGCCCCGAGGCCGATCGGTCCGGTGCCGACGACGAGCGCGCTGTCCCCCAGGCCGACCGACGACTCCCGGACGGCGTGGAGGCCGACGCTCAGCGGCTGGGCGAGGGCGGCGTCCTCGGCCGACAGGCCCTCGGGAAGCGGGACGACCGTCCCCGCGCTCTCGACGGCCCGCTCGGCGAAGGCGCCGGGGCGGGTCGACATCTCGTTCATGTTCCGACAGAGGTTGTACAGCGCCGACTCGCAGTACGGGCAGTCCAGACAGGGGGTGTGCGGGCCGAGCGCGACGTCGGTGCCCACCGCCAGGTCGACGCCCTCGCCGGTCTCGATCACGGTGCCGGCGCTCTCGTGGCCGAGGGTGACCGGGCGCTCGTCGGTGTAGGGGAACCCCTCCCGGTAGAAGTGCAGGTCCGAGCCACAGATGCCGCAGGCGGCGACGTCGACCAGTACCTCCCCCGGGCCGGGCTCCGGTTCGTCGATCTCTTCGACACGAACGTCTCCGACGCCGTAGAACTGCGCGGCCTTCATACGTCGTCCCCGGCGGCCGCCGGTAATACTGTTGGGGTCCCGGGGGTCGTCGGTGAGGCTTCGTCGCCAGCGGCGACGCCCGCCCCGGGGTCGGCGGCGTCGCACTGCCGGCTCAGGGCAGGTCGATCTCCGACTCGTACGCCCAGGCGTCCATCGAGGAGGGCTCGTCGGGATCGACGACGACGTCGACCAGTTCGGGGCGGTCGCTGTCGAGGGCGTCCTCGACGGACGCGGCCGCCTCGGCGGGCGTCTCGGCGACCGCCGCGCCGCAGCCGAACCCCTCCGCGATCGCCGGGAAGTCCGGCGACTCCCACCCGTAGCCGCTGTTCTCGTATCCCGGGGTCGTGTCGATCATCGCGTACCGCGAGTTGTCGAACACGACCGTCGTCACGTCGATCCCCTCCTCGGCGGCGGTGTGGAGCTCCTCGATGCACTGCATCAGCCCGCCGTCGCCCGTGAGACAGACGACCGGCCGGTCGGGGTTCGCCAGTTTGGCGCCGATGGCGCCCGGCAGCCCCACGCCCATGCTGGTCCACGGGCCCGTCGCGATGAACCCCTCGGGGCGCGTCGCCTCGAACAGTTGGAGCGCCCAGGTCCGGAACTCCGCGATGTCCGCGACGACGATCGCCTCCTCGGGGAGCTCCTCTCGGAGCGCCCGCACCACCGCGGGCGTCGACGCCGGCGCCCCCTCGCGGAACATGCCGTCGCGCTCGACGAACGCCAGGTACTCCTCCCGGATCCGGCGGCCGACCGTGGCGCCGTCCCAGCCGCCGGCGTCGGCGCCGAGTCGCGCGGTCAGTTCCCGGCACGCGTCGTCGACCTCGGCGGGGATCCCCGCGTCGGCCTCGTAGACGACGTCGATCAGGTCGGGGTCGGGTGTGACGTGGACGAGCCGATCGCCAAGCGGTAGCGCGTCGCCCCGGCTCGACGGGCCGCCGAAGGCCGTCCCGAGCGCGACGACCACGTCGGCCCGCTCCAGCATCTCGACGGCGCCCGCGGGGAGTTGTGCGCCCGTCGTGCCGGCCCAGCGCGGATCCGTCTCAGGGAACACGCCCTTCCCCTTGTACGAGCAGACGACCGGGGCGTCGAGGGCGTCGACGAGCGCGCGGACCGCCTCGGGGCCGTTCTCGGCTCGACGGGCGCCGACGCCGGTGTAGACGACCGGCCGCTCGGCCGCCGCGAGCCACGCCGCCGCGCGGTCATAGGCCGCGTCGTTGTCGTGGCTTGCACGCTCGGGCGAGACCTCGGCCGGCCCGGCGCCGATCTCGGCGTCGAGGTAGGGCATCCCGAGGCGGACGGGACCGTAGGGTGGCGACAGCGCCGTCTCGACCGCGCGTGCGGCGGCCGCCGGCACCGCGTTGGGATTGGTGACGTCGAGGTTCGCCTTCACGACGTCGTCGTACGTCGCGGGGTCGATCTCGTGGAGCGTCCGGGTCCCCCGCCGTTCGGGCGGGATGTCGGTCGAGACGTGGACGATCGGCACCCGGTCGAGCGTCGCGTTCCGGAGTCCGTTCGAGGCGTTGGTGTCGCCCGGGCCGGGGACGGTGATCGTCGCCGCGAGGCCGCCGCCCGCCTCGTGGTATCCCCACGCGATGTAGGGGATCGCGGTCTCGTGACGGGCCAGGACGTAGCGCATGTCGTCGTCGTCCCGGATCAGGGTGTCGAGCGGGAGCGATCCCCGCCCGGGGATGCCGACCGCGAGGTCGACCTCGCCCTCCCGCAGCGCCCGGTGGACGTGTTCGCTTCCGGTGGTCATAGGAGCGAGAGTCGCGTTCGGTCCGGGTGGGCAAAGCGCTTTGGACGGGTCGGGAGGTCGACAGGTCGCCCGCGCGGTCGGGGACGGGTGCGGGACCGGCGCCGGCGTTCCGGGTTCATCGCTCCGGCTCCGTCACCTGCCCGCCCCGGTACTGGAACACCTCGCGGTTGACGACGTTCTCGGGGGGGTCGCCCGCGAGGACGCGCCCGAGTTCGGCGCGGGCGATGGCGATCACGTTCTCGGCGGCGTTTTCGGTGCCGCCGCCCTGGTGGGGGGTACAGACCACGTCGTCGCGGTCGAGGACCGGCGAGGCCTCGGGGGGCTCGCGCTCGAACACGTCGAGGCCGGCGGCCCTGATCTCGCCGCGCTCCAGGGCGTCGGCCAGCGCCGCCTCGTCGACGATCGGCCCCCGCGCGGCGTTGGCCAGCACGGCCGACTCGCGCATCCGCTCGAACGCCTCCGTCGAGAACAGGTGGTGAGTGTGTTCGGTCAGCGGCGCGTGGATTGTCACCGCGTCCGAGCGGGCGAGCAACTCCTCGAACCCCACCGACTCGACGCCGATGGCCTCGAACACGTCGTCGGCGAGGTGGGGGTCGGAGGCGATCACGTCCATGTCGAACCCCCTGGCGAAGGGGACGATCGCCCGCCCGATCTCGCCCAGGCCGACGATCCCGAGGGTCCCGCCGTGCAGCGCCTGGTAGGTCCGCCGCGTCCACCCGTCGCCCGCCCGAATGTCCCGATCGGCCGGAACGACCCTGTGGGCGGCCGTCAAAAGCAGCGTGAACGCGTGGCTTGCGACGTCGCGTGGCGCGTACCCCGGCACGTTCGACACCGGGATTCCCCGCGCCGTCGCCGCCTGCACGTCGACGGCGTCGTAGCCCGTGGCGTGGACCATGACGAACTCCAGGTCCTCGGCGGCGTCCATCACCCGTTCGGTGACCGGGACGAACCCGGTGACGATCACGTTCGCGTCCCGACAGTGCTCGATCGCGTCGGCCTCGGTCTGGCAGTCGGCGTAGACGAGGTCGGCGCCCGCGTCGGCGACGACGTCCTCGTACTGGTTCCGGTCCGGGAATCTCTGCCGGGTCACGACGACCTTCATGCCAGCCCACTCCCGGGCCGATGGTATAAACGTGGGTGCGGACGGCGGCGAGGTCGGCTGGATCCCCGGCCGACCGTCTCCCGGAGGACGGCTGCCGGCGGCCCCCCGGGGAGCAGGCTTACCATGTTGGAGTGATAACCACTCCCGCGATGCTCGGGCGCGTCTTCGGACTCCTGGTGACGCTGGTGAAACTTCCGATCAAACTCCTCTTGCTTCCGTTCAAGATCGTCTCGACGCTCATGAGCCTCGTCGTGTACCTCGGCATCCTGGCGGCCATCGCCGGGGTCCTGTTCCTGTTCGTCCTGTAGGCCGCCGCCCTCGGGAGTTCCGCCCCACTAATCGGGAGCTTCGCCCCACTAACCTACAGCCGATCGCGGTCGTGGGGCGCCCCGAAGTCGAGGTCCGGACCGACGGGGGTGATCTTGCCCTGGAAGTACCCCTGGTCCTTGATGTGGTCCATGACGACCGTCTCGGCGACCTCCGGGGTCCCGTACACGTCCCGGAGGTACGGCCAGAGGTGGTCGTACTGGTGGAGGTACTGCCTGTCACATTTGAACGCGGTATGGTAACAGTGGTCGAAGCGGATCAGCGTCGGGAACATCCGCACGTCCGCGAGCGTGAGCCGATCGCCGGCCAGGTAGCGCTGGTCTGCGAGGACCTCGTCCCAGTGATCGAGCGCATCGAAGAGGTCGGTCACCGCCCGGTCGTAGGCGGCCTGGGACTCGGCGAACCCGGCGCGGTAGACGCCGTTGTTGATCGAGTCGTAGATGTCGTCGACGATCCGGTCGATCTCCGCCCGGTACCCCTTGGGGTAGAGGTCGCGGCCGTCGTCGCCGACGCCGTCGAAGGCCGTGGCGAACATCCGCATGATCTCGATCGACTCGTTGTTGACGATCGTCTCTTCCGTTTTGTCCCACAGCACAGGCACCGTCACGCGCCCGGTGTAGTCGGGGTCGGCGGCGACGTAGGTCTCCCGGAGGTAGTCGGCGCCGTGGACCGAATCCGCGGTACAGCCCTCCTTTTCCGGCGAGAACCGCCATCCCTCGTCCTCCCGGACGGGGTCGACGACGTCCATCGAGACGGCGTCGGTCAGCCCCGCCAGCCGCCGGCAGAGCGCCGCCCCGTGGGCCCACGGGCAGTTGCGGGCGACGTAGAGGTGATAGCGGCCGGCCTCGGGATCGAACGTCGGCTCCGACCCATCGGGGTCGACGCGGTCGTCGGCCGCCCGGAGAGCCCCGGTGATCCAGTCCCGGAAGGTCGTCTCGACCCGGTCGAACGCGCCGTCCTCGTCGGTGTACGGTTCGAGGTCCGTCCGCCACTCGCCGTCGACGAGCATGTTCCGTCCCATGCGGCGTCGTTGCGGGGCCGGACATACAGACCTACCGCCCCCGGCACTTGGGCGATCCCGGCACGCTAGTCTCGGACGACCCCGGCCGCGCCGACGGTCGAACTGGACCGTCTCGATTGCCCGTACCGCCGGGCCCTTAGATACCCTCGCGTAACCCGAACTGGATGGCCCTCCTCTCGACGCGGTTCCGCTCGATCGTCCGCCGGGCGGTGGCCCTCGGCTGGCCGGTCAGCGTCCAGCAGGGGTTCTCGACGCTCATGCGGACCGTCGACATCGTCGTCACGGGTCTGTTCTCGCCGGCCGCGGTCGCGGCGGTCGGGCTCGCGGACCTGTATGGGCAGGTCCCGCTGCGGGTCGGCCTCGGCCTCGGCGCCGGGTCGATCGCGCTCTCCAGTCAGGACACGGGGCGGGGAGCAACGGACACCCGCGACCGCGCCATCACGCAAGCAATTCTCATCGGGGCGCTCGCCGGCCTGCCGCTGGTCGTCGTCGGCCTGCTGTTCAGCCGACAGTTGATCGCCCTGTACGGCGCCGAGGGCGAGGTGGTCCGACTGGGCGGGACCTACCTCACCCTTCTCTTTGCGGCGGCGCCGATGCGGATCGTCGGCATCGTCGGCTCGCGGTCGCTCCAGGGCACCGGCGACACCCGGACGCCGATGGTGCTCAACGGGGTCGGCAACGCGCTCAACATCGTCCTCACCGTCGCCCTTGGGCTCGGCGTGTGGATCGCGCCGGAACTGGGCATCGTCGGCGTCGGGGTGGCGACGGTGATCGGCCGCGCGTTCATCGCCGTCGGGATCGTGGGAGCGCTCGCGACCGGACGGACCACCGCCTCGCTCGCCCGGCCGCGGGACTTCACGATCACGCGCCAGATCGTCGCCGTCAGCACCCCCACCTTCGCCGAGGGGATGAGCACGTCGCTGGCGAACTTCCCGTTTAACTCCCTGCTGCTGGTGTTCGGCACCGAGGCCAACGCCGCCTACCACATCGGCCGCCGGATCTACCAGCAGTGCGCCGGGCCGCTCTACCGCGCGTTCAACACCGTCTCCAGCATCATCACCGGACAGACGCTCGGCGAGGGCGACGCCGACGGGGCGCGCTACGCCGCGACGGCCATCCTCGCTTTGAGCGTCGCCGTCGTCGGCTCGGCCGGCGCGGTGCTGTTTGTCGCCGCCGAGCCGATCGTCTCGGTGTTCACCCAGGACCCGACGACGGTCGGGCACGCGGTCGATTTCACCCGCGCGTTCGGCGTGTCGCTGCCCTTCATGGCCGTGTTCTTCCCGCTCGCGGGCGCCCTCCGGGGTGCCGGCGACACCCGAACCCCCTTCTACGCCCGATTGGCCGGCGGCTTCGTGTTCATGCTCGGCGCGTCGTACCTCCTCGGGGTCATCCTCGGCTTCGGGCTGATGGGCGTCTACGCCGGCCTCGTGCTCTCGTATGTCTGCTGGGCGGCCGTGGTGGCAGTCGGCTTCTTCCGCGGTGGCTGGCGGGAGACGGCCGCGTCGATGATCTCCGAACGGGCGGCTGCCGAGGAGGCGCCGCGGCGGTGATCGCGGGGTTCCCGGCTCCGCTCGGCGGGCCCCCCACCCCCGCCCCCATCCCTACTCCCCGACCCCGAACCCGGCCCGCGGGACTCTGCCGGTCCGGGCAACTACGTCGACTCCCGACCCTCCAGTCGTGCGTACCCCCAGGCCGTCGCCGCGCCGAGGGTGCCACCCCACAGCAGGTGGTTCACGAACAGCGGCACCGAGAGGTTCGGCAGCGGCGCCGGGACGCCGAGCAGGCGTAGCCAGACCGGGGCCACGATGCCCGCGGCGACGATCCAGAGCGTCGTGCCCCAGGCGGCACCGACGGCCACGTAGGCCGGCGCGTGGTTGCGGTAGCGGGCCGGGAGCCGCGAGACGATGACGGCGAAGGCAAAGGCGAAGACGACACTGTGGAACTCGTGGGTGTACCAGCCGACGAGCGGGTTCGCGATCCCGTAGAAGACGCCGATGGCCGCGATGGACCCGCCCTGGAGGAAGGCCGCCGCGCCGTACACCACCCCCGCGAGCACCCCGACGACGAGAGTAACCGCCAGGTGAGGGACCGCCGGCCGGACACCGCTCACGGGACCGCCCGCGGTCCCGGCTCCGCCGCCGGCGGCGAGTCCGTCGACCCCCGTCGCGGGGACGTCTGCACGGCGGAGGACGACCGTCACCGTCGTCCCCGCGTCGTCGACGTCGAGTTCGATCGTCCCGCCGTAGCTCTCGACGAGGAGCCGGACGACGTGTAACCCGAACCCGGCGTTCGGGTCGTCGTACTCCGAGATGTCACCCGATTCGAGCAGGGCCTGCTGGCGCTCGGGGAGTCCCGGCCCCTCGTCGCGGACGCTCACCCGCGCGGTCGACGGCGTCGTCTCGACGGACACATCGACCGACGCAGCACCGTTCCCGGTGTGGACGACGGCGTTGTCAAGCAGATGCGTGAACACCCGTTCGAGCCGGTCGTTCGCACGGACGGTGAGCTCCGCCGGCACCTCGGGCACGGACACGGTCGCGTCCGCGTGGCGCTCGCGTACCGTGTCGACGCCCGTCGACAGACACGCCGCCAGCGACACCGAACCGGCGGTTCGGTCGGCGTCCGCGCTCCGGGTCAGGTGACGGACCTCCTCGATGGCTCGTTCGATCGAGTCGGCGTGGCGCTCGATCACCGACGCCGCCTCGGGGTCGTCGTCGAGGGTTGCGTACCCCCGGATGATCGCCACCGCGTTGAGTACCTCGTGGCGCAACAGGCGGTTGAGCACTTCCAGGCGGTGGGTCTGCCGTCTGAGCGCCCCGCGTCGCTGGCGCGCACGCGCCGCGTACAGTCCGGTCAGCGTCCCGCCGACGCTCCCCCCGATCAGGAAGTTCGAGAACGAGGCCCGCGACTGCACCAGCCCCAGCCACCCCGCGTCGCCGGCCGGCGATCCCAACAGCGTGAGTACCACCAGGGCGAGCATCGTCACGAGGCCGACGACACACCACACTGCCGCGGTCCGGACGGTCGCGGCGTCGACGTCGGCGACGGTCAGCGCGACGCCGAACGCCGACAGTCCCAGCCCGAGCGCCAGGGGGACGACCCCGGTGAAGTAAAACGCCATCGGGTCGCCGCTCACCGCGAGGGTGACCGTGAACCGCGTCAGGAAGAAGCCGACCCCGGCGATGACGAGGCCGCCGTAGTTCACCCGGCCGATCATTCCGGTTTCCAGACGCGTAGCCGAGGGATAACGTTTTGGCATCCGGTCGGTCGACCGACGGTTTCGGGTCCTACCCGGTCTCCCCGTCGAGTTTGTCGTGGACGGCGTCCATGATCGCAGCGCTGACGTCCTCGATGGACTCGGTCCCGTCGATCACGCGGACGTCCTCGCCCTCGGCCTGGAGCTCCTCGATCTTCGATCGGTAGTTGTCGTACACCCGTTCGAGCCGATCCTCGGTCTCGTACAGTTCGGCGTTCCAGCGGGTCTCCTCCATCCGGCGCAGACAGACCTCCGGGGGGACGTCCAGAAAGACCGTCAGGTCGGGGGGCCGACACTGGGAGTTGATGGCCTCGACCCACGCCTCGTCGACGTCGGGTTCGGTCATCTGGTAGGCGATCGACGAGAGGTAGTACCGATCCATCACCACGTCGACCCCGTCCTCCAGCTTCGGCACCACGTCCTGTGTGAGGTGGTCCATGCGGTCGGCCGCAAATAGCAGGGCGAGGGTCTGCGGGTCGAAGTCGAGCCGTCCCGAGAGCCCGAGTCGGATCTGGGACCCGACCGGGCCGTCCGTGGGTTCCTTGGTCAGGTACGCGTCCCGCGGCGTCGTCTCCGCCAACTTCCGTTTGGTGAGTTCGGCCTGGGTCGTCGTCCCCGCCCCGTCGAGTCCCTCGAAGGCGATCAGCAGTCCCTCTTGCATCACTACTGCCCACTCCCCCCTGTCCTAACTGTATTGCGAAAACCCAGGTCGGGGGGTGTTCCACCTGTCACTCCACGCGAGTATCAGTCGTGATAGCTGGTGACACAGAGTTATATGTGAGACCATCGCAGACGCTGATGGAGATGCCTACGAGCCACCGACCCGGAACGGCACGCCTTCGTCGACGTCGAAGGCAGCGCCGCCGGTCGGTGTTTCAGGCCGCCCCGGACGGGGACTGTGACACCATGAGCGCAATCGAACGTCAGACTCAGACCGAGAACGGCCCAGCACTGCACGAACTGCCCGACTTCGATCTCGAATACCTCTTCGACGACGACGACGATCCCAGCGAAGTGACGGTGTTCGTCGACAACGCCGCCGCCCTCTCGACCAACTGGATCACCGTGGACGCAGACCACGCCGTCGCGCTCGAAGAGGTCCGCTGACGGCTGCCCGGACGCTCCTCCGCCGACACGCTCGTCCTGGCCGCGGCAAGCGTTTAGCCCCCGGGGCCTGTATCGACGTCCATGACCAGCGACGGCAGCGACGCTCCCGGCGGGACCGACGACGGGGGCGCGCCCCAGGACGACGGGACCGCCACGCCCACGGATCGCGAGTCCGCCACACCCGCGGAGGGTGCTCCCAGTGGGGCTGTGGACCCGGACCCCTCCGGGGAGCGCGACCCGGCTTCGGCGGTCGAACGCCGGATCGAAGCGGAACTCCGCGGCAACACGATCGACGTCGAGCGGGTCGCGGTCGACGACGCGGTCGCACTGACCTACACGACCGCGTTTCCCGCCGAGGAGGCCAACCACGGCGAGATCGGCCGGGCGCTGTCGGCGTTCCTCGACCTGATCGAGGCGGGGGAACTCGAACCGATCCGGGTGGAAGCGACCGTCGAGCGGTTCCCCGGTGACGTGCAGGCCACCTGGCACGCGGCGGCCGACTGGTTCGAGGGGCTCGGGACCTACCGGCTGTCCGAAACCGAGTTCTCCCGGCGCGTCCTCGACACCCTGGAGCATTCGGACGGGGGGGACGGCGGGTCGTCCCCCGGAGGCGAGGCCCCGTGACCCGGGACTCGCACGGGCCGGAGCCGACGACGGCCGCCGGCGACTCGAGGCTCCCCGGCGGCGGACGCCCCTCGCGCTACGATTTCTCGACCCGCGGCGTGACCTTCGACAGCGGCGGGACGGCCTGCTCCGGTCGGCTGTACCTGCCCGACCGGCCGGCCGATCCCCCGGTGGTCGTGATGGCCCACGGCTTCGGCGCCGAGCAGTCCTTCGGCCTGCCGCGGTTCGCCGAGCGCTTCGCCGAGGCCGGCCTCGCGGCCTTCACGTTCGACTACCGCGGCTTCGGCGACAGCGAGGGCGAGTCGCGGGGCCTCGTCTCGCCGGGGCGGCAGGTGGCCGACTACCGGGCCGCCGTCGACCGGGTGCGACGCCTTCCGGCCGTCGACGGCGCCCGCCCGATCCTCTGGGGGACCTCGCTATCTGGCGGGCACGTCCTCCGGGTGGCGGCCGCCGACGCCCGGATCCGCGCCGTCGTCGCCCAGGTCCCGATGGTCGACGGCCGGACCTTCCTGCGCTCGCGGTCGCCGCGGTACCTCCTCCGGGCGACCGCGGCGGGGATCAGGGACCGGCTCCAGTCGCCCCTTTTCGGCCCCCACGAGGTGCCGGTCGTCGGCGACCCCGGCGACCTCGCGGGCATCGTCGAACCCGGTGCGAGGCGGGCGTACCTCGACTTGCTCCCGCCCGAGAGCGACTGGGAGAACGCCATGCCCGCGCGGTCGCTGCTCGCGCTCCCGCGATATCGCCCCGTCGCCGACGCGGGCGACGTGGCCTGCCCGACGCTGTTTCTGGCCGGCGACCGCGACGACCTGGTCCCGGTCGACCGCGTCGCCGCGGCCGCCGACGCGGCCCCGAATTCGACGTTCGTCCGCCTCCCCATCGGCCACTTCGACGTGTACGACGGCGAGGGGTTCGAGTCCGCCGTCGGCCACCAGTTGACGTTCCTGCGGTCGGTCCTGTGACCGCCGGCCGTCGTCGCTGAGGAGCGGGGAATGCGGGCGTTCGACCGCTCGGTCGTTCGATCGTTCCGAGCGACTGACGGTCACGCTACGGTTATCTTCTCGGCCGCCGTACGGACCCCATGTTCTCACAGTTCCGGTCGAGCAGTGTGTTCGTCGCCATCCTCGTCGTCGCGGCGGTCGTGGCGGGGTCCGGTGTGGCGGCCGCACAGGCGGCCGGAACAGTCGCACAGGCCGACGAGCCGGCACCCTCGGGC
>Ga0207719_100332_pt1 | contig 32271 bp, 30 predicted proteins | sample A23P1SouthBayCA_2_FD_187279 | JGI IMG/M metagenome (GOLD analysis project Ga0207719, IMG submission 187279) | Aerobic enrichment media microbial communities from Eden Landing Ponds, California, USA - A23 P3 (3) (SPAdes) | ecosystem: Environmental > Aquatic > Marine > Unclassified | place... | reverse complement strand
CACCACAGCCGGCGAGGAGTGCGGCGCCGCCTGCGGCGCCGTAACGGAGGAAGTCTCGTCTGCTCGTGCCGCCAAGCCAGTTGTTAGTATCTGACATAGTACCGATTCAGATGTGATAACTTATATATTTAATCATCATATGCTACAACTCTGTCACCACGAGCGCGACTGAAATCCGTCTCAGGTATATCTCCACCCGAACTCCGTCGGGCCGTCGTTCGATATCGTCGGACGGAACTCTCCGACTACGTCAGCACACGCGCCCCCTCGAGGTCCCACGCGTCGAGATACGCACGCTCGACGTCGACGAGTTCGGTGAACAACTCGCTCGCCGCCGGCCGGTCGACGCTGACGAGTGGGTCGTTGAGGAACGCCCGGAACGCCGCGTCTACGTCGCCGTCGTTCGCCGCCTCGATGAGCGTCTCCTGATTCGTCACGTGTGTCATCACCATCGAACGGAGCTGTTCGGGGAGTTCGCCCGCTGTGAGCGGGGATACGTCGTCGCCGGTGATGAGCGCGTTCGTCTCCACGACGGCGCCCCTGGGGAGGTTTTCTATCTGCCCCCGGTTCGGGTAGTTCAGATGGGTTTTCATCGGCCCGAGGCCCAGCAGCGCGCCCAAAATGTCGACTATCTCCTCGCCGGAGTCGCTGAACTCGAAGGTGTCCTCCCCCGAGAGGTAGCGCTCCATCTCCGCCGGCCCCTCGTCGTCCCCGACCCTGGCGGAACTGGGCGTCAGCCGGATGCCCCAGCGTTGAATCTCCTCGGGGGCGTCGATGTCCAGATACCACGGTACGAACTCCGCGAGATGCCGGTCGCCCGCGGCCCCGAGCATCCCGAAGTGTTCGTACAGGTCGAACGCTATCTGGCAGTCGTTCGTCCAGTAGGACTCCCCGTCGAGGTCGCCGGGTTCGTGACCCGGAATCGGCTTCCGGCGCTGTAGCTCCTCGTCGAGGTACGCCGTGAGGTCCCGCCCCCGCCAGCGCGCCTCGTCTATCCACGTGAAGTGATTAATCCCCTTTACGTTCACGTCGATTTCGTCGCGCTCGACGTTCTCGGCCCCCTCGACGTAGCGCTCGGCCATCCCGGCGAACAGGTCCTGGGACTTGAACACCTCGTGACAGAGGCCGATGGCGTTGATGTCGGGGTACGCCTCGTACAGCGCGCGCGTACACGTCGTCATCGGATTGGTGTAGTTGATGACCCACGCGTCGGGGCACTCCTCGCGAACCGTCGCGGCGATGTCGTAGTACTGCGGTATCGCGCGCATCGAGCGCAACGTGCCGCCGGGTCCCACCGTGTCCGCGACGGTCTGGTAGATGCCGTACTCCTGGGGGATGTCGATGTCGTGTGCGAACGTCTCCTCGGGCGGGTCCTGAATCGAACAGACCACGAAGTCCGCGTCGCGAAGCGCCAGCGCCCGGTCCTCGTGGGCCGTGAACGTCCATTCCCCGACGGCCTCCTCCCTGTCCATCACCTGGTTCCCGAGTTCGGCGTTCTTCCGTGCGGCCTCGTGGTCCACGTCGTACAGCGCCACCTCCCCCGCAATCGTCTCGCACTGCGCCAAATCGTTGATGAGCGTGTGCGCCCACCCCTGACTCCCGCCGCCGATGTAGCCGATTTTCACGCCGGTGACCGTCTCCTCGTCCTCGCGCCGAAGCCGATGCATGTCTCTCCCCCACACAGAGTCCACTCAAAACAGTTCGCCCAACACGCCCACTCTGCCGGTTTAGGTCACTCACCCGGTTCTGAAAGGTTTAACATTAACAATCCCGTTTCGGAGGGTATGCCAACCGACGACGGCGACGACCCTACCGACGGCATCACGTCCGTCTCCCGGCGACGAATGCTCGAACTCTCCGGCGTCGGCCTCGCCGGACTCGCCGGCTGTAGCTCCGGGGGCTCCGAGGGGGACCCGACGACGACGGAACCGACCGAGACGACGGAACCGACCGAGACGACGGAACCGACCGAAACCACGACGAGCGAGGTCGAGGCCGGCTTCGACACGAGCGTACTCGCGAACTCCCCGAGTTCGGACATCGCGCCCGCCGACGGGTTCGCGGACGTGTCGTGGCTCGCTGACGCCGACCTGAACGTCGTGAAGGTCACCAATCTCGACGCGTCCGGTGAAGGGTCGCTGCGCTGGGCGCTCAAACAGACCGGTCCGACGCTCATCGTCTTCGAAGTCGGCGGCGTCATCGATCTCGAACGAGAGCATCTCCGCCCGGTCCAGCCCCAAACGTTCGTCGCGGGCCAGACCGCGCCCTCGCCCGGTATCACCCTGATTCGCGGGAGCTTCGACATCAACGCGGACGACTTCATCGTCCAGCATCTTCGGGTCCGCCCCGGCGACGACTTCGAGGGTCCCACCCAGTTCGACGGCATCAACAACGGCGCCGGGACGAACGTCGTCGTCGACCACTGTACAATCACGTGGGCAACCGACGAGAACCTCTCGGTCGCCGCCGAGGAAGAGGACGAGAACACCACCTACACGAACAACATCGTCGCGGAGTGTCTCGCTGACTCGCTCCATCCGAAGGGCATCCACCCCTACGGTAGCCTCGTCAACGACGACAACGAGCGCGTGCTACTGGGCGGGAACCTCTGGGCGAACAACCTCGCGCGCGTGCCCCGCCTGAAGGGCGGCACGACGACGGCCGTCGTGAACAACGTGATGTACAACTTCACGCGCGGGACCAATCTCGGCGGCGGCACGGAGAACGAGACGCTCGCCACCATCGTCGGCAACTACTACCGGGGCGGACCGGACACCCCCGATGACGACCCGATGATAGGGACGACGTTCACCGACGCGAGCGGTCCCATCGAGGCGTACATCGCCTACAACACGACCGACCCGACCTCGCTCCAGATGCTCAAAGCCGGCGTTCAGATCACACAGGTCACCCAGCGCCCGGTGTGGCCCGAAGACCTCGCGGTCGGTCACGACGGCACGTACGACGCGGTGCTCTCGGCCGTTGGCGCGCGTCCGGCCGACAGGACCCACCACGACGAGCGCGTGCTGACGGACGTGCGAGAGCGGACTGGCGGCTACATCGACAGCCAGTCGGAGGTCGGCGGCTACCCCGACCTCGAAGCCACGGAACGAACGCTCGACGTGCCCGCCTCCGCCCGCGCCGAGTGGCTCGCGGAGTTCACCGCCGCCGTCGAGGCCGGCGAGTAGCGGTTTCGTTTTTGTAACTCGACGTCCACGGTTCGGTGACCCCCGTTTCGTTCGCTCACTTCTCCCCTGTCGTCCGCGCCGTCAGCGTCGTCACTCTACGGGCGAACGCCAATAAAAAAGAAAACCGTTCGGAAGCGGAGTCCGTCCTCAGTCGCGGCGGAACAGCAGGAAGCCGGCCGCGAGCAGCGCCACCAGTGCGGCGCCGATGCCGAAGCCGGGGGTACCGCCGGAGCCGGACGCTTCGGTCGTCGTCGTGTCCTCGCTCTCGGTGGTCTCGGTATCTTCCTCGGTGGTGGTCTCACCACCGCTCGTCGTCTGATCTCCGCCCTCGACCGTGTAGTCGAGCGTCGCGGAGAGCTCACCGCCGCTTTCGGTCGGGTACGGGTCGTCCGCAATCGGGAACTCGAACTCCTTGTTGTCGTTGCTGTCGGTGTGAGCCACGATGCTCAGCGTCGCGTCCTCACTGACAGCCTGGTCGAGTTCGACCGTCACGTCTGAGTGGGTGCCGGCTTCCAGGTAGGAGGACGACCCCAGCGTCGCGCCGGACGGGTTGCGGACGGCGATGAAGCCGCCGTCGCTCAGACCGACGGAGTCGATAGTGACGCTCGAACCGTCGCCGGACTGCGCGGAGACGCTGAGGTTACCGGACGGCGGCGCCACGATCTGGCCCTCCGCCGTCGCAACCGTCAGCGGTTCCGGATAGCTGTCGGGCAGGTCCGCGACGATGCGTGCCGTCGCGGTGATGTCCGTCCCCTGGGGAACGTCGCTCGTGTCGAACGTCGCGGAGATGGTCCCCCACGGAGCGGTGTTCGGACCGTCACAACAGATCTGCGGACCGAGGCCGTTGAGCGTCATCTCGCCGGTGGACTCGTTGATGGTGCCGTCCTCCGAGACGAGCTGGATGCCCATCGCGGTGCCACGGGCCATCGTGGAGTTGAAGATGACTTCCGCGCTCTCGGACTGCGTCAGCGCGAGCTGGTCCGTCGCGAGCACCGTTTTGCCCTCGACGATTTCGAAGTTGATGGTCTCGGTGAGGGTGCCCCGCTCGCTCGTCTCGACGGAGAGGGTGGCCTCGAACTCGTCACCGACTTCGGGCTCGACCTTCTCGCCGTCCTGGAAGAACACCATGTCGTTCAGCTTGAACGAGAAGAACAGACCGGTCGAGTCCGTCTTGTTGTAGATGCGCGGGTCACCGCTGCCGTTGTCCGGCACGACGAACACGCCGGAGTCGTTCTGCGAGAGATCCAGCGTCTTGGGTGCGCCGTCCGCGTTCGTCTGCGTCACGTCCAGCGAGAGCGGGGAGTTGATGAACTGCTCGACGGCGTTGGCGCCCGGCGACTTCTCGATGGCCGGGAAGATCTCCGCCCCCGTCTCGTAGTGGAGGAACATCTCGTCGAAGTACGGGTCGTCGACGTTGATGTTCTTCGCGATGGTTCCGTCACCGGAGAGGTGACCGTCACCGACCTGCGTCGAGATGTCGACCGCCGTCGTGTGGTCGGGGTTCGTGTACGCGATGGTCAGTGGTTTCGAGTCGACGAGCGACGTGTTTTCGATGGTGTAGTCCTCGACGATGACGTCACCGACCGGCAGCGTCGTGGAACCGGAGGTGTGGTTGAACGCATCCAGTTCGCGGGTGTGTGCGCCGTTCACCTCGACGTTGATGTTCGACCCCGACATGCCGGCGAGGTTGAACGTCGCGCTCACCGGCGCGCGCGGCATACTGCCGGGGTTCTCCGCGCTCGAAAGGTACTGGTTCCCGTCGGGCAGCGAGGCACCGACGGTCGTCTGCTTGGTGCCGATGACGGTGCCGTTCTCGTGTTCGACGACCATCTCGACATCCGTGTTGACGGCCAGTGCCGACTGGCCGGTTATCTCGGCTTGGCCCGTGTTGGGCGCGTTCTGCATGTCGAAGGTGGTGTCACCCTCGGCCATGTCGATGGTAACGGACTCGCTGTAGTCCCCGATGTTGATCTGCGCGTTGTAGGACTCGCCCGTCTCGAACTGGCCCGAGCCGCCCTCAAGCATCGCACGGTTCGGGTCGATCCAGACGTAGAGGCTCGTCTCGGGGTCGCCGTCCACCATGTAGTCGGTCATCATCTCTGTCGTGTCCGCGAAGACCATGACCGGCGGGATGTCGTAGGACGTCTCGGCCTCGAGTTGGTCGGGCGCATCGTAACCCTCCTGATTGGCGGCGACGTCGAGCGTCTTGTCGCCGTTCACCTGGCTGAAGTCGAGGCTCCAGTCCCCGTTGTCGATGAAGCTCTGGGTCACGAGACCGGGCTGATCGGCGCCGTCACGCTGCGTCGGCGGGTCGAGCTGTTCGAGCGTGCTCGCCTCGACCTCGATGTTGAGGACGACCATGTCCCAGTAGCCGTTGGGGTTGCGCGCGGTCGAGTTGTCGATCGCGATGTCGTCGTCACCTTTGGCGTTGGCGAACACACCCATTCCGGGCGGCGCGTTGGAGCCGCCGTACTCGTTCGGCGGCACCGGGTAGGGGCCGTTACCCTCCTCCCGGAACCAGGAGAGGGTCATTGGTTTGAAACTGCCCTCCTGGACGCCGACGGAGTTCTGGAGGCTCGCCGACGCGTTCGTATCGACTGTGTCCGCACTGCCAGCCGCGGCCGCCCCACCTATGAAGGCGGTACCGGCGACCACTGACAGTATCATCAGTGTCGAAAGAAATGCTGCTCGAAGCTGCTGGTGTATTTCTGTCATGGATATCTCGTAGGTTCGGTCCACCAACATCATACAGACAATTGTATATATACGTTGTGTTACGTTCTACCTCACCGCATCCTCCCCCCGAGAATCGGCCGTGTTCAACAGTGTTGAAGGATGACGCGACGCGTCGCTGGTCGTCGGTGAACAACAGCGAACGACCGCGCCGCTTAGAAGACGCCGTCGAGGAACGGGAACAGTTCGTCTATCTCGACGCGCTCCTCCCTGCGCCCGGACTCGTAGGCGGCCATCGTCACGACGACGGCCTTGAGACCGTCGTACACCGTCGCGGGCGGCTCCGTCCCTTCCTCGATGGATTCGAGGAACGCCGCCCCCTTGCTGAGGCGACGGCTGTACCCGAAGTACGGGTCGTGTTCGGTCCCTTCGTCGTCGATGGTGTACCCTTCCCGGTCGTTCCACTCGCGCCCTTCGAGGTAGACGGCCCCTTCCTCGTCCCAGATATGTACATGTTCACGCGTGCGTGCGACGACACCGGTGTCCGAGACGTTCGCCACGGCGCCGTTCTCGAACTCGATGTTGATGGCCGACTGCTTGTCGAATATCTGCTCGTCGTCGTGGAACTCGACGTTCGCGTTGATTTCCGTGGGTTTCAGGCCGGTCGTCCAGAGGATGGCGTCGATGACGTGGGTGCCAACGTTGAGAAGATGGCCGCCGCCGCTGAGTTCGGGGTCCATCCGCCAGTCGTCCATCTCCTCGTAGTAGGACTGCCAGTCGTGGGTTATCTCCCCCGTGATGAAGCGGGGCTCCCGGTCGCCCTCGGCCCAGCGCTCGCGGGCCAACCCGTAGGCGGGGTTGAAGTGACGCTGGTAGCCGACCATCACCGTCTTGTCGCTCTCCTCGGCGCGCTGGGTCACCTCGTAGGCGTCCTCGACGCTCGTCGCGAGGGGTTTCTCACAGAGGACGTGAAGGTCCGTATCGAGGGCCGCGAGCGTCTGGTCGCGATGGAGGCCGTTCGGCGTCGCGATGCCGACGGCGTCGAGGCCGCCCTCCTCGAGCATCGCTTCGTAGTCGGTGAACTGCCCCGAGGCGGGAACGTCGAGGTCTTCGCCCGTCTCCGCGAGCGCCGCTTCGTTCACGTCCGCGAGCGCGACGAGGTCCGAGCCTTCGAGTTCGAAGAACTGCTTGGCGAGTCGTTGCCCGAGGCTCCCGAGCCCGACGACACCGACGGCGAGTGGGTCTGATTCTTCCGGCATTACGTGTGTCTCGGCGGGGCAAAACGGAAATAGTTGTTTGCTCGTGACGGCGCGGTACCCAATCGTCCGCTCGCGTTACTCGCTCTCGACGGTGACGCCGTCCTCGGCGTCGACGCCGTCCGCGAGCGACCCGTGATTGCCGGCCAGCGAGACGACGCCGTCGCCGTTCGCGTCGAGGAACGTCTCGGGCGCTGTTTCGCCGTCGCATCCGCTCACGACCATTCGGTCCACGTCCGTCGTGACGACGGCCGGACTCGACACCTCGGAGACGTCGAGGCCGTCGAACGTCACGGAACTGGTTTCCTCGAACGTCATCGCCGGCCCCTCGGGCGTCCGAATCTCGACGTTGTTGAAGGAGATGTCGTCGATGGACTTGCAAAACAGGCTGTGCTGTTGGTCGTAGTTGCTCGCCATCGCGGGGCTCAAATCGGAGGCGTCGAGGTCCCGCGTCGCGTCGATTTCGACGTTGTCGAAGCTGATGCCCTCGAAGCGCTGCTCGGGCAGGCCGGCGAGGAACGCGGCGCTCTCGACGTCGCGGGCGGTGATGTCGTGGAACTCGACGTTCCGCACCATCGGCGTCCCCTCGTCGACGGGAATCTCGTCGCTGTCGATGTCCATGAAGTAGTAGCCGTTGATGACGAACGGACAGGCGACGTGGCGCATCACGATGGTGTCAAAGCGGAGGTCCTCGACGACGGCGCCTCGGTCGCGCTGGGTCTTGATGCGGACGCCGCGGTCGGTGTTCGTGAACGTACAGTTCGACACGGTCACGTCGCGCACGTCGCCGGACATCTCGGAGCCGATGACGACGCCGCCGTGGCCCGCCTCGACCGTACAGTTCGTGACGGTGATCTGGGAGGCGGGGACGCCGACCTCGCGGCCCTCCTCGTTTTTGCCCGATTTGATACAGATGGCGTCGTCGCCCGCGTTGATGTAGGAGTCGCTGATGCGGACGTGCTGGGAGGAGTCGATGTCGATGCCGTCGCCGTTGGGCGCGTCGGCGGGGTTCGCGACGTTCACGTCGTGGAGCGTGACGTTGTCGGAGTAGACGATGTGGGTGTTCCAGAACGGCGAGCGCTTCAGTCGCACGCCGGAGACGGTGACGTTGTCGCTGTCGTACACCTGAAACAGGGGCGGACGGAGGGTGAAACTGCTCACGTCGTCCTCCTTGTCGTTCTGTGCGGCGAACTCCGCCAGTCGCTCCTGGAGGCTCGCGGGCATCTCGTCTTCGGCCTCGTAGAACTGCCACCAGTAGTCTCCCTGGCCGTCGATGGTTCCTTTTCCTCTAATCTCGACGTTCTCGGCCTCGAACACCCGCAGACACGGGTGGAACCCGACCTGGTCCCACCCCTCCCAGCGGCTCTCGGCGCTCGGGAACGCCTCGTGGTCCCGAACGAACTTCAGCGTCGCGCCGGCTTCGAGATGGAGGGTCGTGTCGTCACCGACGACGAGCGGGGCGCTCAGATACTCGCCGGCGGGGAGATACACCGTACCGCCGTTCTCGGCCGTCTCGTCGAGCGCCGACTGGAGGACTTCGGTGTCCTCCGTCTCGCCGTCGCCCGTCGCGCCGCGCTCTCGCACGTCGATGACCGCTTCGGATGCCATGTCACGTCGTTCCCGCAGTGTATGAATAAGCGTTGTGCTGTCGCCCGATTTCGGCCGCGACACCGACTCCGGGGGCTGTGGTTTCATCACACACCGCAACCGTTAAACAGCAGTGGAAGCAATTTCGATTGAACGTAAATCATGGATAATGACAGACGCAGTTTCATTCAGGCTGTCGGCGCCGGCACCCTTGCCGGTTTAGCCGGCTGTTCTGGCGGTGGCGACAACGGTGACGACCCCGAGGAGACCACGACCGACGACGGCACATCGACGCCGACGACGACCGAAGGCGGCACCGGCCCCGTCGGTGACGGCCCCACGATCATCACCATCGAGGGCGCCGGCGCCGACATCTGGGACACGACCGACCTGGGTCACTGGTTCTACACGACTCTGAGCGGCGACTTCGACGTGAGCGTACAGTGTTCCTCCATCGAGAACACGAACCCGCACGCGAAGGGTGGCATCATGGCCCGCGCGAGCAAGGACCCCGGTTCGCGGAACATCATGGTCCGCCGCCGTCCCGGCTTCGCCGTCTCCCCGCAGTGGCGTAACTCGGACGGTGCCTCCTCCACGAGCACCACCTCCGAAGCCGGCCAGAAGTTCTCGCTCATCGAGGGCGGTACTTTCGACGGCACCTGGGAGCGACTCGAACGCGTTGGCGACACCCTCCGCGCCTACGGTTCCAAGGATGGCGAGGAGTGGACGCTGATGGCCGAAGTCCCGGCGGCGGAGCTCTCGCTCCCCGACGAGGTGTACATCGGTCTCGCCGTCACGAGCCACGACTCCGCGAACGCGTGTACCGCGGTGTTCCAGAACCTCGAGGGCCTCAAGGTCGACAACCTGACCAGCGAGGGCCTCGGCAACCCGCTCGTCAAGGGTAGCGTCACCGTGAGCCAGCCCGCAATCGCTGAGATTACCGAGCCGGACACCTCGCCCACCGAGGCGTCCCTCACCGGTAACCTCACCAACAGGGGCGGCTCGCAGTCCGTCGACGTCTGGTTCGAGTACCGGGAGGCGATGGACGAGGAGTGGCAGACGACCAGCAAAACGACGCTCGAATCGACGGGCGAGTTCAGCATCGACGTCTCCGGGCTGACGCCGCGGCGCTACTACCAGTACCGCGCGTACACCGACAACGGAAACGTGGAGAACAGCACCATCAACCAGCTGTTCTCCACTCCCAGTAACTCCGACGGCGCCTCCGAGGAAGGCCCCCGGAGCGCCTCCAACATCGACCCGAACGACGGCTTCGCGGACGTGGCGCCGTGGCTCGACGACGACACGCCGCTCGTCGTCGTCTCCGAGCCGTCCCGCGAGGAACTGGCTCGTGCGACGAGCATCGCGGGCGACCGCGTCGTCGTGTTCGAGACCAGCGGCACCATCGACCTGGGCGCCGAGGACCTCAACATCCGTAACGACAACATCTGGCTCGCGGGCCAGACCGCTCCCTCGCCGGGCATCACGCTCATCCGGGGCGGCGTCTGGGTGTACGGGAACAACTCCGTCGTCCAGCACATCCGCGTCCGGCCGGGCGACGCCGGACAGGACACCGGCTGGCAGCCCGACTCCATCGAGATGGCGGACGACACCGAGGGCAACATCGTCGACCACTGTACCGGCACGTGGTCCGTCGACGAGAACATCAACGTCGGGTACGACACGAACAACTCGACCATCTCGAACTGTATTATTGCGGAACCGCTCAACAACGCGACCCACAATAAGGGCGCGCACGGCTACAACTCCATCGTCGGTAACAACGCCAAGAACGTCATGCACGCGGGGAACATCATGGCGCTGGCGACCGACCGGAACCCGCGCCTGAAGCAGGGCACGGAGACGGTCGTCGTCAACAACTACGTCCACCACTACCACGACGGGATGTGGGCCGACCCCGAGACGAAGCACGCCATCGTCGGCAACGTCTTCGAGGACCCGCAGTCCGGCGAGGCCAACATCTTCGGAAAGGGCCAGGTGTACGCCGAGGACAACCTCCAGAACGACGACGCGAGCGTCGAGATGGTCGGCGGCACCATCACCACGCTGGACTCCGAGCCCCACTGGCCGGAGAACCTCGAGGCCGCGCCGTCCGCAGAGGTCATCGAGCACAACCTCGCGAACGCCGGTGCCCGACCGGCCGACCGCGACGACCACGACACCCGTATTATCGAGGCTGTCCGGAACAGCAACGGGAACGTCATCGACAGCCAGCAGGACGTGAGCGGCTACCTCGACCTCGAGGAGAACACCGAGGACCTCGGTGAACCCGAGGCGAACCTCCGCGCGTGGCTCCGCGCCGAGGCCGTCGCTGTCGAGGAGTAACGAAGTTTACCCTTCTGCGGTTTTTTCTTCGCATCGACTACCCGCTGGTCCGCGTCGACACCGTTTCGTCCGTGTTCGTGTGCTGCGTTCCCGTGGGAGGGTGTACACTGAGACACGTTCCCAAAAAACTAAGAGTGTCGGGTGGAACCCACAGTTGCACATAATTCATGAGCCAGAACAGACGGCGGTTCATTCAGGCGTTCGGTGTCGGCACTGTCGGTGCGATGGCTGGCTGTTCCGGCGGCGGTGGCGGTGAGGACCCCGAGCCGACGGAGACGACGGGCGACGACGGGAGCCCGACCACGACGACGTCGGGCGGGTCCAGCGAACCGGTCGACACGGAGGGCCCGACGATAATCGAGATCGAGGGCGCCGGGGTGGACATCTGGGACACGAACGACCTTGGTCACTACTTCTATCAGGAGGTATCCGGCGATTTCGACGTCCGTGTACAGGTCACCTCGATTGAGAACACGAGCGCCTACGCGAAGGCGGGCATCATGATTCGAAACGAGATGAACACGAGCGGGAAGCACGCGTACATCCGGCGCTACCCCAACGGCAACGCGTCGCCGCAGTGGCGCAACAAGGCCGGCTCCAGCGCGGCGAGTGTCACCTCCGACGCGGGCGCGGAGCTGGCGCGGGAGAGCGACGGCGTGGTCGAGGCCGACTGGCTCCGACTCGAACGCTCCGCCGGCACGATTCGGACTTACGCCTCCTCGGACGGCGAGGAGTGGTTGCTGCTAGCGGAGCTCCCGGGAACCGTCGTCTCGTTCAACGAGGACGCGCTCGTGGGGCTCGCGGTCACCAGCCACAATCAGGCCGAGGCCACCACCGCGACGTTCCGCGATTTGGAGGGCCTCGACGTGAACAAGATGTCGGGCGAGGGCCTCGGTAACCCGCTCGTGAAAGGAAGCGTCACCGTCAAGGACGACATCCCGGTCGTCCAGACCGTTGAGGCGGGGGGGTCGAGCGCCACCTCAGCGACGTTCCAGGGACGGATGGACGCGCTCGGCGGCGGCGACTCCGCGGAGGTGTCCATCGACTACCGGGAGGTGATGGCCTCCGAGTGGCAGTCGACCGACACCCAGAGCGTCTCCTCGACCGACACCTTCAGCTTCGAGGTGTCCGGGCTCACGGCGCGGCGCTACTACGAGTATCGCGCCCGGGCGTCCGTCGGAGACCAGGAGGTGACGAGCCAGTCGACCCGGCTGGTCGCGACGAAGAGCGAGTCCGGGGAAGGGGACTCCGAGGGCCCCGCGAGCGCGTCCCAGTTCGACCCGAACGACGGGTTCGTCGAGATGGCGCCGTGGCTCGACGACAACACGCCGCTCGTGAAGATAACCGAGCCCGAGCGGGCACAGCTCGAAACCGCGTTCTCGATAGACGGCCCCCGCGTCGTCGTGTTCGAGACCAGCGGCACCATCGACCTGGAGGCCGCCGACATCTCGATTCAGACGGACAAGTGCTGGGTCGCCGGCCAGACGGCGCCCTCGCCGGGCATCACGCTCATCCGCGGCGGCTGTTGGATAAACGCGAGCAACTGCGTCGTCCAGCACCTCCGCATCAAATCCGGCGACGCCGGTCACTCGCCCGACGAGGAGTGGGAGCCGGACCCGCTCAACACCACCGACGGCGTCGGCCACAACATCATGGACCACGTCACCGCGATGTGGTCCGTCGACGAGAATCTCGGTACCGGCTACCGGACCCAAGGCACGACCATCTCGAACTGCCTCATCGCGGAGCCGCTCGACGACTCGACCCACCACAAGGGCCCCCACGGCTACAACTCCCTGCTGGGGAACAACGCCAAGGACGTGGCCGTGATGGGCAACGTGTACGCGTTCGCGACGGACCGGAACCCGCGGATGAAGAAGGGCGTCGAGGGCGTTGTCGTCAACACCCTCGTCCACTTCCACTCCGACGGCCCGTGGCTCGACCCGCAGGTCGTCGCGTCCCTGGAGGGCAACGCCTACGAGCGCCCCCAGACCGAGGAGGCGAACATCTGGGGCGACGGAGAGGTGTATCTCGACGACAACATCCAACTCGACGACGCGGACGTGGACATGGTCGGTGGGAACCTCACCCGACTCGACGAGCGCCCCCACTGGCCCGAGGGCCTAGAGAAAATCGCCGCCTCGGAGACGAAAGAGCACAATCTTTCGAACGCGGGTGCGCGACCCGCCGACCGCTCCGAGGGCGACCAGCGGGTCATCGACAACGTCCGGAACAGCGAGGGTCCGGGCGTTATCGACAGCCAGCAGGAAGTGGGTGGCTACCCCGAACTCGCCGTGAACACTGAGGAACTGAGCCCCCCGAGCAGCGGACTGCGCGCGTGGCTCCGCGAACAGGCCGTCGCCGTCGAGGAGTAACGACCGTTTCCGAACCCGTTTTCTTTTTGCGATTCACCCGTCGGATACCGGAACCGTGTGACGGTGGCCCAAACGCCCAAGTACCCGCTCGGAGACACCACGACACCATGCGAGCGCCCGACGCGAGTGAGTTCGTCGATGCTGTTCAAACTCACGCCGATGCGGTCCTTGAACACGCCCGGGACGAACGAACGCCGTTGCTCACCGACGCGCTCGACGCGTCGGCGCGTCGCCCCATCGCGTACGACGGCCGCGACGTGGCCGAGGGGCGCCTCTCGAACGCCGCGCTCCAGCAGTCGTTTCTGCGCGCCCTCGTCGGCTTGGACGAACTCGGCGCCGGCGACTACCGCTCGGCGGCCGAGGAGGTAGTGTCCTGGACGTTCGAGAACCTCCGCGACGAAACCGGACTGCTGTACTGGGGCGGCCACGCCGCCTACGACTTGGACGAGCGCGAGGTGGTCGTCAACAAACACAGCCACGAACTCAAGTTCGAGTACCCCTTCTACGAGTTCCTCCACGAGGTCGACCCGGCGGCGACGGAGCGCTTCGTGGAAGCGTTCTGGAACGCCCACGTCATCGACTGGGAGACGCTCGATTTCAACCGGCACGGCGACTGGGGCGCCTCGATGGGCGAGCTGTGGACGAACGAGTACACCGGCGGCGACGTGTTCTTCTGGGGTAATGGACTCACCTTCGTCAACACCGGGAGCGACCTGTACTACGCCGCCGGACTGCTCGCGGATTTCACCGGCGAGGAGGCGCCGTTGGCGTGGGCGAAGCGTCTGGCCCGCCGGTACGTCGAGACCAGACAGGAAACTGGAATCAGCGGCTACCAGTTCAGCCAGCACGCGAGCTACTGCAACGGCCCCGCGATTCGGGGCGATAGGGCCCAGTACCAGTTCGCGCCGTACATCCACGGCGACCACAAAATCTACGAGGGGACGCTGTTCCGCCCCCGACCCATCGTCCAGCGTCAGCAGTTGGCGCTCGCGGAGCGGCTGGGCGAACGCGGCGAACCGTTCGAGCGCTGGGCCATCGAGGAGCTCCGCGCGTGGCGCGAGGCGGCCTACCGCCCATCGGAAAACGAGTTCGAACCGATGCTCACCGACGGCCGGAGCCTGGAGGGCTTTGTCATCCGTCGCGAGGGGTACTTCGGCCCGAAGGGCCGCGTCATCGGCCCCATCGAGGCCGGCCCGGAGTTCCTCTGGACGTACGCCCGCGCGTACCGGGCGAGCGGCGACGACCTGTGTCGTCAGATGGTACGGGACATCGCCGCCGGACTCGGCCTCGGTGACATCGGCGCACCCGGCGACGCCCCGTCGCTTGACGCCGATGTGGGCCGCGAGGCCGTCGAACCCGGAACGCTTCACGGCCTCCTTGAACTGTACCGCGCGGAGGGCAACGAGGCGTATCTCGACGCCGCCGCCCGCGTCGGCGGCGCACTCATCGACGCACGCGAGCACGGACTGTTCACCGACGACGAGGGCCGCGCGGTGCTCGACGACCCGACGCCGCTGGCGCTCCTCCGGTTGGCCGGCGCGCTCGACGGCGAGTCCCCCGAGGCGCTGCCGACGCCCGTCGGTAACCGGCACACCCCGACCGGTGGTATCTGACGACCCACGAGGGTTCACCCTGTCCGCTCGATTCGCTGTACGAGTACGCGATCCCGGCGTGTCTATCTACCTCTCCAAGATTTCGTCGAACAGGTCCCGCACGCGCCCCTCGATCTCCTCGCGGATGCGGGCGACTTCGACGTCTGGCTTCCCGTCCGGGTCCGTGAGGTCCCAGTCGCGGTTCTCGCCGGCCCAGGTAGCCGGACAGACGTCGGCGGCCGAACAGCCCATCGTGACGACGTACTCGCAGTTTTGAAGCTCATCCACGGTAATCCCCCGTGGCGTCCGCTCCGCGATGTCGATGCCGACGGCGGCCATCGCGTCGATGACTTCCGTGTGGACGTGACTGGCTGGTTGCGTGCCGCCCATGACGACGTCAATGTCGGCGCCCTCCCGCCGTTTCAACTCCCGGCGGGCGAACGCATACGCCATCTGCGAGCGTCCCGCGTTCCGGACACAGACGAAGGCGACGCGGGTTGGACCGGATGCCGTCATTCGCTCTCACTCCGTTCGGTTACCGTCGTACCCTCCAACTGCCCCGTCGTGTGGCCGGTCCAGTCGAGTCGGCGCTGGAGCCACAGCGCGACGTACACCAGCGAGAGCAGGACGGGCACTTCGATGAGCGGCCCGATGACCGTCGTGAACGCGACGCCGGAGCCGACGCCGAACACCGCGGTCGCGACGGCGATGGCGAGTTCGAAGTTGTTCGAGGCGGCGGTGAAGCCGATTGACGTCGTCGTCGAGTAGTCGGCCCCGATTCCGTGCCCCATCCCGAAGCTAACGAGGAACATCACCACAAAGTAGATGGTCAGCGGGACGGCGATGAGGAGCACATCGGTTGGCTGGCCGACGATGCGCTCGCCTTGCATCGCGAACATCACGACCACGGTGAACAGCAACGCGACCAGCGTCAGCGGGTCGACGGCCGGCACGAACTCCTCCTCGTACCACTCGACGCCCTTCGTGCGCGTCCCGACGACGCGCGAGACGATGCCCGCCGCGAAGGGGACCCCGAGAAAGACGGCGATGGCGCTGAACACCGCCCAGGGGCCGACGTTGAACGCGTCAATGCCCGCGGCGAGTTCCGAGCGGCCCAGCAGGTCGGGGACGAACAGCGCGAAAAACCAGACGTAGACGCCGTAGGTGAGGATCTGAAAGACGCTGTTGAACGCGACCAGCCCCGCCGCGTACTCCGCGGACCCCTCGGCTAGCTCGTTCCAGACGAGCACCATCGCGATACAGCGAGCCATCCCGATGAACACCAGCCCGAGGAAGAACTCCGGACGGGCCGGCAGCCCGGGGACGAGCCCGCTGAAGAAGACGAGCGCCAGCGCGACCATCACGGTCGGGCCGATGAGCCAGTTCTGAACGAGGCTCAGCCCCAACACCTTCGCGTTCGTGAACACGGTCGGGAGCCGGCCGTAGTCGACCTTCGCCAGCGGCGGATACATCATCAGGATGAGCCCGATCTCGACCAGATGGAGCTCCCGGATGGGTTGGGTCACCGACGGCGCGACGTAGCCGAGTCCGACGCCGAGAAACATCGCGGCGAATATCCAGACGGTGAGATACTTATCGAGGAAGTCCATGGAGCGGGGGTCCCCGCAGTCCGGGCACCCGCAGTCCGGCCCGTGTTCGTGGTCGACGCTACTCATCGCCCACGCTCCCTTCGAGGACGGTGACGAGCGCCACCGCGCGGTTGGTCGCGCGGTACTTCTTCCAGCGGCCGTCCTTCCGACCGTCGAGCAGTCCCGCGTCGACGAGCGTCGAGAGCGCGTGGCTGAGGCCGCTTTCGGTCACGTCGACGACGGCGTTCAGCTCACAGACACAGAGCTCCTCGCCGGCCGCGACGAGCACGCGCACGAGGGTGTAGCGCGTCTCGTTCGCGAGCGCCGACAAAACGTCGAGCTCAGCCGCCGTCTGTGCCGTTCCGAGCCCCGCCTCCAGCGTGGAGAGTTCGTCGAGTCGGCGCTCGACGTCCTCGTTGCGACACTCTCCTTCGTCCTCGAGATACCGCTGTAACCGCTCGGACGCTTGTGCCATTGGGAAATAGTTGAACAGGTTCTAAATTAACCCTGGCGGGTTGAATCCGGACGATGTTCGAAACTTCCCTGATTGGCAAAAGAGGGCACATAGAAGAAAAAGCACAGAAACAGGAGTCGAGAGAATATGAGCGGAATTTCAACTAATGGAGTTCAGTTGAACCACCCGTAAACTGACTTGGGAGGGTCTGACCAGCAGTACGCACGCCCCACACTGCTGATTCTATATCCCGACATGCGATTTATATCCTCGGACCGCCCTGTTTTTGCCCGTCCCGTCCCACGCGTGCGTATGAGCCAGCGCTCCGACCTCGACGCGGAGACGTTCGAGGAGAAGAAGTTCACCGACTACTTCCCGAAACTCCAGACGGCGTACAAGCGCGCGTTCAACGAACTCAACGAGACGTACGACTCCGAACTCGTGCACGCCATCGACCAGCAGATTCTCAACGAGAGCGAGCCCCACTACGAGGGGGACGGCGAGTTCAGCGTCGAACTCCCCGAAAACCCGCTCGAACGACTCGAAGGCGTCGTCGCGAGCGACGAGAAGATACACGAACTCCTCGACCTCCACGTCGCGGCCATCGAGCGCCAACTGCGGGTCGCGTTCGGCTTCGAGAGCGAGAATCCGGAGTAACCAAAGAGATTTACCCGCGGAACGCCACCGAACAGACATGAGCACGGACACCACCGAGGGCGACGATTTGGAGGAGCGTATCACGAACTTCCTCCGCCGGAACTTCCCCCAGATTCAGATGCACGGCGGGAGCGCGGCCATCCAGCACATCGACCGCGAGGCCGGCGAGGTCCACATCTCGCTGGGCGGCGCGTGTTCGGGGTGTGGCATCTCCCCGATGACGATTCAGGCCATCAAGTCCCGGATGACCTCCGAAATCCCCGAAATCGAGACGGTCATCGCTGACACCGGCATGGGCGCCGACGACGGCCACGGCGGCGGCTCGTCGCCCTCCTTCCCCGGCGAGGAGAGCGAGGAGACGGAGGACTCCTCGCCCGACGCCCCGTTCTAACTCTTTAGTCTTCGGTCCAGTAGTACAGTTCCTCGCGCTCGGCGCCACAGTCCGGACAGCGCTCGGGAATTCCATCAATGTCCCCGACAGCGCCGCACTGCGCGCACCGCCAGAGCAGTTCCGCCTCCCCGAGCGTCCCGTCCGTGTGCTCGTGTTCGACGCTCAGCGCCGCGATTCCCTCCCGTGTGGTGACGAAGAAGCCGTCCTCGTCGAACCCGCGGACGCTGCCGAGTTCCGTTCCGTCCTCGCTGTACACGGTCGTGCCGACGCTGACGCTCGGTGAGTCGGTACCCATACGTTAGCACACGACGCGCTAGGTCTTAAATCGGGGCCCCGCTCAGAGCGCCTCCCGGTAGGCGTCGAGCGTCGCCTCGATGTCCTCCGCGGTGTGTGCGTAGGAGACGAACTGGGATTCGAACTGGTTCGGCGTGAGGAACACGCCCTCCTCGCACATTGCGGGCCAGAACAGTCGCTCCCAGCGCTCGTCGTTCGCGCGGGCTACGTCCCCGCCGTTTCTCGGGTCCTCGCCGTCCCGGCTGAAGAGTACCTTGAACATCGAGTCCCGGCCCAGCACCCGGTACTCCGGCGCTTTCTCCGCGAGGATGTCCCGGAGGCCGTCGCGGAGCTGCTCCCCGAGCGCGTTCACGTGGTCGTACACGTCCTCGCGGGCGGCGAAGCGCAGAGTTTCGAGTCCGGCCGCCATCGTCACGGGATGCCCGGAGAACGTCCCCGACTGGAACACCTCGCCCGCGGGTGTGAGATGCTCCATAATCTCTGTTTTGCCGCCCACGGCGCCCACGGGGAAGCCGCCGCCGACGATCTTCCCGAACGTCGTCAGGTCGGGCGTGACGCCGAAGGCGCTCTGCGCACAGCCGAGGCCGCCGACCCGGAAGCCGGTGATGACCTCGTCGAAAACCAGGAGGCTGTCGTTTTCGTCGCAGAGTTCGCGCAGCGTCTCGTGGTAGCCGTCATCGGGTTCGACGATGCCGAAGTTCCCCAGTATCGGCTCCGTGAGCACGGCGGCGATGTCGTCGCCGTGTTCGTGGAACACGTCCTGTACTGCGTCCTCGTCGTTGAACGGCACGGGAATCGTGTGCTCCGCGAACGCCTCGGGAATCCCCGGCGAGGACGGCGAAACACTCCCGGGTTCGCCCTCCACGAGCGTCGACTCCTGTGCGCCGTGGTAGCCGCCCTGCATGACGACGATTTTATCGCGGCCGGTGTAGCCCCGCGCGAGGCGGACGGCCGAGACGGTGGCCTCGGTGCCGGAGTTGACGAACCGGCACATCTCCACGCTGGGCACGTGTCGCGAGACGAACTCCGCGAGTTCGACCTCTACCTCCGTCGGCGCGCCGTACATCGGCCCGGCCGCGGCGTGGCGCTGGACGGCGGCCGCAACTTCCTCGGGCATGTCGTGGCCCAACAGAAGGGGTCCGTAGCCCATCACGTAGTCGAGATACCGGTTCCCGTCGGCGTCGATGACGTGTGCGCCGTCGCCGCGTTCGACGAAGAAGGGGTGGGGGCGCACGGCGCGCACGGAGGAGTTCACGCCGCCGGGGAGCACGTCGAGCGCGCGGTCGTACAGCGCGCGCGATTCGTCGCGGTTCATACCCACGTCTCGGAGTTCCTCCGGAAAGAACCTACTGGGATTCATCCGAACGGTCAGTCCGGATTACTGCCTGGGATTCTCCCGGATGGTCAGTCCGGATTACTGCCGACGATTCATCCGGGCGGTCAGCCCGGATTACTGCCTACGATTCCCCCGCGTAGTCCTCCGGCGACCCGCTGAGTATCGTCACCGTTTCGTACACGAGTCGCACGAGAACGACGGCGTAGAGGCTCTCGGTGTGGACGAGTAGCCCGGCGAGGACGAGCGCGCCCGGGAGGTGCTGGAGCCCCTCGCGGACGCGCCAGCGGGTCCGGGTGACGACGAACCCGGCAGTGCCCACCAGCGCGCCGGCCCAGGTCGGCGCGCCGAGCGCGACGAGGGCGCCGGCGGCGTAGCCGTAGAACACCAGCGACTCCGCGACGGCGTTCGTGAGGGCGGCCCCCAGCTTTCGGCGGCGCGGCTGTTCGAGGAGTACGAGCGTCGCCTCGGACGCGGTGACGCCGCCAGTCTGCCGGACGGCGAGCGCGGATAGTAGCATCGTCCCCGCGTAGGCGATGAAGCCGAAGAGGAACCCGTCGACGAGCGTGCCGACGGACGGCGCGCCGAGGAACACGTCGGCGGGCGTGCCGAAAAACACCACGAGCGCGCCCAGAACGCCTGTTAGTGCCCACAGCCGAATCAGTCCGCTGCGCAGGGTTTCCCAGTCGGGCGGGTCGGGGATTTCCCTGTAGTGTCCGTACGCGACGCTTCCGAGAACGAGCGCCAACACGAGCAACGCGACTGGCGTCGGGAGGGCCATACCGGCCTCAACTTCCCGCCGTTCCTAATCCCTTTCTCAGACCGCGTCCGGCCCCTCGTTGCCCGTGCGAATCTGATACGCCGACTCGACCGGGAGGGTGAATATCTTGCCGTCGCCGGGTTCGCCGGTGTGGGCGGCGTCCGCGATGGCTTCGACGACGTCCTGTGCGGGAATCTCCGCGACGACGCACTCGATTTTGACCTTCTGGTGGAGGTCGACGACGTACTCCTCGCCGCGCCACTGGCCCTTCTTGGAGGGTTGACTCCCCCGTCCGGACACGTTCGAGACGGTGAGCGAGGGCGCGCCCACCTCCGCGAGCGCCTGCTTCACCTCGCTGAGCTTGTCCGGTCGTACGATAGCCACCACCATCTCTATCTCGTCGCTCTCACTCATCGTTGACACCTCCACTGTAACCGCCGTCCGTAATAATGGTACCTTCATCACCGAACTCCGGATACGTCTCGACGCCGTGTTCGGTCACGTCGAGCCCCTCTCGCTCGTGTTCGGGCGAGACGCGGGCCTGCCCGAGCGCCTTCAGCGTGCCGAAGATGAGCGCCGTCGTGAGCACTGTCCACCCCGCGATGGCGGCGACGCCGACGACCTGTGAGAGGAGTGCGTCGACGAACGTCACGCCCTCGGGGAGTCCGGTCGCCACGAACGGGTACGCGAGTGTGCCGAGCACGCCGGCGGAGCCGTGGACGGGGAACACCGCGCACACGTCGTCTATCTTCAGGCGCTTCTCGACGAACTCGAAGACGACGGGGAGCTGTGCGCCCGCCAGCCCGCCGACGAGGAACGCGCCCCACCACGTCGCCGCGTCCGGAATCGCGGTGATGCCCACGAGGCCGGCGAGCAGGCCGTTCGCGACGTACAGCGTGTCGACCTTCCCCGTTTTGTACCACGCGGCCCCGCCCGCGCCGATGGCGCCCGCCGCCATCGCCAGCGTCGTCGCCATCGCCACGCGGCCGACGGTGGCGAAGTCGCCCAGCGCGAGCGCGCCGTTCTCGACGACGAACACGTCCGCGGCGGTGCCGACGTTGAAGCCGTACCAGCCAAAGGCGAGGATGAGCGTACCGAGCACGGCGAACGTCAGCGAGTGACCGGGGATGACGTTCGCGCTCCCGTCGGCGTTGTAGCGGTCCATCCGCGGGCCGAGGACGGCGGCGGCGGTGAGACCGGCGATGCCGCCCATCCCGTGGACTATCATGCCGCCCGCGAAGTCGTGGAACGGCGCGCCGAGCGCCCCGCCGATGTAGCCGCCGCCCCAGTGGCTGAATCCGACGACGACGGGGTAGATGACTGCGGTGAGGAGTATCGTGTACGTGACGTACGCCCGGAGGCGGGCGCGTCCGGCGACGGCGCCGGAGACGATGGTGGCGGCGGTCATCGCGAACACCGCGCTGAACAGCCAGTCGTGAACCCACCCGGCCGAGCCGAGCGACGCCGCGGTGGTGAACCCGCTCCCCGAGACGACTCCGTTCACGCCGTAGCCGACGAGGAAGAACACCGAGACGCCGATGGACCACGTGAGGAGGTTCTTCGTCAACTGGTTCGCGACGTTCTTCGCGCGCACCTGCCCGGCTTCGAGCATCGCGAAGCCGGCGTGCATGAAGAAGATGAGAAACGTCGCGACCAGCACCCACAGCGTGTTCACGCCCTCCATCAACACTTCGGGGTCGACCTGTGCGAGCGGCGCGTCGGCTACCATTCGTTGCCCTCCGTCGAATCGAATAGTTGTCGGTCCGGCCCGTGTACGAACTGGGGTTTCATCGCTGTAGGATTCATACATCTAGGGTAATATAAGGATTACCGTCAATATTCGAGCGAATATAGTGGAAAATTTGGTCATGTGTGGTTATATGTCTCCGTATTCGCGCTCGCGGTTGGGGTTCGACAGTAATGGGGCGCTCGGGCGCGATGAGACCCCGAAAATCATCTCCGAACGGCTCGGATACGAGAAAAGGAACCGCGCCGGGGACCTCCCGGCGCGACGCATGGATCAGCAACTCGGAACCGCGTGTCGGCCTACACCGCTTCGGGACCCTCCTTTCCGGTGCGCACCTGGTACGCCGATTCGACGGGCAGCACGAATATCTTGCCGTCGCCGGGTTCGCCGGTGTGGGCGGCGTCCGCGATGGCCTCGACGACGTCCTCGGCGGGGATTTCGGAGACGACGATTTCGATTTTGACCTTCTGGTGGAGGTCGACGACGTACTCCTCGCCGCGCCACTGGCCCTTCTTGGAGGGCTGACTCCCCCGCCCGGACACGTCGGTCACGGTGAGCGAGGGGGCACCCGCCTCCGCGAGCGACTGCTTCACGTCGCTGAGTTTGTCCGGTCGAACCACTGCGACTACCATCTCAATCTCCGAATCAGTCATTCTTGAACACCTCCGTCGGTCCGCACCTCGCCGCCGTCCGCGCTAACCGGCGTCTCGCTGCTGTGTTCGGCGGTGAACTCGGGGTACACCGAGACACCGTGTTCGCTCATGTCGAGTCCGTCGTCCTCCTCCTGTTCGGTGACGCGCAGGCCGAAGAGCACGTCCGCGATGCCGAACGTGACGGCCGTCGCGACGACCGCCCAGAGGCCGATGACGAGCACGCCCACGACCTGCATCCCGAGCTGGGTGGCGGAGAAGCCGCCGGTCGCGAACACCGGGATGAGCGCGGTGCCGACGGCGCCGGCCATGCCGTGAACGGCGAAGACGCCGCACACGTCGTCGATTTTGAGCGACTCGACGACCCAGTGGAACGTCGGCAGCACGAGCGCCCCGGCGAGCGCGCCGAGGATGAGACCGCCGTACCACTCGACGTGGGGAACGGCGCCGGTGACGGCGACGAGCCCCGCGAGCAGACCGTTCGCGGTCCAGAGCGGGTCCGGCTTCCCCTGCCAGACCGAGGAGACAATCATCGCAGCGACCCCGCCGGCGCCCATGCCAAGCGTGGTGTTCAGCGCCACGCGGCCGAGCTTGGCGTTCTGGACGGCGCCGCCGTCGATGATGGAGGCGGTGCCGACGTTGAAGCCGTACCAGCCGAAGGCGAGGATGAACGTGCCCAGCACGGCCAACAGCATCGAGTGGCCGGGGATGGCGCGGCTGTTGCCCTCGGAGTCGAAGCGGCCCCGGCGGGGCCCGACCATCTTCGCGCCCACTAACCCGGCTATCCCGCCGAGCATGTGGACGACCGTCGCGCCCGCGAAGTCGAGGTAGCCGACCCCGATCGCGTCACCGAGGAACCCGTCCGCGGCGAGCAGACCGCCCCACCAGGTGATGCCCTCGGAGACGGGGTAGATGACGCCGGTCATCACGATGGCGACGAACACGTACGCGGTGAAGTTCATGCGTCCGGCGACGGCGCCGGAGACGATGGTGGCGGCGGTCATCGCGAACACCGCGCCCACGAGCCACGTCACCCACATGGTCGGGTCGCTGAGGTAGGCGAACGGCGTCACGATTTCCCCACCGCTCGTCAGGGGTCCCACGATGCCCGCGACGCCGTAGCCGAGGATGAAGTACACCAGCACCCCCAGCGTCCAGTCGGTCATGTTCTTCATCAACACGTTGCCGACGTTCTTCGCGCGCACCTGTCCCGCTTCGAGCAGCGCGAAGCCCGGCTGCATGAAGAAGATGAGGAACGCGACGACGAGCGCCCACGTGGTGTTGACGCTGTTCGTCAGCATGTCCACGCTGACCTGTGCGACCGGTGTCTCGATCATTTTTCCACCTTCTGTACCGGTTCCTTGTTTTCTACCGCCTCAATCCGAACGTCCGTAGTGTGTATCACGCTACTACCTTGTAGAAAGAAACTACATAAGGGTGGCGGTGAGGATATTACAATTCCGGGGTAAAAACTGGCCGTCCGTCGAATAACTAGGCCGATATAAGGCGTTTAAGGTCGTACACTGTCCAGTAACACGTCGCTCACGGCGGTGGAACTGTCGGTTCTCAACCCGAAAACAACCGGTTTCGCGCGTCCCGGAGCGTGCGCGCGGCGCTCTCCGCTACAGGTCGGCCGCGACGCGCTCCGCGAAGTAGGTGAGAATCAGGTCCGCGCCGGCGCGCTTGATGGCGAGCAACGACTCCTTCGCGGCGGCGTCGGCGTCGAGCCACCCTTTTTCCCCTGCTGCTTCGAGCATCGCGTACTCCCCGGAGACGTTGTACGCGGCGACCGGGTGGTCGAACGACTCCCTGACCGACTTGACGATGTCGAGGTAGGGGAGCGCCGGCTTCACCATCAGCGCGTCCGCGCCCTGCTCCACGTCGAGGCGCACCTCCCGCATCGCCTCCCGCGCGTTCGCGGGGTCCATCTGGTAGTGTCGGCGGTCCCCGAACGCGGGCGCGCCGTCCGCGGCGTCCCGGAACGGGCCGTAGAACGCCGACTCGTACTTCGCGGCGTAGCTCATAATCGGCGTCTCCTCGTGGCCCGCTTCGTCTAAGGCCTCCCGAATCGCGCCGACCTGCCCGTCCATCATCCCCGAGGGCGCTATCATGTCCGCGCCGGCGTCGGCCTGCGAGACGGCGACTTTTCCATACTTTGCCAGCGTCTCGTCGTTCGCGACGGTGAGTCCGTCGCCCTCGTGTGCGCCGTCGGCCAGCACGCCGCAGTGGCCGTGGTCGGTGTACTCGCACAGACAGAGGTCCGCGATGACGTAGGCGTCCGTCTTCTCGGTTATTGCCCGCGTCGCGCGCTGAACCACGCCGTCCTCGGCCCACGCGCGGCTCCCGGTTTCGTCCTTGGACTCGGGGATGCCGAACACCATCACGGACTCGACGCCCGTTTCGAGCACCTCCTCGACGCGCGCGACGGCCTCGCTCACGGGCACGCGCTCGTGGCCCGGCATCGACTCGATGGGCACGCGCTCCGCCGTCGTGGCGTCCACGAACACCGGGGCGATGAAGTCGCTGGGTTCGAGGCTTGTCTCCGACACCAACCCGCGCACCCCGTCCGCGCGGAGGCGGCGGGGTCGGTCCGTCGGGTGCATACGTCCACTCGGTCCCGCGCGGACAAAAGCCCTACAACTGGAGGCCGAGGGTTGGGACGAGCGCCGCGATGGCGAACGCCGCGGCGACAACGACACCTATCCAGTCGAGCCGCGAGAAGGCGAGTGCGGGAAGCGTCGGGTTCCACGCGAAACAGCGCGCCCGGAGCGCGAGCGCGAAGCGGTCCGCGCGCTGGAACGCCCGCGCGAGGCCGGTGACGCCGATGGTCCGGATGCGCTCGACGACGCCCCGCTCGGTGCCCAGGCGCGCGGCGCTCGCCGCGCGAATGCTCGATAAGTCGTCGCGCAACAGCGGCAGGAGTCGCAGGACGAAGGCGACGCCCATCCCGAGGAACGTACCCGCGCGCCCGGGGAGGAGCCACTGGAGCGCGGCCCGCGTCCGGCGCACCGGCGTCGTTCGGAGGTAGGCGGTGCCGACGAGCAACACCAGCACCATCCGGTACGCCGCGAGCGCGGGCGGGAGCGCCGTACTGGGGTCGAAGTACGGCGCGTCGAGTTGGAGACCCGCCACCAGCGGCCCGAACGCGAGGAAGGGGACGACGGCCCGGTACGTCTTCAGCGACCCCACCAACGGGGTCGAAGCGGCGCGCAACAACAGGAGCGTCACGACGGTAAAGGCGGCGAGTCCGACGGGCGTCGTGTGCGCGAAGACGGCGAGCGCGAACCCCGCCTGAACCGCCAGTTTCGTGCGCGCGTCGAGACGGTGGGCGACGGTGTCGCCCGGGACGAAGCGCTCCATCAGGGCGGCCGGACGCCGAAGGCAGTCAAGTCATCGATGATGGAGTCGGGCGGCCCCGCCCGCGCTATCTCCCCGTCGTCGAGGACGACAACCCGGTCGGCGCGCCCGGCCACGTCGCGCATGTCGTGGGTGACGACGACGATGCCCGTGCCGGACGCCGAGAGCGCGTCGAGGCGCTCCAGTACAGATTTCCTGGCGGGCCAGTCGAGCCCCGTGAACGGTTCGTCTAGAACTAAATGAGCGGGGTCCATCGCCAGCGCGCCCGCGATGGCGACGCGCTCGCGCTCCCCGCCCGAGAGCGCCTCGATGCGGGCGTCGCGCTCCCCCGCGAGGCCGACGGCGTCGAGCGCGCGCCCGACGCGCCGGTCGATTTCGTCCCTTCCGAGGCCGAGGTTCTCGGGGCCGAACGCCACGTCCGCGCCCACGGTGCCCGCGACGAACCCGTCTCTCGGGTTCTGGAACACCATCCCGACCTTCGCGCGCGCCGCGACCAGGTCCTCCTCGACCGGCGTTCCGTCCACGCGGACCGTGCCCGCGTCCGGTTCGAGCAGGCCGTTGAACTGCCGGACGAGCGTCGTCTTCCCGGAGCCGTTCGCGCCCGCGATGACGAGGAATTCCCCGTCGGGCACGTCGAGCGAGACGCTCTTTAGGGCTCTCTCCCCGTCGTAGCGATACGTCACGTCGTCGAGGGAAATCATCTCGCGATGATGTCGTCGCTGCGGACCACGGCGATGGCGCCGGCCGCCTTGATGGCCGCCGTCGGCAGGAACGAGCCCTGGTAGGCGACGGCGGCGTACAGCGGCATCACGCCCGAGGCGAACAGCCACGCCGCGCCGAACAGGTAGGTCACGGCGGTACCCGCCACGAGCGCGGCCGCCAGTCGGGGCGTGCTCACGTCTCGGGGGTCCCGCAGCGCCCCCCGACCGTGGACGACGAGGCCGATAATGGCCGCCGAGGCGACGAAGCCGACGATGTACCCGCCCGTCGGGCCGAGCAGGTAGCCGAGACCGCCGCCGTCCTCGAATACTGGTAACCCTGCGAGGCCGGCAACGACGTACAGGCCAAAGGACGCCGCGCCCCACACCGGCCCGAGGACGATGCCCGCGAGGTACATCCAGAACGTCTGGAGCGTGATGGGGACGCCCGGCACGAGCGGGTGTTGAAGGCTCACCGGCGCCGTCGCCGCCGTCAGCGCCGCGAAGACGGCCGCGCGGGCGACGTTCCCGGCGACGTCCTCACCGACCAGTTCGACCGTATCCGTGTCGACGCTCATACTCGCCACTCTTCGTCAACCAATTTGAATACTTTGGTTTACGAAAGCCGGGCAGTGATATTTCCCATCAGATATTTAGGGTTTCACGCCCTGAAATCGCTCAAAATGGACGAGAAAACGGAGGAGCTCCGTGACATCTTCATGGACGTCACCGACGAGGAGACCGTCACGGAGCGCCAGGCGGAGTCCCGCGGCTCGCTCACCGACGACGGGGTGGCCGAGGGCCGCCTCCTCGACGCCGTCGCGTCGATGCGCGACGCGCTCGGGTTCAACAGCACGCTCTCCGACGCCGAACTCGCTACCGTCGTCGAGGGGTTCTACGAGGGCGAGAACGACGCCGACATCGCGCGCCGCCTCGGTGACGACTCGCGCGCGAAAACCGTCTCCCGCGCCCGGGTCGAACTCCATCTCCTGCGCGACAGCGACACGGACGCGCCCTTCGACCTCGACGCCCTCCGCGAGGGCCTCGAAGCCGGCCACACGACGAGCGAGTTGGCCGACGCGCTCGACGCGTCCCCTTCGACTGTTCGCCGGTATCGCCGCGTCGTCGAGGCGAAGGCCGAGCGCCGGCGGACGAACGACCGGTTCCGCGCCGCCTTCGAGGACGCCCTCGGAGAGGACCTCTCCGAGCGGATGACCGACGAGGTGAACGAGGATGGACTGGACGGCGCGACGGAGGGCCAGGAGACGAACGTCTCGTTCTGAGGGTTTATCCGCCGGGACGGGACGAACCCCGGTATGGCCGACCCCGTCCCGTTCAGCGACCTCGCGCTCGCGGCGTACTGCCCGCGGAAACTCGACCACGCGACGGCGCGCTCGCCGCCCGCCCGCGCCGAACGAGTCGCGGACCTCGCCTTCGAGTATCCGGCGCTCTCCGGGGCCGACGATTCGACACTCCGGGAGCGGCCGCTCGCTGTTTCGCCTGACACCTACCGCGAGCGGCTGGACCGCCTCGCCGCGCGCGACGCGTGGTCGCTCCTCTCGGACCCGGCCGAGACGAACGTGCTGGTAACTGGGAAGGACTGCCGGGGGTACGTCTCGAAGATAAACACCGGCGCTACTGCCCTGACGCTCATCTCGCCGGGAAACCCCCCGGAAAACGGCGTCTGGGCCCCGCAGGGCGTGAAGGCCGTCGCCGCGGCGAAGGCGCTCTCGTGGCGCGAGGGCGAGTCCGTCGAGCGCGTCCTCGTGGAGTACCCCGCCCACGCCGTCGTCCGGTCCGTGTCGCTGACGACCCGACGGAAGGCGGCCTACCGCTCGGCGCTCCGGAGCGCCCGCGCCGATGCGCCCCGGCCGCGCTGTGGCGACGCCGCGAAGTGCGACGCCTGCGAGTTCGAGTCCGAGTGTGGCGCCCGGAGCCGGACGCTACGCTCGCTACTGTTCTCGTAGCCAGGCCTCGATGTCGTCCGCCAGCAGGCCTTTGCGATGGATTTCGCCGCGCTCGACGTCCACGACGGTGGACTCGCCGCCCGGCGTCTCGCCGCCGTCGAGCACGGTTGCCTGCTCGCGGATTTCGTCCGGTACCTCGTCCGCCCGTCGGGCGTTCGCCCCGCCCGAGCGGTTCGCGCTCGTCGCCGTCACCGGCGCGAACGAATCGAGGAGTGCCAGCGCCACCTCGTGGTCGGGAATCCGCACGCCCACCCGCTCCCGGCCGCCCGTGAGCGCGTCGGGTATCGCGTCGCGCTTCTCGCAGACGACGGTCACCGGGCCGGGGAGGAACTCGCGCATGAACCGTCGTGTTCGGGGCGGGGCGTGGACGTACTCGCGGGCCGCCGCCACGTCGGGCACCGCCAGCGAGACGGGTTTGTCCCGGTCCCGTCCTTTCGCCTCGAACACCCGCTCGACGGCCTCGGGGTTCGTCGCGTCCGCGCCGAGCCCGTACACTGTCTCCGTGGGGTAGACGACGAGTTCGCCCCGGCGGAGCGTCGCCGCGGCCGCCGCGATTCGCTCGGCGTCGGCGCTCACGGCTCCAGCTCCGCGACGGCCGCCTCGATGGCGTCGTACTCGGGGAAGTCCGGCCACTCCGCGGCCGCCCAGGCGTACCGGATTTCGCGCTCGCCATCGACGAGGAACACCGCCGGACGGTGTTCGACTACCCCGCTCATCCCGTCGAGTTCGTTCTCGATGCCGTACTGCTCCGCGACGCCCGCCGCCGGGTCGCTGTACAGGCCGGCGGCGTCGAACGCCCGCTCGTCGAGCGTCGTCGCGTGCTCGTACGGCGAGGAGATGGAGATTCCAACGGTTCGGACCGACAGGTCGCGTTCCGTGAGCTCCTGCCAGATGTACGTCGTCGGGAACGCACCGTCCGCGGGGTGGAAGACGAGCAACACCGGCCCGTCGTCGACGAGCTCCGAGAGCGAGGTGTCCTCCCAGAACTCCTCGTTCACCAGCGGCCGGGTGAAATCCGGCGCTTTCGCCCCGACTTCGGGGTGGTCAGCGGGCGGCAGTTCGGTCACCTCGAAGGGGAGTTCCATCAGGCCTCACCCCCGTACGTCGCGTCCAGGTACTCGACGATGTTCCCCGACTCGGCCATCGTCACGCCCGTTTCCTCGTCCACGATGACGGGGACGGTCCGGGCGCCGGCGACGCGCTTGGCCACGTCGCGCTCGCTGTGGAGCGGCTCCACGAACCGGGAGTCGTACTCCATATCCAACGCCTCCAGGCGCCGCACCACGCGCTCACAGAACGGACAGGCCTGTAGCCGGTACAGGGTGATGTCGCTCATACGTGTTCCTTGGGTCCCAGCGCTCGGTAAGGGCTTCGCTCCCGGCAGGGAGAAACCCTTAATTTGCGGGGCTCACAACTGTCGGTATCTTGGCTATGGAAATCGCACACACACCGCTCGTGATGGGGGTGGAGATGACGACCGAGGTCATAACTGCCCTCGGCATCGCCGCCCTCGTCGTGTTGATGGGTCTCTCCGCATTCTTCTCCTCCTCGGAGATCGCGATGTTCTCGCTGGCCCAACACCGCATTGAGGCGCTCGTCAGCGAGGGGGTCCCCGGCGCGAAGATGGTCGCTGAACTCAACAGCGACCCGCACCGCCTGCTCATCACGATTCTGGTCGGCAACAACCTCGTGAACATCGCGATGTCCTCCATCGCGACGGGGCTGTTCGGCTTCTACATGTCCCAGGGGCAGGCCGTCGTGGCGGCAACGTTCGCCATCACCGCGGCCGTTCTCCTCTTCGGTGAGAGCGCACCCAAGAGCTACGCCGTCGAGAACACCGAGTCGTGGGCGCTTCGCATCGCTCGCCCGCTCAAGTACTCGGAGTACGTCCTGATGCCGCTGGTCATCACGTTCGATTATCTCACCCGGGTCGTCAACAAGGTCACCGGCGGGCGGTCGGCCATCGAGACGTCCTACGTCTCCCGACAGGAGATACAGGACATGATAAAAACCGGCGAGCGCGAGGGCGTCATCGAGGAGGACGAACGCGAGATGCTCCAGCGCATCTTCCGGTTCAACCAGACCATCGCCAAGGAGGTGATGACGCCCCGACTCGACATGACGGGCATCTCGAAGGACGCCACCATCGAGGAGGCCATCGAGACGTGTATCCAGTCGAATCACGCCCGCCTTCCGGTCTACGAGGGGAGCCTGGACAACGTCATCGGCGTCGTCAACATCCGTGATTTGGTCCGGGACCTCAACTACGGCGAGAACGGCGACCTGGAGCTTGAGGACCTCATCCAGCCGACGCTCCACGTTCCCGAGTCGAAGAACGTCGACGAACTCCTCAAGGAGATGCGCGAGAACCGGATGCACATGGTCATCGTCATCGACGAGTTCGGCACCACCGAGGGGCTGGTGACGATGGAGGACATGACCGAGGAGATCGTCGGTGAGATTCTGGAGGGCGAGGAGGACGAACCCGTCGAGTACATCGACGACCAAACGGTGCTCGTGCGCGGCGAGGTCAACATCGACGAGGTCAACGAGGCGCTCGGCATCGACCTCCCGGAGGGCGAGGAGTTCGAGACCATCGCCGGCTTCATCTTCAACCGCGCGGGCCGCCTCGTCGAGCAGGGCGAGGAGTTCACCTACGAGAACGTCGAGTTGCGCGTCGAGCAGATAGATAACACGCGGATTCTGAAGGCCCGCGTCTCGAAGGTGAACCCTGAATCCGACGCCGCCGACGCCGACCCCGTCGAATCAGAGGAAGCCGAGGCCTAACCTCAGGCGACGAGCGCGTCGACGCCGAAGAACACCGCGAACCCGACCGCGAGCGACACCGCGAGCGACCCGCCCCACGCGAGCACGGTGTTCACCATCTTCTCCCTGCTCACCGCCGACCCGCCCGCGGCGTACCCTGCGCCGACGATGGCGCTCACGATTATCTCGTTAAACGACACCGGCACGCCGAGGAACACCGCCGCCTGCGCGATGAGAAAGGAGGGGATGAGCGCGCCGATGGAGCGTCTGGGGCCGAGCGAGGAGTAGTCCTGCGCGAGCGCCTTTATCATCCGGGGCGCGCCCGTCCACGACCCGATGAGGAGACCGAGACCGCCGCCCGCGAGCACGTACACCAGCGGCACCGAGTCCCCGACGAGCGGGATGAGCGGGCCGACCGCCAACCCGACTTGGCTCCCGCCGGCCGAGAACGCGACGAGACCACCCAAAACGAGCAAGAAGCGGCGAAGCCCGGCGTCGCCGTTCGCGCGCACGTCCCGCCGGACCGCCGCCGCGACGGCGAGCGCGACGAGGCCCGTCACGGCGCCCCGGACGAGCACCGGCGGCCCGCCG
>Ga0207719_100331_pt1 | contig 32400 bp, 32 predicted proteins | sample A23P1SouthBayCA_2_FD_187279 | JGI IMG/M metagenome (GOLD analysis project Ga0207719, IMG submission 187279) | Aerobic enrichment media microbial communities from Eden Landing Ponds, California, USA - A23 P3 (3) (SPAdes) | ecosystem: Environmental > Aquatic > Marine > Unclassified | place... | reverse complement strand
CCGAGCCGCGAGCGCGGCCCGGGGTCGGAATCGGGGGGATCGCGGCCCGGGATCGGAATCACGGCGAGCGCAGTCGCACCCTCGACGCGGCCCTTTTGTCGCCCTCGCCCGAAAGGCTCGCGTGATCATCGCCGAAACCGAAGGGGCGTTCCGGTTCGTCGCCCAGCCCGACCACGCCGACCTCTCGGGGCAGTTCGCCGACCACTGGGGCAACGAGACGTTCGCGGAGCCGGCGCCGGAAGCAGCCACGCGAATCGCCGCCTACCACCACGACGCCGGCTGGGTCCCCTACGACCGTCGTCCCCACCTCCGGGACGGCGAGCCGATCGACTTCGTCGACATGGCCCCCGACACCTGGACCGACATCTACGACCGCGGGATCGAAACCGTCGCCGACCTCGACCCCTACGCCAGCCTGCTCGTGTCCATGCACGGCACCGGCCTCCGGCGACGGCGCTACGGGCTCTCGCCGTCGTGGTCCGGGACCCCTGCGGCCTTCAAGCCTTTCGTCGACCGCCAGGAGGACCGCCAGGCCGACCTGGCCGGGGGGCTGCGCGACGCCGGCCGCCTCCCGGCGACGGACGCCGACCTGCTCTCCGCGCTCCACGAGACGGGGACGCCCCCCAAGGACGCCGGAAGCGAGAGCCGGCTCTGGCGGAACTACGCCCTCCTGCAGGCCTGGGACACGCTGTCGCTCGCTTTCTGTACGACCGCCGACCCGCCGGGCCAGCGGGAGGTGGGTCCGGTCCCGGTCGACGGTTCGTCGCCCGACGCGACGCTGTCGATCATCCCGCTCGGCGACGGCGCGTTCCGCGTCGATCCGTACCCATTCGACGCGTCGCCGCTTTCCGTGTCGGTGCCGGCCCGCACGGTTCCGAAGGATGCCTTTTCACCCGGTGGCCATCCGGTCGAGCCGTACTATCGCGCCGAACGGACCACGCTGGAGTTCACGCTTCGCCGCGGCAACGGATGATCACGGCCAGTTGCCGCCCTGCTGGTACGCCGAGGCGACCCGCCGGATCGCGACGACGTAGGCCGCGGTCCGGAAGTTCGGCAGGTCGTTGTCCTCGTAGGCGTCGGTCAGGGCGTCGAAGGCGTCGGTGATCACGCGTTCGAGTTCCGAGTTTACTTTCTCCTCGGTCCAGTAGTGACGGCCGCGATTTTGGACCCACTCGAAGTAGGAGACGGTGACGCCGCCGGCGTTCGCGAGGATGTCCGGGATCACCGGCACGCCGCGCTCCGTGAAGACGTCGTCGGCCTCCGGCGTCAGGGGGCCGTTGGCGGCCTCGACGATCAGGTCGGCCTCGGCCTCCCGGGCGAGGTCGCCGTCGATGGCGTTTTCCAGCGCCGCGGGCACCAGGAGATCGACGTCCATCGTCAGCAGGTCCTCGTTGGTGATCGTCTCGGTGTCCGCGAACCCGGTCACGTCGCCGGTCTCGTCCTTATGGTCCCTGGCGGCGCGGGGGTCGAGCCCGTCGGGATCGTAGGCGGCCCCCGAGGAGTCCGAGACGGCGACCACGTCCGCGCCGAGGTCGTCAATGAGCTTTGCCGCGACCGAACCGGCGTTGCCAAAGCCCTGCACGGCGACGGTCGCACCCTTGACCTCCCGGCCGAGGTAGTCGAAGGTCTCCCGGGCCGTGATCGCCACCGAGCGCCCCGTCGCCTCGACCCGGCCCGCAGAGCCACCGGAGTCGGGTGACTTCCCCGTGACGACCCCCGGTTCCGTCGTCCGCTCCAGGGTCTCGTAGGTGTCCTTGATCCAGTTCATCTCCCGCCGCCCGGTGTTGACGTCCGGCGCCGGGATGTCCCGGTCCTCGCCGACCAGCGGGCGCAGTTCCTCGGCGAAGGACCGGGTGATCCGTTCGAGTTCGCTCGCGGAGTACTCGCGGGGGTCGATCGCGATCCCACCCTTGCCGCCGCCGAAGGGGATGTCGACGGTCGCGCACTTGTACACCATCCATCCCGACAGCGCCTTCACCTCGTCGCGGGTGACGTTGGGGTGGTAGCGGATCCCGCCCTTGTAGGGGCCCCGGTCGCCGTTGAACTGCGAGCGGTAGGCCTTGACCACCGCTATCTCGCCGTCGTCCATCTCGACGGCGAGGTTCGTCTCCAGCACTCGTTCGGGGTGTTTGAGCCGCTCGATGACGTCCGGCGGCGTGTCGAGGTACGCGGCGGCGTCGTCGATCTGTTCTCGCAGGCTCGCGAACGGGTTCGTCCCCTCGGCCATACCCCCTACATCCGTCCAGTCGGGGTTAAAATCCCCGGACACGACACCCCCGATCGGGGTGATCCCCGGCTGCCCGGCCCCGTCGGCGCGTCAATCCCGCTCGCGGGGGACACCACCGTTCGGGCGGCTTGACAACCCTTATGAGCGAATCGGGGTTATCGGGGACCAATGAGAGTCGTCGTCTCCATCGGCGGGAGCGTCCTCGCGCCGGATCTCGACGCGACCCGTGTCGGGGGGTACGCGGCCGCCGTCGAGGGGCTGGTCGAGTCGGGCCACGAGGTCGGCGTCGTGACGGGCGGGGGGAGCGCCGCCCGGGAGTACATCGAAACGGCCCGCGAGCTCGGCGCGGACGAGATCGAACTCGACGAGCTCGGCATCCGGGTGACGCGCCTGAACGCGCGCCTGCTGATCGCGGCGCTGGGCGAGACGGCCGCGCCCTCGCCCGCCGAGAGCCTGGAGGGTGCCGAGACCGCGCTCCGGCGGGGCGAGGTGGCCGTCATGGGCGGGACGGCGCCGGGACAGACCACCGACACGGTGGCGACGGCGCTCGCCGAGTCCGTCGGCGCCGACCTCGTCGTCTACGCCACGAGCGTCCCCGGCGTGTTCGACGCCGACCCCAACGCCGAGGGGACGAGCGGGGCGACGAAGTTCGACGAACTCACGGCCGCCGAACTGGTCGAGATCGCCGCCGCGACGGGCGTCGAGGCGGGGAGTTCGGCCCCGGTCGACCTGCTGGCCGCGAAGCTACTGGGTCGTGCCGGCCTCCGGGCGATCGTCCTCGACGGCACCGATCCGGCGGCGGTGCGCCGGGCGATCGAGACCGGCGAGCACGACGGCACCGAGATCGTCCCGGAGTCATGACGGACGCCGATTCCGGGGAACCGTCCGTCGAGGAGGGCCACCACGCCTTCTGGGCGGACGAGATCGCAGACGAGATCGAGGCGCGCGACCCCGACGATCCGATCGTGATCAAGGGCGCCGTCTCGCCGTCGGGCATTCCCCACGTCGGCCACTTCAACGAGATCGTCCGGGGGTACTACGTCGCCGAGGTGCTCCGGGAGCGCGGCCACGGGGTCCGGCAGGTGTTCACGACCGACGACCGGGACGCCCTCCGGAAGCTCCCGCGCCGACTCGCCACCGCGGACTGGGAGGTCGTCGAACTCGGCGACGTCGACGCGGGCGCGCTCGGGCGGAACCTGGGGGTACCGTACACCGACATCCCGGATCCGTTCGGGGACTGCCACGACTCCTACGGCGGGCACTTCTCGGCGCTGCTGGCCGAGAGCGCCGCGATGGTCGGCGTCCCGATCGAGATCATGTCGGTCACCGACCTCTACGAGTCGGGCGCGTTCGACGACGTCGTCCGCGAGGTGCTCGAAAAGCGCGACCTCGCACGGGACGTCCTCGCAGCGTACCAGGACGGCGTCGACGACGCCTACGTCCCGTTCATGCCGAACTGCGCGAACTGCGGCAGGCAACTCACGACCGAGGTCCGGGGGGTCGACCTCGGTTCGGGGACCGTCGCCTACGCCTGCGTCGGCGGCGAAGCCGACGACCGGGAGATCGAGGGCTGCGGTCACGAGGGCGAGGCGACGTTCCGGGAGGGCAAGCTCCCCTGGCGGTTCGAGTGGCCCGCCGGCTGGAAGGTGCTGGGCGTGGACTTCGAGCCGTTCGGCAAGGACCACGCCGAGGGCTCCTGGCCCTCCGGGCGGGAGATCGCACGCGAGGTACTGGAGATCGAGCCGCCGGTCCCGATGACCTACGAGTGGTTCACGCTGGGCGGCGAGGCGCTTTCCTCCTCCGCCGGCAACGTCGTCACCGTCGCGGAAATCCTCGATCTGATCGAACCCGAGGTGCTGCGGTACTTCTTCGCGAAGGACCCCGGCAAGCAACGCGACCTCGACCTCGAACGGATCGACCAGCTCGTCGACGAGTTCGACCGCTTCGAGGCGATCTACTTCGGGGAGGTCGAGGCGAGCGAGCGCGAACGCCGGTTCGCGGAGCGGGCGTATCCCTTCGTGGTCGGGGAGGTCCGCGAGGACCGGGTTCGCCTGCCCTACACGTTCGCGGCGGTGTTGGGCATGACCGACGACCGCGCGTTGCGCCTGGAGATGGCCCGCCGGGAAGGACACGTCGGGGAGGCCACGCCCGAGCCGGCCATCGACGCCGCGATGGAGCGCGTCGAACGCGCGCGCAACTGGGCGGAACGCATGGACAACGAGTACAACTACCGCCTGCAGGAGGACCTCCCCGACGTGGACTTCGGCCCCGCCGTCGAGGCAGCGCTCGACGAACTCGCCGACTTCGTGGCCGGCGTCGACGCCGGGACGACGGCAGGGTCCGAGGACGACCCCGGCGAGGCCATCCAGGGCGAGATCTACGAGACGGCGAAGCGCCACGACGTCGCTGTCGCCGACTTTTTCGCCGCCGGTTACGAGCTGTTCTTCGGCAAGGAGCAGGGCCCCCGTCTGGGACCCTTCCTCGCGGCGCTCGATACGGCGTTCGTCGTCGACCGGCTACGCCGGGAGGGATGACATCCCCGCGTCGTGCCGGGAACCCCCCTCCCGACCGGCCGCCGTGGTACCGACGGTCGTCCGATTACCGGTCGACCTCGCCCATGATCGTATCGAGACTCCCGAGCGTCGCGACCAGGTCGGCCAGGAGTTCGCCCTCGGTCATCTCGGACAGCGCCGACAGGTGTGAAAACGAGGGGCCACGGATCTTGAACCGCGCGGGCGTCTGGGTGCCGTCCGACCGGATGTACACGCCGAGTTCACCCTTCGCCGCTTCGACGGCCCGGTACACCTCCTCGTCCTCGGGGGGCTTGATCGTCCGGGGGACGTTCGCCTGCACCTGGCGGTCCTCGGCGGGCCAGTCCTCCAGCAGGTCGACGCACTGCTCGATGATGCGCGCCGACTGCTCGATCTCCCCGAGACGCACCAGGAGGCGGGCGTAGTTGTCACAGCCGTCCCGGGTGACGACGTCCCAGTCCAGGTTCGGGTAGTAACCGTAGGGGTCGTCCCGGCGGAGGTCGTAGTCGATCCCCGACCCCCGTGCGACCGGGCCCGTGCAGCCGTAGTCTCTCGCCACGTCGGGATCGAGCCGGCCGGTGTCGACCGTCCGGACCTGGATCACCTCGTTGGTCGTCAGGAGGTCGTGGTACTCCTCCAGGCGGTGTGGGATCCAGTCGACGAGGTCCCGGACCTTCTCGAAGAACGCCGCGCGCGGCTCGGGGAGGTCCCAGGCGACCCCGCCCAGGCGGAGGTAGTTGAACATCAGGCGCTGACCGGTGAGGTCTTCCAGGATGTCCTGGACCTTCTCCCGGTCCGTGATCGCGTACATGAAGGTGACGTTGAACTCGCCGCTGACGTCCAGGGCGTAGGTCCCGACGGCGAGCAGGTGCGAGAGGATCCGGCTCAACTCCCCGCCCATCGTCCGGATGACCCGGGCGTACTCCGGCACCTCGATGTCCGCGAGGTCCTCTGCGGTTCGGGCGTAGGCCCACTCGTTGAGCAGGCCCGCGCCGCCCCAGTCCCACCGGTCGGGGTAGGGCATGATCTGGTGGCGATACGTGCCCTGCTGGGCCATCTGTTCCTCACACCGGTGGATGTACCCGATGTCCGGTTCGACGTCGACGACCTGCTCGCCGTCGAGGACGACCTCCAGGTGGAGGACGCCGTGGGTCGAGGGGTGGTGTGGCCCGACGTTGACGAACATCGTGTCGGCGTCGTCGCCCCGGTGGTCCTCGTGGATGGGGTTGGCGTGCTCCCGGAGGGGGACGATCTGGGGCTGGCTCCCATCGAATCCCGCGGAGAGCGGGTGGCCCTGCCAGGTTTCGGGCAGGAGGATCCGGCGGAGGTCGGGGTGGCCCTCGTAGTCGATCCCGACGAGGTCGTACGCCTCCCGTTCGTGCCAGTCCGCCGTCCTGAACACCGGCGCCGCGCTCTCCGAACGCGGGTCGTCTTTCGGGGCGGGGACGACAACCGAGAGTTCCCGGGTCGGGTCGTCGTACGTCCGGAGGTGGTAGATCGACTCGTAGCGGTCCGGGTACTCCTGGGCCGTCACCGAGGAGAGGTGGTCGAACCCGGCCTCCTCCCGGAGCGTCGAGAGGACGTCCCGGACGGCATCGGGACTGATCACGATCCCCGGGGCGTTTCGATGGTCCTCGCGCGCGATCACCCCGTCGTCCACCACCCCGGCGATCCGCTCCTCGATCGACCTGTCCGTCTCGTCGGGCGTGACAGAGCCGGTGTGACTCATGCGGGCACGTTCTACCGCCGTCGAGAAAAGCCGATGGTAAGCTCAAACAGTCGTTTGTCTTACCGTGGTACTCCGGCTGCCCCGCCGACGTCCCTCGCTACGCGAGCAGGGCCGGATCGTACGCCTCGACCATCGGCTCCAGCCCCTCCTCGAAGGCCGTCTCCAACCCCTCGCCGGTCATCGCCAGTTCGATGGGCGCCTCGCCCGGCGTCACGTGGAGATCAAAGGCCAGGAACGAACAGCACGCGTGTTCGAGGCGCAGATACTCGGTCACCCTCTCGAGTCCGTCGTCGTCGAACCGCATGGCGACGCGCTCCGGGGCCACCTCGAGATCCCGGAGGTGGGGAAACAGCCCCGTCCGGATGGTCTCCCGGCGTTCCTCCCTCTCAGTTTCGGTCAACGTGCAGGCGATCCCGTCAGTGCCCGATCCCTCGGGCGCGGAGTCGTCTGGACTCATCCGCACTGTGGCTTTGGTACCCGAAGTTATTAAGCTGTGGAGTCCAAAGTATTGGACCGACTGCGAGGGATCGAAGCCATGGACGCGACCTGTACGACTGACGACGGGACGCCGGCCTGCTACTGCCCGCTGTCGGGCGTGATCGACCTGCTGGCCCGGAAGTACACGATAGGGATCGTCTGCGTGCTCGGCGCCCACGACCGGGTCCGGTTTTCGGAGATCGAGGCCCACCTCCCGGCCGCGAGCACGTCGACGCTGTCGGCGCGCCTGGAGGAACTCGAAGCCGAGGGCCTGATCGCCCGGGAACGGTACGACGAGATCCCGCCCCGGGTGGAGTACGAACTCACGGCGGAGGGCCGGGAACTCGGCGAGCGCCTGGAACCGCTGTTAGGGTGGGTCCGGGATCGCGAGTGACGGCCGGCGCGAGTGATCGTGGGCCGACCGGTGACGCTCAGGGCCGGACTGCCCGGTAGAAGGCGCCCGACGCGAGAACGACGAGGACCGCGAGGACCAGAAGCGCCCATCCGAGAGGCTCGACCGCGACGCTCCCGGAGAAGGCGGCGTCCATGGCGAGCCGGATGGGGAAGTGGCCGGGCATCGCCGTCGCGAGCGCCGGCGTCCCGGTCGCGATGGGGTTCTGAAAGAGGAAGAGATCGATCATCGTCCCGAAGAGGATCAGGTACACGCCCGGGAGGCGATCCAGGAGGACGCCGGCGAGCACCCCCACCATGCCGTAGATCAGGGCGCCCACCAGGACGGCGACGGCGAACCACGCGAGGTGTTCGGGCGCGACGGCGACGCGCATGGCGGTGACCGCGACGGCGGTGCCGACCGCGCTCAGGGCCGCGAGCAGGGCGAGGCGCGAGAGGACGATCTCGTGAGGGCGATAGCCCGCGACGGCGAGCCTGGCGTCGGCCTCGCTCGCCGCGTCCATGAGAAAGAGGCCGGCGATCCCCGCGAGGAGGGCCGCGACCATCGGCGCCGTAAACGCCGGGAAGGCCTCGTTCATGCCGATCCGGACGGCCTCGCCGTCCGCGAGTTCGAACGCGACCGTCGAATCGGGCGCGACGTACGTGAAGACGCCCACGAGGTACGCCGGCAGGAAGACGAGCAGGGCGAGCAGGACCGGCGTGCGCCGGATCTCCCGGGCGCCCAGGGAGACGGCGGTCGTGACGCGGCTCATCCGAGCACCCCCCCGTTTCCGGCGACGCCGGTGTAGGCGACGAACGCGGCCACGAGCACTACGGCGACGTACGCGAGCGTCGGGGCGAGATGCCCGGCGGCGAGTTCACCCTCCAGGACGGCCGCCGTGAACAGCTCGTGGGGGTGATACAGCGGCGCGAACTCGGCTGGCGCGCCCACGTCGAACAGGCCACTGGAGAGGACGTTGTCGAGGTCCGCGAGGAAGACGAGGACGAGCGAGCCCTCCAGGTCCCGCGGCAGGACAGTCCCGACGAGGACGCCGATCAGGCCGTACAGCAGGCCGGCGAGGGCGAGGACGCCGAGGGCGAGCGCCGGGGCGGCGACGTCGACGCGCCAGGCGAAGACCGCGAAGGCGACGAGCGCGCCCGTCCCCGCGACGACGACGAGCGTCGCGAGGCGCGTGAGGAGAAGCGTCGAGCGCGGGAAGCCACAGAGGGCGAGCCGTTCGTCGCCGCTGCGGGCGCTGATGGCCTGGAACAGGCCGATCAGGCCGGCGAGAAACGCCACGGCGAACAGGGTGCCGGTCATCCGACCCGCGGTCGCGGGGTCGGTCCCGAGCGTCGGGAGGTCGGGGAACGACTCCAGGGCGATCCCGTAGGTCTCGATCGCGACCGGCGGGAGGAGCAAGAGGAGCGCGAGCGTCGTCGGCTGGCGGGCGAACTCCCGGAGTCGCGCCGCCGTTCCGGTCGCCGCGCGCATCGTCAGTCCCCCCTGTGGAGCCGACCGTCCCGGAGCTCGTAGATCCGGTCGAAGCGCTCGCGCTCGTTGATGAGGTGGGAGATGATCGCGATCGCCGTCCCGCCCTCGGTCAGTTCCTCCGCGAGGTCCCAGAAGGCGAGGTACGTGTCCCAGTCGAAGCCCGTGTAGGGCTCGTCGAGCAACAGGACGTCCGGGTCGTGCATCAGCGCGACCGAGAGGTTCACCTTCTGGCGGTTGCCACCTGAAAGGTGGTCGATCCGGTAATCGAGGAACCGCTCGAAGTCGAGCCGGTCGACGAGCCGGTCCCGGGCCGTGGCGATCTCCCCGCCGGTCATCCCGTAGGCCTCGCCGAACAGCCGGAACGTCTCCCGGACGGTGAGCCGATCGTACAGGAGCGTCTCCTGGGGACACCATCCGACCCGCCCGCTCGCCTCGACCGTCCCGGCGTCGGCGTCGAGCGCCCCCACGAGGATCTTCATCAGCGTCGACTTGCCCGAGCCGTTCGCCCCGACGATCCCGACGATCTCGCCGGCCGGAATCTCGACATCGGCGCCCGCGAGCACCTCGACGGTCCGACCGATCGGGAGGCGCGAGCCGTAGGTCTTCTCGATCCCCTCGGCGCGGAGCGCGATCCCCGCCGATCCGTCGGTCGCGTCACTCTCGCCGGTCGCCTCGCCGTCCCCGGCCGTCGCATCACGCGACGCCGTGGCCGTTGTCGCAGTCGTGTTCGTCATATTCGGCACATCGTGAATATACTGGCCGCAACGGTTTAGTATTTTCGGCATATAGTGAATATCGTGAACGAGAACGGTGAGAGTGAGTCGGACGAGACGGAGCGGGCGCGCGAGGAGGTTGTCGAGGCGATGGAGCGAAGCGCGGAGCTGTACGGGCTCAACCGGAGCTACGGTCGGCTGTACGGCATCCTCTTTTTCGCCGACGAGTCGATGTCGCTCGACGAGGTCGTCGCGGAGAGCGGGTACGCGAAGTCGACGGTGAGCACCGCGATGAAGGAGATGGAGCGGCTCCACCTCGTCCACCGGCGGTCGATTCCCGGCGAGGGAAAGAAGGCCTTCTACGAGGCGGAACGGGACTTCTGGCACGTGATCCAGGAGTTCCTGAACCGGGAGGTGCGCCGCGAGATCGACCTCATGACGCGGGCGCTCGACGACGCGGAGGAACGACTCGAAGGCGCCGAGACCGAGGAGGCGGCGAGCGACCTGGAGAAGGTCCGGTCGCTCAAGACGACCTACGAGCGAAGCGAGCGCCTCGTCGAGATTCTCACGAGCCAGTCGATCGACCGGCTCGCGGGGCTGGTGAACCGGCTACGGTCCGGCTGACACGGCTGCCCCGGCTGTCGCCCGACCGATCGCCGCGCCCGGAAGGCAACGTTTAGGCGCCACGCCGTGCCAGATGTGCCCATGACGGACGCCGAGCGCCTCGTCGAGCGACTCCGCGAGGGCGAGTTGCGCCTCCACGACCTCGACGACCACGCCGACCACGAGACCGCCGCGACGGCGCGACGCCGCTTTCTCGAAGCCGAGACCGGCGTCGACCTCGACGCCGTCGGCTCCTATGGGTTCGACGCGGCCGAGGCCGACCCGAACATCGAGAACATGATCGGCGGGGTGTCGATCCCCGTAGGCATCGCCGGCCCGCTCCCGGTCGCGGGCGACTCGGAAGGCGGCGAGCAGTATCTCCCGCTCGCGACGACGGAGGGCGCGCTGGTCGCGGGCGTCAACCGGGGCTGTTCGGCCATCGCGGCCTCGGGGGGCGCGACCGCGCGCGTGATCGAGAGCGGGATGACCCGGGCGCCGGTGTTCTCCGTGTCCGGCGTCGCCGAGGCCGCCGACGTCACTGAGTGGATCGAAGGCAACGAGGACCGCCTCGCGGAGCGCGCCGAGTCGACGACGAGCCACGGCGAGTTGCTCGCCGTCGATCCCTACGTCGTCGGCGACGCCGTCTACCCCCGGTTCGTCTACGACACCAAGGACGCCATGGGGATGAACATGGCGACGATCGCCACCCGGGAGGCCGCCGACCTGATCGAGGCCGAGACGCCCGCCACCCTCGTGGCGCTGTCCGGAAACCTCTGTTCGGACAAGAAACCCGCCGCGATCAACGCCGTCGAGGGGCGGGGCCGGACGGTCGCGGCGGACGTCGAGATTCCGGCCGACGTCCTGAAAGAGCGCTTCGACGCGACGCCGGCGGCGATCGCGGAGGTGAACACGCGCAAGAACCTCGTCGGGAGCGCGAAGGCGGGGAGCCTGGGGTTCAACGCCCACGCCGCGAACGTCGTGGCGGCCGCCTTCCTCGCGACGGGCCAGGACGAGGCCCAGGTCGTCGAGGGGGCGAACGCCATCACGACCGTCGAGGACCGCGGCGACGAGCTGTACGCGAGCGTCACGCTCGCGAGTCTGGAGGTGGGGACCGTCGGCGGCGGGACCGGGCTTCCCGCACAGTCGGAAGCACTGTCCGTGCTCGGGGTGGCGGGCGGGGGCGATCCCCCTGGGAGCAACGCCGACGCGCTCGCGGAGATCGTCGCCGCCGGCGCGCTTGCCGGCGAACTCAACCTGCTCGCCGCGCTCGCTGGCCGCCATCTCGCGAGCGCCCACGCGGAGTTCGGTCGGTAGTCACTGTCCGATACGGTAGCGTGGCGGTCAGCGCCGTTCCGCAAGCCACTCCGCCAGGAGTTCCTCCGCGGCGGCCTCCCGGTCGCCGGCGTGTTCCTCTCTCGCGACCCGTGCGAGCCGCCGTCCCGTCTCCTCCGATACCGCGATCGTCACCTGCTCCATGCGCTCCGGTCCGCCGCCATCCCCCAAAAAACCGGGTCAGACGGGCGTCTCGCGTCCGTCAGAGAAGCCGGTACTGGCCGCCGCTTTCGCTGGCTCGCCCGGCACTGACCAGCTTCTCGAGTGCCTTCCGCGCGTACTCCCCGGAGACGCCCCGGTCGGTCGCGTACCCGACCACCTCGGCCTCGGTCGGCTCCTCGAGGCGCTCGACCGCCTCGATCACGACCTCGCGGCGACTCGACGCACCCCCACTTTCGTCTTCCGTCGCGGCCTCCGTCACCTCGTCGGGATCGACGCCGGAGCCAGCGAGGTACGTCTCGTCGCTCACGCCCGCCTCCTGGGCGCGCTGCTCCATCGCCTCGAAGGGTTGGAGGGCATCCAGCGCGTCCTCCTCGTCACTTCGCTTCGCCAGCATCGTGGCCCGCGCGTCGCGGGCCTCGTTCTCGTCGTCGGTTTCGACGAACGTCTTCAGCCGGGCGAACTGGTGGCGGGTCCGACACCGGGGACAGGCCGTCGTCTCCGGACGACCCTCCACGATCCACAGTGCCGTACACTCGCTACACCCGACGACGGCGTACACACTCCTGCTGGGGCACAATGTGCCTTGAATGTACTGGCCCGGCCCGGTCCCGTCGAGGCCGTTCCGGTTCCCCGACAGGACTATTACGGACGCGGTCGATCCGACGGATGATGGAACTCTCAGACGACCTCCTGTGTCTGTTTAACGCCGAGGTCGAGCGCTCGGAGGACGGCTTCGTGGTCCGGATCCCGAACCGCGAGGTCGAGACGGGCGCGATCGACCCCGGCGACGTCTACCGCGTCGCGCTGATGGCCCGAAACAGGGAGGAGGCTTCCGAGGAACCCTCCGAACCCGACCAGCCCCAGCCGCCGGTCGAGACCGGCGAGATGCGCTACGTCGAGATCGAGGACCTCGGCAAACAGGGCGACGGCATCGCGCGCGTCGAGCGCGGCTACGTCATCATCGTCCCCGGCGGCGAGGTCGGCGAACGCGTGAAGATCGAGATCACCGAGGTGAAGTCCAACTTCGCGGTCGGCGAGATCGTCGAGGAGACCTTCCAGTAGCGGTCCGCTTTCGGGGGCCCTTCGCGACCCCCGGCAGTCACGACCCCGGGGCTTCCTCTCTTCCGAGAACGCCCGCGTACACCACGATCCCGGCCACGACGCCCGCCGGGACGGCGAACAGCGTCGACCTCCCGACGGGGGCCCCGAGAGCCACCCCGACCAGGAGGGCGAGGAGAAACGAGACACCGGAACCCGCGAGCGCGAGCGCGGGGCGGTCGTCCCGTCCCTCCCGCCGGAACCGGAAGACGACGACGGCCGCGACGACGCTTCCGGCGACCGTACCCGCCGGAATCCCGAGGAACAGGGAGAACTCGACCCGCGGCGCGGCGAGTTCGGTCACGGCGATCCCGACCACCAGGAAGGCCGCGATGCCGGCCACCAGCGCGTGTCCGAGCGATCGGAGCGTCACGCGGGAATCTCGACCGGGCGCGACCAAGAAAGTGCGGGTCGCGGACGGCCGGCCGTGGAACCCTGTCGTTTCGGGTCGAAACCCGCCGAAAGCACCCTATTCGCCGCCGTGCCGATCACTTTCACTCCGGTCCCTGCGAACCCGGTTCACGGTCGTCCGTACCGGCGCGTCACTCGGCCTCGGGATCGGCCGGGGCCGGCCCGGCCCGCGCGAACGCCGTCAGGTCGACCGCCGCCGGGTCCGCGAGGTCGGCGGCTGACTCGTGGGGGCGCCCCACGACGATGTCGCCGGCGCGCTGCCTGCCCACGCCCGGGATCGCCGTCAGCTCCGCCATCGACGCGGCGTTGACGTCGAGGGGGTAGGGCACGCCCGTCACGGACCGGTAGCCGTGATCGACCACGGCGACGTCCAGCGTCGTCCCGAGTTCGCGCTCGCCCGGAATCCCCACGAGCAGGGAGTAGGTACCCAGCTGGCGCCCGAACGTCGTCCCGTCCTCGTGGTACTCGAGGTGCACGTCCGGAAGGACGGTTCCCGGCGGGACGACCCGCCGTAGCATCGGGTTGTCGATCTCCTCGCGGACCTCGCGTTTGTACTGCTTGAACAGCTTCTTGTGGTCGTGGGCGATCTCCGCGCCCGTCTCGCTCATGTCCGTCCCGGGGAACGCCATCACCTGGCGGATGTTGATCCGCCGGAGCATCAGGCCCGCGTCGTACACGCGCTGCAGGAACCGCCTGTTGTGTTCGAACGTCTCCTTGCGTTCGCCCTGGAGGCCGTGGACGAGGTTGATCCCCGGCAGGAGCTTCGGCAGTCTCGTGGGTCCGTCGGCGTCGTCGTAGGGGGCGCCGGGGTGCTCGCCCGGGCGCCACCCGCCCTCCTCGTTGACGATCTCGACAGCCCGAAAGCACTCCTCGGCGCTCACGTTGAGGTTGTTTTCCTCCTGCACCACGGGGTCGGCCGACTCCAGGCCGAACGCGGCGGTGTCGCCGGGGGTGTTGTGCGCGGCGATGATCCGGATGCCCTCCCGCGCCAGGTCGGGCCACCGGACGATCGTGATCGGGTTCATGTTGTCGAGGTGTAACGTCCCGAGGTCGGGCGCGACCTCGCGGATGCCGCCGTAGAGATCGCGCAGGGCCGCCGGATTCGGCTTCTCGCCGTCGCCGCCGTACGCGAGGATGTCGGCCTGCCGGCCCAGCCTGAAATGGCGGACGCCGCGTTCGTACAGCGCCTCGACCTCGTCGACGACGGAGTCAGGGCTCCGGAAGGAGGGGTCCGCGCCGTACAGGGGTTCGGTGCAGAACGAACACCGGTACGGACACCCCCGCGAGGTCTCCATCTCGGCGATGAGGTACTCGGGGTGGTTGGGGTGGTCCTCGACGACGAACGCCCCCTTCCGCGCCCACCGGGACACCTCCTCGTTGTCGCGCATCCGGTCGCCAAAGTCCGAGAGGCCGTTCCGGACCAGATCGTGCGCAGCCGCCTCGATATCGCCCTTCGCGACGAAGTCGAAGTCCAGGTCGTCCCGTTCTGTCTCGACGGCCCCGGCGTTCTCCTCGCCGACGCCGAACCGGACGGGACCGCCCATCAGCGACGTTCCGTCGGCGGTCCAGGCGACCTTCCGGACCTCGTCGGGTTCGGCGGGCGTCCCCCCGACGTAGTTCCCCGGCACCGTCATCCCGCCGACGTAAATCATGAGGTCGGCCTCCTCGACGTCGCGCCACCGCGCCTGGTTCTCCCGGAGGCCGTCGATCGTGTGGTAGGTGATCGACTCCCGGGGGACGCCGGCATCAACGAGCGCCCCGGCGGTGTACCGGGGGTACGTCGAAATGTAGGGGGGCACGCCGAAGTGCGCCGGCTCGTCGACGTAGCCGTCGACGATCGTCACGGAGTGCGAGCCGGGATCGGTCATCGATCGCGTTAGCGTCCCGAGGGGTAAAACGCGTGTGGATCGACCGGGCGCCCGTTCTCACGACCGGTACTGGTCCAGCAGCCACGGCTTCAGGTCCGTCATCGCCGGGTCCTCGGGAGGTTCGAGGCCCTCGGTGATCAGGACCGGTCCCTCCTCGGGCGCCGCCGGCGGGATGCCGTGGCTGCCCTCGACGAGCGAGGCGTCAAGCGGCGTCAGCTCCATGCGGTACCGGAAGCCGAGCTTCTTCCGCAACAGCGTCGCGCCGGCTTCGAGCTTCGGGAACCGGATCCCGGGATCGACGAACATCTCGACGGGGTCGTACCCCGGCTTGCTGTGGATGTCGACGGTGCGGGCGTAGTCGGGCGCCCGGTCGTCGTCGAACCAGAAGTAGTAGGTGAACCACGCGTCCGGCTCCGCGAGCGCGATCAGCTCCCCTGCCCGGGGGTGGTCGATCCCGTGTTCGACCTTCTCCGTCCGTCCCCAGACCTCGCCGACGCCGTCGGTATCTTCGAGGAGCGATTCGACCGCCGTGATCCGGTCGTCGTCCCGGACGTACACGTGGGCGACCTGGTGGTCCGCGGCGGCGAGCACCTCCGAGTTGGGGACGTCGAGCTGTTCGCCGAACGGGCCCGACCGGACCGCCAGCCACCCCTCCTCCCGGAACCGGCGGTTGAGGTGGACCGGCCGTGAGACGGGGGAGAGCCCGTACTCCGAGAACACCACGATCCGGGTGTCGGTCTCCTCGGCGGCGTCCCGGATCAGCCCGACGTGCTCGTCGACCGTCGACAGCGCCTCGCGGGCCTGCTCGGTCCCGGGGCCGTGTTTCTGGAGGGGGTAATCGAGCAGGGGCAGGTAGGTGACGGTGAGGTTCGGCTCCCGCTCGCGGAGCGTCTTCGCGGTCGCCTCCGCGATCCACCTCGTCGCCGGCGGTCCGGACTGCGGCCCCCAGAAGTTCGCAAAGGGGAACTCGCCGAGGTCCTCGGTCAGCCCCCGGACGTAGGAGTCGGGGGCACCGTGGATGTCGAAGACCTTGCTCCCATCGGAGCCGTAGTGGGGCTTGGGGATCACCCGGTAATCGGCGGCGAGCGCCCCCTGGCTGAACCAGGCGAACACCAGCGCGGTCGTGAACGACGCGCCGAACTCCTCGCGGGCCGCCTCGTAGACGGTCTCGCCCTGGAGCAACGAGCGGGTCTGCTGCCAGAAGCGGACCTCGCCGGTGTCGTACAGCCAGCCGTTGCCGACGACGCCGTGTTCGGAGGGCTCCTCGCCGGTGAGCACCGACGCCTGCGGCGTCGTCGTCACGGCGGGGAACACGCCCTCCAGGGGGACGGGACCGTCGGAGCCGTCGGCCGCTGCGAGTTCCCGGAGGACGGGCGTGTGCTCGCCGACGAGCTCGGGCGTCAGCCCGACGACGTCGATCAGGCAGACGCGCTCCGACGTCATGGGTGGCTGGATGGGTTCATCGCCCGCGACGCGGTGGATTCGGCGGCGTGCTGCATACGTGAACGGTCCACATCCGGATCGTAAAAACCCTGCGCGACGCGTGGTGGGTAGTGGCGAGCACCGAGACACGGAGACAGCAGTTATAGGGACCTGACGAAGCTACCGCCATCGCCGGCAGCGCGTTCGCCCTACTGGCTCCATCCGCCATCGGGCGGTTCGAACACGTACACCGAGCCGGCACCGTCACCGGCCGGCGCCTCGTGGGACTCCGCGCACGCCCAGTCCGGCTCGTCGTCCCAGTAGGCCCCGACCATGGCGGTGCGCCCGTCGTTCGTGACCGCGACCGAGTCGCCCAGCCCGTCGCCCCGGTCGCCGTCGTCGGCGACGAGCGTCGCCCCCTGGCCCCACCCGCCGTCGGACGCCTCGAACACGTAGGCCGCGCCCGCGTGCTCCCCGAGCGCGGTGTCGGCGTCTACCGCCCCGATGACGGACGTGGAACCCCCGCCCGACACCGCGACCGAGAAACCGAACTCGGCGCCGTTGTTGACGTCGTCGGGCGCGAGTTTCGTCTCCTGGCGCCAGGCGCCATCGGATCGGGAGAACACGTACGCCGAACCTGCGCCCACGCCGTTCGGGTCCTCGTCCCTGGAGGCTCCGATAACCGCTGTGGCGCCGTCATCCGAGACGGCGATCGACCAGCCGAAGCGGTCGTCGTCGCCGCCGTCGTCGGCGACGAGTTTCGCCGCCTGGTGCCACCCGCTTCCGGACTCCTCGAACACGTACGCCGAGCCCGCCCCCCTGCCGTTCGCGTTGTCGTCTCCCCAGGCCCCGATGATGGCGGTGGAGCCACCGTTCGCGAGGGCGGCCGAAAAGCCGAACTCGTCCACACCCTCGCCGTCGTCGGTGGCGAGCTTCGCCACCCGGTTCCAGGCACCGTCGGATTCCTCGAACACGTGCGCCGAGCCGGCGCCGTCGTACTCCCCGCTGGAACCGTTCGGGTCCTCGTCATCGACGGCCCCGACGACGAGGGTGGACCCGTCGTTCGACAGCGCGACCGAGCTGCCGAAGTGGTCCTGTTTGTCGCCGTCGTCGGCGACGAGTTTCGCCTGTTGTGTCCACCCGCCATCGGACTGCCCGAAGGCGTAGACCGAACCGCCACGTACGCCGTTCGGGTCCTCGTCCATGCTCGCCCCGACGATGGCAGTGGACCCGTCACCCGACACCGCGACCGTCCAGCCGAAGTTGTCCTCGGCGTCGCCGTCGTCGGCAGCGAGTTTCGCCGCCCGGCTCCAGGCGCCGTCGGACTGCTCGAACACGTGCGCCGAACCGCCACCGGAGCCGGCCTCGAACCTGCCGTTCGGGTCCTCGTCCTGGGCGGCCCCGATGATCGCGGTGGACGCGTCGTCCGAGATCGCGATCGAGGTGCCGAAGACGTCACGCCCGCCGGGATTCTCGGCACGGAGTTTGTCGACCCGTCGGGAGGATGCGGGAGCGTCGGTGGCAGTAGCCGGCGAACAGGTACTAGCGGGATCGGTGGTTGTAGCGGGGGGAGGCGTACCAGCGGGGTCGGTGGTTGCGGTCGGTGGGGGAGTATCAGGGCGATCCGTCGTTTTGGCTGGTGACGTCGTATCAGCGGGAGCGGTGGGCGACTGCGTGGGAGTCAGGGTGGCGGTCGGGGTGACTGTCGTGGACGTTTCAGTTTCACCAGTACGCGTCCTCTGATCGGGCGTGTACGGATTCGCCCCCCGGTTCCGACCCTCGATGCATCCCGCGACCGCCGCGACGCCGGTCGTTCCCAGGGCCGCGAGCAGTCGTCGACGAGCCTCGTCCATGACACGTCCGTCATGCGCGGTCGTGAAACAACTTTCGCCAGTTGGCGGGATCGTCCCGGTCACTCGATCCCCACGGCCCCGGCGCCCTCGCCCTCGATGGCCTCGGTGACGCGCTCGTGGAACTCCCGGAGCACCTCGGCCTCGTCCTCGGCGAGCACCACGTCGCTCGCCGCCAGCGTCGCCAGCCCGAACGCCCGCGGCGAGGGCGACCCGAGCGACTGGCTTCGCACCTCGATCTCGCCGTCCCCGATCGCTCCGAGGGTCTCCTCGATCCCGGCGGCGTTGAGCTTGTCCTCGATTATCTCCCGGTAGGTCTCCTCCATCACAGCGAACTCGGGGAGGTCCTCCGCGAACGACAGGAGCATCTCGCTGGAGACCTGCTGTTCGGCGGCGGACTTCTCGTAGCCCTTGTAGCGTTTCAGGATCATCAGCGCGCGGGTGGCGTTGATCCGGAAGTACCGCTGCAGGAGGTCCGTGCCCTCCAGGGCCGCCCGGAGGTCCGGCCGAACGTCGTCGGGGTCGATCGACTCGAGGACGTCGCCGGCGTCGACCTTCCGGTTGAGCGGCATCGACAGGGTGAACCCGTTGTCCGCGACGGCGACCTGGACGTTCGCGCCCGTTCGCTGTGCGCAACGGTGGGCGAGCAGCCGCGAGAGGCCGTCGTTGAACCGCCGGCCGTACGCCGCGTGGACGTAGTAGTGCCGGCGGTAGGCCTCCCGGTCGCGCTCGATCTCGATCGCGAGCCGGTCGCCGGTGCTCACGCTCCCGGGACCGGCGTACTGGACCTGCTCGTCGAAGATCCGGGCGAGCGCGCGGACGGTGTTCTCATCGAGGGGGAACTCACGGAGCCAGTTGCGGACGGCGGGGCGACCGCCCCGGTCCAGCCGGTCGAGGACGTCACCCTGGAAGGCGAGGATCTCCCGGCCGAGATCATACGAGAGGGGCAGTCGCTCGGAGAACCACGAGGGGACCGTCGGGCGCGCGCTCGTCGGGTCGACGTACACCTTCGTCCCCCGGCGGTAGCGGTACTCGAAGTGCTGGCCGCCGAGGACGAACACGTCCCCCGGTTCCAGGGTGTCGAGGTACTCCTCGTCCAGGTTGCCCACCCACTCCTCTCCCGACCGGGTGACCACGTCACACGTAAACGAGTCCGGGATGGTACCGATGTTGGTCATGTAGATGACCCGGGCCATCCGGCCGCGCTTGCCGATCAGCGGCTCGCCGACCTCGTACTCCCCGTAGTGGTGCTCGCCGTCGGGCGGATCGTTCGTGTCCCGCCAGACCTTGGCGTACACGTCCTTTTCCTCCATGCCCGCATAATCCGCGGTGAGGTACCGCATCAGGGATTCCCACTCGGCGTCGGTGTAGCGCCGGTACGGATGGGCGCGCCGGAGGATACCCCTCACCTCCGCTTCGGGCCTGATCTCGGCGATCGCCATGCCGTAGACGTGCTGGGCGGCGACGTCGTGGGCGTCCTCGGGGACGAAGGCGCGGTCGACGAACCCCTCGGTGGCCTTCTTCAGCATGACCGTACACTCGATCAGTTCGTCCCGATCCAGTGCGATCACCCGGCCCTCGACGGTCCGGCCCAGGCGGTGGCCGGCACGCCCGACGCGCTGGAGCAGGGCGGCGACCGACTTGGGCGAGCCGACCTGCACCACGAGGTCGAGGTGGGGCATGTCGATGCCGAGTTCGAGCGACGTGGAGGTAGTCACCACGTCCACGTCGCCGGACTTGAGCTTCTCCTCGATCTCCCGGCGGCGGTCCTTCGACAGCGAGCCGTGGTGACAGCCGGAGTTGTCGGCGTCGTAGGAATCGGGGAACCGCTCGCGGAGGTTATGCAGGACGCGCTCGGCGCCCGACCGGGTGTTCGTGAACACGAGCGTGTTCTCGTGGCCGTCGATCAGTTCGTGGAGCCGGTCGTAGAACCGCGACTGGACGACGTCCCGCGGCGTCTCGATCAGGTCGTGGGTGGGACATTCGAGCCGGAGGTCGAACTCGCGGGAAAAGCGGGCGTCGACGATCTCGTACTCGCGGGGCGGTCCTCCCGGTTCCGCCCGCCCGACGAGGAACTCCGCCATCGTCGAGAGGGGCTCGACCGTTGCCGAACAGCCGATCCGGGTCGGCGAGGCCCCGGCGAGTGCTTCGAGGCGTTCGAGCGACACCGAGAGGTGGGTGCCGCGTTTCGACGCCGCGAGCGCGTGGATCTCGTCGACGATCACGTACTCCACGGAGCGGAGTTTCTCGCGGAACTTCGGGGCGTTCAGCAGGATCGCGAGCGTTTCCGGGGTGGTGTTGAGGACGTGGGGCGTCTCCTCCAGCATTCGCTGGCGCTCGCTCGACGACGTGTCGCCGTGCCTGATGGCGTGGCGGATCTCGATCGCGCCGGCGTTGGTGCCGTCGCGGTACGCGGCGAGTTTCCCCGAGATGCCCGTCAGTGGAACCTCGAGGTTGCGGTGGATGTCGTTGGCCAGCGACTTCAGCGGGGAGACGTACAGGCAGTAGACGGTGTTGTCCAGCCCCCCGTCGGTCGTGATCTCCCGGCGGAAGAGGTCGTCGATGATAGCGGTGAACGAGGCGAGCGTCTTCCCGGACCCGGTCGGCGCACAGATCAGCGAATTCTCCCCGTCCTGGATGAGCGGGATGGCCTCCTTCTGTGGCGGCGTGAAGAAACCGCCGTTTCCTGGAACGTAGGACCCGAACTCCTCGACCCACCACTCGCGGACGGCGGGGTGGAGGCGTTCGAGGACCTCGGCGTCGTCGATCCCGACCGCGTCGGGGTCGAAGCCGGGGTCGATGCCCGCCAGCAGGTCCCGCCCCGTCTCCGTCATCGAACCGCCGTAGGGGCGGCACGGTGTTATACTGCCGGGTGTGGCGCGCACGACCGGGGATCGAGACGCCGGTCCGCCGGCGCCACCGGAGGGCTTTTCGTCGCGACGCGTCCACACACCCCCATGCGCCTCACGTTCCTGGGCACCGGAAGCGCGATGCCGACCGGCGAGCGCCATCAGACGGGCCACCTGGTGGAGGCCGGCGGGGACCGCCTCCTGGTCGACTGCGGGAGCGGCGTCCTCCACCGCCTCGCCGACACGGAGACCGGGTACGAGGGCGTCGACGCCGTCCTCCTGACTCACCACCACATCGACCACGTGTCGGACCTGATGCCCTTGTTGAAGGCGCGGTGGCTCGCGGGGTCGACCTCTCTCACCCTCGCCGGACCGCCCGGAACGGCGGACCTGATCGAGGGACTCCTGTCGGTCCACGCGTACATGCAGGACCGCCTCGACCTCGATATCCGGGAGGTCGAGCCGGGGTCGTTCACCCTCGCCGGCTTCGGGATCGAGGCGTTGGAGACGCGCCACTCGATGACCTGCCACGCCTACCGGATCACGAGAGGGCAGGGGGTGGAGAGTGGCGAAAGCGACACTGACAATGACGAACGCGACCCCGGCACCCTCACGATCAGCGGCGACACCGAGGCGTTCGCGGAACTGGCGGCCTTCGCCGACGGCTCGGACGTCCTCGTCCACGACTGCTCGTTTCCCGATGGCGTGGACGTCTCGAACCACCCCACTCCGACGAGCCTGGGAGAGGCGCTTTCGGTCCACGCGTTCGGAACCGTCTACCTCACCCACCTCTACCCTCACACCCGCGGCAAACACCGTGAGATGCTGGACTCGCTGTCGGAACGGTACGACGGCGAAGTCCGGTTCGCCCGCGACGGCCTGACGGTCGAATGCTAAGGCCAGACGCGACGCGGACGACCGAAAACGGACCGTGTGCCCGGCAAACAAGGGGAAAATATTGCCTAAAAAAGCCACAGACCGGTCCGCGCCGTCGGCGCTCCGTCCGACGATAGATGCGTCCTATTTCGATACGGAAAGATCCACGAGTCGCGGTTCTAAAACGTCTGCGCGTTTCTGAGACAGTCATGAAGCGTCAGTTTAGCGGCCGATCCGCGTTAAGCCACGCGAAACATCACTAGCGGTCTATCATTTATAAGAGGTACCGGACAGTATGAAGGGATGCGATGAGCCCGCCCTCCGAGACGGACGCCGACGAACCGACCCCCGAAAGCAAAGAGGAGCGCCTGCGGCGGTACCTCAGCGCGAAGGCCGCCGAAGGAGAAGTGTACGTGAAAAGCAAGTTCATCGCCGACGACGTGGGGCTGTCGCCAAAGGAGATCGGCGCCCTGATGGTCAAGCTCCGGGATTCGGCGGCGGACCTGAAAATCGAGAAGTGGTCGTACACGAGCGCGACGACGTGGCGAGTCGCCCCGGCGTAGCGCGGGGTCGATCGATCTCGCCCTCCGCTCTCCAACGCCTGCCACCCGGTTTCCCGGACCGCCGGCATCCCCCGCACGTCGGTCACGGGGAGACGCGGGGCCGGCCGTTTCGCCGGCGTTCGAGGATTTATGAGTCCGCCTCCCCAACGGGTCAGTAATGGCAGACGGCGCCCCGCCCACTCCCCGTCCCCGCCAGGAGACGTCCACCCCTCCACCCGAGGCGTTCGCCCCCGTGTTCGCGGTCGATCGCGTCCGGTCGGAGGGTCGAAAGACCGTCTACTACGGCGAGCAACTCGCGCCGCCGGCCGTCGTCCTGCAGCACGTCCGCCCGCTGTTTGCCGACCGCGGGTACGAGGTCACGCTGTCACGGCGGGCGGGCGAGCACGTCCTCGTCGCGGAGCCCGAGACCGGCGGACGGGGGTTCCCGTGGGTCAACCTCGCGCTCTTTCTGGCGACGCTGTTCTCGACGCTGTACGCGGGATCGTACTGGTACGGCGTCGCCCATCCCCTCTCGCCGCCGACGAGATTGCTCAGGGCGTGGCCGTTCGCCGCGGCGGTCATGAGCGTGCTCGGCGTCCACGAGCTCGGTCACTACCTCATGAGCCGGTATCACGGCGTCGACGCCTCCCTGCCCTACTTCATCCCGCTGCCGACGATCATAGGGACTGCCGGCGCGGTCATCCGGATCCGCGACCGGATGCCCGACCGGAAGGCGCTTTTCGACATCGGCGTCGCCGGGCCGCTGGCGGGGCTCGTCGCCACGGTCGCCGTGACCGCCATCGGTCTCTCCCTGCCCCCGCTCTCGATCTCCGAGCCCGTCGGCGACCCGGGCGGCGCGGTGCTCGTGTTCCACAACCCGCCCCTGCTGGACCTGATCGCGTGGGCGATCGGCGAGCCGACCGGCTACGTCGACGACCCGTCGAAACGGGTCAGCCCGGTCGTGTTCGGCGGATGGGTGGGTATGTTCATCACCTTCCTCAACCTGCTCCCGGTCGGACAGCTCGACGGCGGGCACATCACCCGCGCCATCTTCGGGAAGCGCCAGGAGACCGTCTCCGCGCTCGTCCCCGGACTCCTGTTCGGCCTGGCCGGCTACCTGTACTACGTCGAGAACCTCGGCACCGAGGTCGGCGTCTGGGTGTTCTGGGGGGTCTTCACGATCCTGATCGCGCGCGCCGGTTCCGCCGACCCGGTCCGGGAAGCCCCCCTCGGCAGTCGGCGGAAGCTGATCGGCGCGGTGACCCTGTTGCTCGGCGTCCTCTGTTTCACGCCCGTCCCCGTCGAGATCACGATGTCGTGACCGACGCGATCGTCGGGACGGCGTCCCGGCGGACGCCGCCGGCGATCGTCCCGGTCAGGCGTGGTCGTACCCCCGGTCCGGGAGCGTCTCGCCGTCGAGGGTGACACCCTCTGCAGTGACGGTGCCGATCCAGGAGACCGGCGTCGGCGACGCCTCCCTTGCCGCTCCGAGCGCGTCCTCGGGGAGCGTGGCGACGAGTTCGAAGTCCTCGCCGACCGTCGTCGCGAGCTCCATGGCCTCGTCATCGCCGTGTGCGACCCCGTAGACGGCGTCGTCGATCGGGAGGCTTTCGCGCTCGACCGCGAACCCGCAGTCGCTCGCCGCCGCGAGCTGGTGGAGCGACCGGGCGAGCCCGTCGCTTGAATCCATCATCGCCGTCGCGTGTGGGGCGAGCGCCCGACCGGCCCCGATCCGGGGTTCGAAGCGGAACAGGTCGTTCCCGCGCCCGTGGTCGCCGCGCTCGAAGGACGCGAGCGCGGCCGCGGTCCGCCCGAGCGTTCCCGTCACACAGACCGCCTCGCCGGGGGTCGCGCCGTCGCGGAAAACCGGGTCGTCGGCCCGCCCGACGGCGGTCGTCGCGACCGTGAACTCCCCGTGAGAGTCCAGGTCGCCGCCCACGTACGCCCCGCCCACGAGTTCGGAGACCTCGCGGGCACCCCGGACGAACGCCCGGACCTCGTCGACATCGAAGGCGGGCGCGCCGTAGGCCGCGACGGTCGCGACCGCCTCGGCGCCCATCGCGGCCACGTCGGAAAGCGACGCCCCGACCGCCCGCCAGCCGGCGGTGTAGCGGGTCGTCCCCGCCGGAAAGTCGGTCGTCTCGTGGAGCATGTCCGTCGTGACGACCAGGCCGTCGACGGCGGCGGCGTCGTCGCCCGCCGCCGTGAGCTCCCCCGCGAGCAGGTCAAGCGCCGTGCGCTCGTCCATACCCGTCACTGCGCGGACGGGGGGAAAAGCGTCCCGGTGGCGGGAAGCGACGGGGATGCAACGGTCGCGCCCGCGGAGCGAGGATTCCGGCGAATACGACGGGTTTAAACGCCGCGACGGGGAACGAACCGGCATGGTCACCCTCTACGACGTTCCCACCGAGGAACTGGTCGACGCCGTCGCCGAGCGGCTTCGAGACGAGATCGACGAACCCGACTGGGTCGGGTTCGCGAAGACCGGCACCGGCGCGGAGTTCCCCCCCGAGCAGGAGGACTTCTTCCACCGTCGCGCCGCGAGCGTCCTCCGGACCGTCGCGGTCGACGGTCCCGTCGGCGTCGAGCGCCTGGCGACGCGGTACGGCGACAAGAAGGGCGGGTCGACCCGGTACCGCGTCGCCCCCGAACACCGCGTCGACGGCAGCCGGAAGCTGATCCGGACCATCCTGCAGGAGCTCGGGGACGCGGACCTGGTCGAGCGACCGCCGAACGGCGAGGGCCGCGTCGTCACCGCCGAGGGCCGGAGCCTGCTCGACTCCGTCGCCGGCGATGTCTTCGACGAACTGGACCGCCCCGACCTCGAACGCTACGCCTGATCCTCGCGGGACGTCCGGATCATCGCGTCCGCAACGGTTTTGATCGCCGAACGGGAACCCACGTCCATGAGCGAGCGCGAGGACGAACTCGACGAGCTCCGGAAGGAGCGCATGGAGGAACTCAGGGAACAAAAGGAAGAGGGCGGCGAGGAGGCCCGCGAGGAGGCCCGCCAGCAGGCCGAGGCACAGAAACAGGCCATCCTCAAGCAGTACCTCACCGACGGGGCGCGCCAGCGCCTCAACACGGTCCGCATGACCAAACCCCAGTTCGCCGACCGGGTCGAACAGCAGCTCGTCTCGCTTGCCGGCAGTGGCCGTCTGGGCGACCGCATCGACGAGGACCAGATGAAGGAGCTGTTGAGCGAGATGTCGCCCGACTCCAAGAGCTTCGACATCAAGCGCCGGTGAGCCGGCGATCGGTCGCGCTTTCCCACGCGCGTTCGTGCCGACGTCACTCGACGGCCCTGATCAGGTCGATCAGTGCCGACGGATCGGTGCCCGTCGCGTCGGCGTCCCCCGCGACGGCGCTGTCCGTCCGCATCGCCCTGCGGGAACGGTAAGATTATACCGTCCGGCTATCGAATCCCTCCCGCTGGCGGGTGGCGAGCACGGGTAGCCAAGCCAGGAAACGGCGCAGCGCTTAGGACGCTGTCCCGTAGGGGTCCGCCGGTTCAAATCCGGTCCCGTGCATTTTTGTCGCGAGCAAGTCGCGAGCGACAAAATGCCGCTGAGGATCTGAACCCTGCCACGAGCGACCGAAGGGAGCGAAGTGGATTCGGTTCAAATCCGGTCCCGTGCATGTTCCGGCTCGAACGAGTACCGGGTGTGGAGTCATGGTCCGACAGCGATCGACCCGGCGAACGTCCCTCGGAGGGTCGGTATGGTGATCGCGACTGCGGCGGTTCCGGCGGCGGCGCCGGTCACGGCTCCCGGTGCTGGTCTTCGAGACGCCGGGCTTCCTCCGCAATCTCGGCCAGTTCGCGGTCGGCCTCCTCGTCCCCGTCGCCCCCAAGAAGAGCCGCGAGCCGACGCAGGACACCACCGGGCTGGCTCGACGTAGGCCGTCGTCGGACAAAAGCGTTTAGCGGGCCCCCCGTCGGGCCGGTTTTCGGGGCGTCGCCAGTGGCGGGATCGATTTTCGAGACGACGCCGGCATCGGATCGTCCCCCGGGACGGCGGCCGCCGGTCGTGTCCCGGTCACTCCCCGTCGGAGAGTTCCCGGAACGCGGCTTCGGCGCCGACCCGGTCGAGGGTCGCGTCGATCTCCTCGCGGCGCCGTTCCATCTCCGCCCGCAGTTGCTCGTACTCCTCGGTGTCGTCGTTGCCCGCCACTTCGAGCGCCGCCTTCTTCGAGGCGAGGCTGAAAAACGTCTGGCTCTGTTCGTCGTAGCTGGCTCGTTCGAGCAACACCTCGACGGTTCCGATCAGGTCGCTCCGGTCGACGGGTTTCACCTTGTAGTCGTCGAACGGCATGTCCACGATGTCGACGTCGGGTTCGACGGCGGTCAGCATCGCCACGCGGACGTCGAGGGCGCGCTCGCGGATCTTGCCGAGCACCTCGTCGCCGGACATCCCGGGCATCCGGCGATCGAGGAGGGCGACGTCGACCGTCTCGTCGACCGTCCGGAGCGCCTCGGGCCCCCCCGTCGCGGTGCGGACATCGTACTCCTCGGCGAGGAACATCTCGTAGAGGTCGACGAGTTCGGACTCGTCGTCGACGACGAGGACGGTCGGGTCGCTGCTCATCTGTGGCACCCGCGTTCGAAGCCGGCCATACGACCCCTGGGGATGCCGGCGGTAAAAGAGGTTACGCGACGGGCGACCGACGGGGCGCTCCGGCGGGCGCCCGGGGCGTCGTGGCGAGTCACAGCCGGTCGCGCCGGGCTCCCCCGTCGGCGGCGCCCGAGAGGGCCTGTTTCAGGGTGTGGCCGAGAAAGCCCACCATCGGGACGACGAACACGGAGGCGTACACCCAGTCGTCGTACGTGACGTCGTCGGGTTTGGTGAGCAGGAAGACGCCGTACAGCGCGAGCGAGACGACGGTCCAGATGACGGTGATGACGAGGAACGGGACGGCGTCCCGGGCCACCTCGACGACGGGCTGGCGTGACATGACTGTTGTTTTCTCGGGCGGGGTTAAAATCGGGTGGGGTTTCGGGGCAGGATCGCGTGTTCATCCCATCACCTCTGCTTTCCGGTAGGCCTCGTCGACGTGATCGACGGAGGAACGGGGGATCCGCCCGACCATCCGGTCACGCCCACACCCGTCGTCGGAACGACAGCAGTAGTACACCTTCCACCCCGAGGGCTCCTCCGCGAGGCCGTACCAGAGCGGTTCGCCACACCACCTGCATCGTTGGCTGTGGTGTCTGGTGAGGTCCATTTACCCCCGTTTGTCCCGTTTTCCGTTTTGAAATTCATCCACCTCGATCCGGCGTTCTTGCGGGGACACTCGGTCTGTAGATTTTTAACGGTGGGTTCGGATGGAGGCGTATGGAAGGGTCGGCCCCCGGCGTCTTTCTCGTGCCGTCGAGTAGCGACGACGCGATGACGAACTTCGAGCGGACCGTTCTGGAGGGCGTCCCGTCACGACAGATCGCGGCCCACTCCGGCATCCGGTTCACCTCCGAATCCCTGCCAGTGTGGGGAACTCACGAGGGCAACCTCTCGGAGTGGGAGCGAATGGCGGAGGGCGATTACCTCTTTTTCTACCAGGGGGGCGCCTACCCCTACGTCGCCCGGATTCTCACCACCGAGGAGAACGACTCCCTCTCGAAGGAGATCTGGCCGAACTTCGAGGATCGGCCCTGGAAGTACATCATCTACCTCCTCGATGTCGTCGAGGCCGATCTGGAACGGACGGAGGTAAACGAGTTCGCCGGGTACGACCGTGATTTCGCGCCGATGGGGCTCCAGACGTACCGCGATTCGGGCGCCGACGCGATCCGCGCCGAACACGGGTCGATCTGGAGTTACGTGACGGACGCTCACAGGCACGCGGCGCCCGACACCGCGGACGAGATCGATCTCGACCTCGACGTGACGCCTACGGTGACCCTCCCGGAATCGATCCTCGACGGCCTGTACTTCCCCGACGGGATCGGAACCGACGTTCTGAACCAGGCTACGGCGGCGCTCAACGCGGGAAAGCATGTGATTTTCACCGGGCCGCCGGGAACAGGGAAGACCGAGATCGCACGGCGGATATCGGGACACCTCGTCGAAGGGCATCCCGAGACGTACTCCGGGTACGAGATGGCGACGGCCACGGCGGACTGGTCGACGTTCGAGACCGTCGGGGGGTACATGCCCGACAACGACGCGGAGTCCACCGAGGACCTCTCCTTTACGCCGGGGCAGGTGCTACGTCGGTTCAAGCGCGACGGCGTCCAGCGAAACGACCTGCTGATCATCGACGAGATCAACCGGGCGGACATCGACAAGTCCTTCGGCCAGCTGTTCACGCTCCTCTCGGGACAGCGAGTCACGCTGCCCTACGAGCGCGACGGCGAGGAGATCGAACTGTACCCGGCCTCGACGTTCGAGGGGCCGCTGGAGGATCACCAGTACGTCGTCCCCGAGTCCTGGCGGATCCTCGCCACGATGAACAGCTACGACAAGACCTCGCTGTACGAGATGTCGTACGCGTTCATGCGCCGGTTCGCGTTCGTCCACGTGGGCGCCCCAGAACTGCCGAACGAGGACGAGAAGCGGGTCGCGCTGATCCGGCGGTACGCCGACGCGTGGGGTCTCGCCCCCGACGAGGAGACGATGCGTGGCCTCGGCGAGGTGTGGCACGCCACGAACGCGGCGGAGAGCGAACGGAAGATCGGGCCGGCAGTGCTGAAGGATATGCTGTCCCACGTCCTGGAATCGCCGTCCGACGACCTGGCCGGGAACATCACGAACGCGGTCACCGACTACGTCTTCCCGCAACTCGAAGGCGTTCCGGAACGGGGCCGGATCGTCGAGCGACTGGCCAGGGCCGACCACGTCGACGAAGCCCGGCTCCGGGGGCTCGCGAGCGACGTGCTCCGGGTGACCCCCGAATGAACAGGGAGGAACTCCTCGGGTCGCTCACGAGCGATATCCTGACCTACGTGATGCATGGGTCGTTCCCCGAGCGTCACCTGGCGGAGCGGATCAAGTTCGACGGCCTCGACGAGCGGTTCGACGACTACGAAACCCTCGTCCGGCTGCACTTCATCCTGCGTCGCGACGTGGTCGATTTCGTCGAGGAACTCCCGAGGCATCTCAGGCAGGTGAAAACCCAGACCGAGAACGTCTCACGGACCGTCCGGGGACAGGTCGAGGGGCGCATCGACTGGACGAAGACCTACCGCGAGCGGTACTCGAAGAACCCCGGGGACACCAGCCTCTTCGTCTGTGAGAACCGCTCGGAGAACTACGACATCGACGAGAACATCGTCCTGAAGCGGCTGCTCTCTGTCATTTATGACACCCTCACCGAGTGTGGCGAGTACCTCCGGGAGGACTACGAGTGGGTGACCGACCGGTGGCGGGAGAACCTCGAACTGGTCGACCGGATGACCGACGTTTTCGAGCGCAACGTCCACGTCACCCGGATCCGGGACCCCGCGGAGTACGAACCGACTGATCGGATGATCGGGCGGGCGGCCGACTCCAGAAGCGATCTCTATCGGGAGGCAGCACGCCTCCTCACGGCGTACCGGGAGACCCTGAACGGCGAGGAGGGCGCGCTCCTCGAACTCCTGCGGTCGACCGCGATCACACCCGACGACGACGAGACCCTCTTCGAGTTGTTCGTGCTGTTCAGGTACATCGAGACGATCGAACGGATGCACGACGGCGACGTTCGCCTGCGGACGATCGAGTCGGGCAGGCAGGAAGTCGCCCGGATCGGTGCTGGCGACGGGACGGAGGTCGTCCTGTACCACGACACGGCCGCCGGCGACCGTGGGCTGTCGTTCGATTCGACGCCGGACGAGGAGCGATCGGAGCTATCACGACACGAGACGGTCCAGCGCAAGTCGCTGGAGACGGTTCGGCAGTACTTCCGGAACGCGCGGTTCGACTCGAAAACCGGTCGACCGGACGTGATCGTCCTCGAAGTCGAGCGCGAGAACGGGCGAGAGTACCTCATCACCGAGGTGAAACACTCGACGCGAAAGGAGACGATCAGGCGGGGGATCACGGAAACGGTGGAGTACCTGGCCTTCCTCCAGCAGGGCTCGGAGTTCGTGTTCGATCGGGAGACCGACTACGTCGGGTCCGGGTGGAACGGCGTCCTCGTGGTGCAGGACATCACAGGGGAGGAAACGGCGGATTTCGAGGAACAGACTGACCAGCCGATCCGGATCTTGCAAGCCTCGGAAGTCGAGGAGCACCTCCGGGACGTGGTGGAGCAGGTCCTGTGACGGCCGACCTCGTGGAGACGTTCGTCCCCGATCCCGACGACGTGGCCGAGGGGCTGGCGCGCTACGTTGACGCGAGGGAGCGGGCGGAGAAGCTGGACGAGAAGATCGAAAAAACGGACGCGCTGATCGACGAGATCGTGTACGAACTGTACGGGCTGACCGACGAGGAAATCGAGATCGTGGAGGAAGCGGTGGCAGGCTGAGGGTCGAGGCTGGAGCATCCGCGAGCGACCGGAGGGAGCGAGCGGGGAGTTTTTCCCCAGGTTTTTGCGAGGAGCGGTTCGCGAGCGGAGCGAGCGAACCCGACGAGTAAAAAGTGGGAGCGAGATCGAGATCGTGGAAGAGGCGGTAGCGGGCTGAGGGTCGAGGCTGGAGCATCCGCGAGCGACCGGAGGGAGCGAGCGGGGAGTTTTGGTCCGGATTTTACGAGGAGCGGTTGACGAGCGAAGCGAGTCAACCCGACGAGTAAAAGGTGGTGGATGACAACCCTTTTGGAATACTGACCCCAAGTTCGGGGCGTAATGAACCTCGACAGACGGCGGTTCGTCAGCGCGACTGCCACACTCGTCACCGTCGGGTTAGCCGGCTGTGGCGGCGATGGTGACAGCACTGACTCACCGACCGCGACCGACACGGCGACCGACACGGAGACCGACACCGCGACCCAGGGGGGCAACGGCGTGACCCACACGGTGGACATGACGGATCAACTGGTGTTCGACCCGGATTCCCTGACGATCGCGCCCGGCGACACCGTGGTCTGGGAGAACGTCGGGACGATCGGTCACTCGGTGACTGCCTACGAGGAGGACCTCCCGGATGGGGCTGACTACTGGGCCTCCGGCGGCTTCGACTCCGAGGCGGCCGCACGCGACGCCTACTCCGGGACCGGTAGCCTCGAAGAGACCGGTAACGTGGCGGGCGGCGAATCCTGGTCGCACACCTTCGAGACCGAGGGCGTCCACCAGTACTTCTGTATCCCCCACGAGGCCGCCGGCATGGTCGGCGAAATCGAGGTCAGTACCGGGGGAGCCACGGCGACCGGCACGGCGACCGCTACCACGGACACGACGACCGCCACCACCACGGACACCGCCGCCCCGACGGCGACGCCGAACGCGATCGATCAGTACATGCTGAACGAGGGCACCCCGGCCAACAACTACGACGGGACGGTGGTCGACATGACCGGCAACGGCACGATCACCGTCGAGGTCGGCGCCGGGAGCATGGGTCTGGCATACGGTCCGGCGGCGGTCCGCATCGATACCGGCACCACGATCCAGTTCGAGTGGACCGGAAACGGTGGCGGCCACAACGTCGTCGCAACCGACGACGCCGCCGCGCCGCTCGACAGCGGCGCCGCGGAAGGCGGCACCGGCGTCAAGTACGAGTACACGTTCGACTCGACCGGGCTGACGCCCTACTACTGTACGCCCCACCAGTCCGCGGGCATGAAGGGCGTCATCGAAGTGGTGTAGGCGGCGCCACGACACCGGACGATCGACGGCGGGCCCCGGCCGACGCGGGAGCTGATAACGACTGGTATAGCTGTTTACCGGTGCGCGCCACCCCCGTTGGCGGCGCGC
>Ga0207719_100330_pt1 | contig 32407 bp, 41 predicted proteins | sample A23P1SouthBayCA_2_FD_187279 | JGI IMG/M metagenome (GOLD analysis project Ga0207719, IMG submission 187279) | Aerobic enrichment media microbial communities from Eden Landing Ponds, California, USA - A23 P3 (3) (SPAdes) | ecosystem: Environmental > Aquatic > Marine > Unclassified | place... | reverse complement strand
CGAATAAAGATACCCGCCGATTTCGGGCGCGTTGGGCCAGCAGGCATTTGTCGCCCGCCGCGTCCGCACTACCTATGGCATCGCTTCGAGACCGAACGTCGTGGACGGAGCCCGCCGCCATCGAGGCGACAGTCACGAACGTGGAGACGCTCACGCAGCCCGTCTCGGGGCCCGACGAGTTGGGGCCGCTCGTGGAGTACCTCTCGGACGCGCGCTTCGTCCTGCTCGGTGAGGCGAGCCACGGCACCTCCGAGTTCTACCGCTGGCGCGCGCGGCTCACGGCCGAACTCATCGAGAACCACGGCTTCGACTTCGTCGCCGTCGAGGGCGACTGGACGAGCTGTTACGAGCTCAACCGGTACGTGAAGGGCCTCCCCGACGCCGCCGAGTCGGCGCGCGAGGCCGTCGGCGCCTTCGAGCGCTGGCCGACGTGGATGTGGGCGAACTGGGAAGTCGTGGAGTTCCTCCGGTGGCTCGAACTCCACAACCGCGACGGTGAGAACGAGACCGGCTTCTACGGCCTCGACGTGTACAGCCTCTTCGAGTCGATGCGTGCCGTCGTCTCCTATCTGGAGGACACCGACCCCGAGGCGGCGGCGGACGCTCGGGAGGCGTATCGCTGCTTCGAACCGTACGGCGAGGACGCCCAGGAGTACGCTCGCGCGCTCCGGATGGTGCCCGAGGGCTGCGAGGACGAAGTTGTGGACGTGCTCACCGAACTCAGGCAGTCGGCGTCGACACACGACAGCGGGCATCCGGACGACTACTTCGACGCGGAGCAGAACGCCCTCGTCGCGCGGAACGCCGAGGCGTACTACCGCGCGCTCGCCTCCGGGACGACGGACTCCTGGAACGTCCGCGACGAGCACATGGCCGACACGCTCGATAGGCTCGTCGACCACCACGGCGGGGACGCGAAGGCCGTCGTCTGGGCACACAACACGCACGTCGGAGACGCGCGCGCCACGGACATGGCCGGCCGGGACCGGCTGAACATCGGCCAGTTGGTACGAGAGCGACACGACGGGGTCGAACTCGTCGGCTTCGGCACCCACTCCGGGCGCGTCGTCGCCGGCGAGGAGTGGGGCGCACCGATGGAGGAGATGGCGGTGCCGCCCGCCTCGACGGGCAGTTACGAGGACGCTTTCCACCGGGCCGGCGCGAAGAACCGCCTGCTGTTCACCGGAGACGTGATGTCGGGCGACCCGCTCGCTGAGCCGCGGGGGCATCGGGCCATCGGCGTCGTCTACGACCCTCGATTCGAGGCGGGCAACTACGTGCCGACGGACCTCCGGCGGCGCTACGACGCTTACGTTCACGTCGACGACACGGCAGCGCTCCACCCGCTCGAACGCCACCCGGACCGCGAGCGGGTTCCCGAGCTGTATCCGAGCGGGCTGTAACCCACCCTTCCCGTGTGGAGTCAATTCTCCGCGTCCCGTAGCGCGTCCGACGCCACGCCCGCCGCGTCGAGTTTCCGCTCGGCCACCTCGGCGTCGAGGCGCGCGGGGAGCGGACGGAGGCCGGGGTCCGGCGCTCGCTCGTGGAGGTCCCTGATTGCCGCGTACAACAGCGCGAACGTCGCGTCCATCACCCCGGCGGCGTTGCCCGACGCCCTCGGCGCCGCCAGGTTCAGCGGGTGGCCGCCCGCGAGCACCGACACCGCTCGCCCGTCGGGGAAGCGATAGCGGATGCCGCCGTCGAATTCCGTGGTGTCCGTCGCTGCCGCCGCGATGCCCCGCACGTCTATCTCGTCCTCGGTGCCCGCCGAGGCGAGGACGGAGTTGTCCGACATCGCCGTGACGTGCTCCGCGCGCAGGACGTTCCGGTTCCCGGTGGCGGTGAGGAAGACATCCCCGACGGCCGCCGCCTCCGACATGGGGCACACGCGATGGCCCGCCGCGTGTGCCGCCAGCGCGCGCCGGGGGTCGACCTCCGTCACGAGCACCCGCGCGCCAATCCCCCGGAGCTTTCCGGCGAGCCCTCGCCCACACGGGCCGTAGCCGGCGACGACAACGACAGAGCCGGCGAGCGTGCGCTCCGTCACCGCGGACAGCGCCGCTATCGTGCTCTCGGCGGTGCCGTGGCGGTTGTCGAGCAGGCGCTTCGTGGACGCGCCGTTCACGTCGTACACGGGACAGCGCAGTTCCCCGTCCCCGTCGAGCGCCCGGACCCGCGTGACGCCGCTCGTCGTCTGTTCGGCCGCGCCCCGAATCCCGGCCGCGATTCGCGGGTGGCGCTCGTGGGCCCGCGAGAGCAGCGCCGCGCCGTCGTCGCAGACGTAGTCGGGTTCGCGCGCTAACAGTCGGTCCCGCGCGGGGCCGTACGCCTCGGCGTCCATCCCGGGCTCCCCGAACACCGTGATTCCATTCTGTTTGGCCAGCGATTCGACGACGGCGGCGTGGTCGGTGTTCGCTTCGCCACAGCACACGACGTCGGCGCCAGCAGTCCGTAACGTCTCCACGAAGACGCCGGTGTGTGGCGTGAGCGGCGCGGAGACGGCGACGGTGCGGCCGTTGAGCGGGACGCGCTCTCCGTCCTCGGCCCGGATGGATGCGAGCACGGGCGCGTGTTCGCGCACCCATCGGAGCAGGTCCATCTCGGGGTCGCCCGCGGTCATACGCCCGCTTGGCCCCCTGCCGGCAAAGGCCTCCCGGGCGTCGTCGACGCGGCAGGTCCCGGGTGGCGTCGAAAGATAGAATTTTGGCTCGCCCAGTTCTTGTCCGGCTGTGGACCCCGAAACGCATCTCGAACTCCGGCAGCTGAAACACCGCTACTGTCACGCCATCGACGCCGGCGACTACGAGAAGTGGGTGTCGCTTTTCACCGACGACGGCGCGTTCGTCCGCGTCGGCGTGGACCGCTACGACGGTCGCGAGGAACTGACGACGTTCGCAACGGAGGTGTTCGACGAGGCCTTTGGCTTCTCGGCGCACACCGTCTCGAACCCCGTCATCGACGTCGACGGCGACGAAGCGACTGGTTCGTGGTACGTGACGCTCCGCTTCGAGACGCCCGACGGCGAGCAGGGATGGAAGCAGGCCGTCTACGAGGACACCTTCCGACGAGTCGACAGCGAGTGGCGCTTCGAGACGGTACGAATCGAGGGGCGCGCGGAGGGAGAGCCCCAGTCCTGATTCGGACGCCGCCGTCTCCGGTACGTTCCGGAGGGTCGGCTGTCGCACGACCCTCACGCAAAGCGGCTGTCGCACGACTCTCACGTAAAAGCTGTCGTTCGTGACGAACGTGTGCCGTGTTCGCGCGCGGCCGAAGGAACCGGTTGATTTTAACCCCTGGCTGGCGGATTCTCGCTCACATGCCAATCCGGTGGTTCGATGACCTCGACCGTGACGACGTAACCATTGCCGGCGGGAAGGGGGCCTCGCTGGGGGAACTCGTCCGCGCGGGCCTCCCCGTCCCGGCGGGCTTCGTTGTGACCGCGTCCACGTATCGCGACTTCATCGAGCACGCCGGTATCACCGACGAACTTGCCGACGTTCTCGATGTCGACCCGGAGGACTCCGCGGCGCTCGCTGATGCCGCCGAGCGCGCCCGCGAACTCGTCTCCGAGACCGAGGTTCCCGAGGAGACGGCCGCCGAGATAACGGCCGCCTACGAGGAGTTCGAGGACGACCCGTTCGTCGCCGTGCGCTCCTCCGCGACGGCGGAGGACCTCCCCGACGCGAGCTTTGCGGGCCAGCAGGACACCCACCTCAACGTCACCGGCGAGGACCTCGTCGAGCGCGTGCAGGACTGCTGGGCCTCGCTTTTCACCGAGCGCGCCATCGCCTACCGCGTCCGCGAGGGGTTCGCCCACGAGGCGGTCGACATGGCCGTCGTCGTCCAGCGGATGGTCGACGCCGAGAAGAGCGGCGTGATGTTCACGCGGGACCCGACGACCGGCGCCGAGGAGATGACCGTCGAGGCCGCCTGGGGGCTGGGCGAGGGCGTCGTCTCCGGGCAGGTGTCCCCGGACAACTACGTGCTCGCGCCCGACGGCGAGGTGCAGACGGCCACCGTCGCCACCAAGCGCACGCAGTTCGTCAAGGACCCTGACACCGGGAAAACCGAGCAGGTCGACGTGCCCGAGGCGAAGCGGAACGAGCGCGTTCTCGACGAGGCGGAACTCGACTCGCTGGCGGCGCTCGGCCGGAAGGTCGAGGACCACTACGGCGAGCCCCAGGACGTGGAGTGGGCCATCGCTGACGGCGAAGTGTCCTTGCTCCAGTCCCGCCCGCTCACGACCATCGACGAGGACGCCGGCGAGTCGGTCGCTGACGAGGAGGTCGGTGACGTGCTGGTGAGCGGCCACGGCGCGAGCCCCGGGTCGGCGGTCGGCCCGGCCCGCGTCGTGAAGAACCTCGACGAACTCGACGCCGTCGGGGAGGGCGACATCATCGTCACCGCGATGACGACGCCCGACATGGTGCCCGCGATGCAACGCGCCGGCGGCATCGTCACCGACGAGGGCGGTCTGACGAGTCACGCCGCCATCGTCTCCCGCGAGGTGGGCGTCCCCGCCGTCACGGGCACCGAGGAGGCCACCGAGCGCATCTCCGACGGCGACCGGGTGCGCATCAACGGCGAGCGCGGCAACGTCACCGTCGCCGCCGCGCCGGCCGAGGAGACCGCCACAGAAGCGACTCCGACCGACGAGACGGCCGACGCGCCCGCCCCGACGCCCGAGGACAACGAGGACGTGCGCCCGACGACGCCCGTCAAGCCGATGACGGCGACGGAGGTGAAGGTAAACGTCTCCTTCCCCGACTCCGCGGAGCGCGCCGCCGCAACCGGCGCCGACGGCGTCGGCCTCCTGCGACTGGAACACCTCGTGCTCCGCACCGGCAAGACGCCGGCCGAGCACGTCCGCACGGAGGGCGAGGACGCGTACGTCTCCCGCCTCGTCGACGGCATCCGAACCGTCGCTGACGAGTTCTACCCCCGCCCAGTTCGGGTACGGACGCTCGACGCGCCCACGGACGAGTTCCGCCGCCTGGAGGGCGGCGAGGACGAACCCGCCGAACACAACCCGATGCTCGGCTACCGGGGCATCCGGCGCAGCCTCAACGAACCGGACCTGTTCGCGCTCGAACTGGAGGCGTTCCGACGCCTCCACGGGATGGGCTACGACAACGTCGAAATCCTGTTCCCGCTGGTCAACGACGGCGACGACGCCGAGGCCTGCCGCGAGGCGCTCGCTGACGCCGGCGTCGACCCCGAATCCCACGAGTGGGGCGTGATGGTCGAGACGCCCGCCGGCGCGCTCTCCGTCGAGGAGTTCATCGAGGAGGGCGTCGACTTCGTGAGCTTCGGCACCAACGACCTCACCCAGTACACGCTCGCCGTGGACCGGAACAACGAGGCCGTCGCGGACCGCTACGACGCCAACCACCCCGCGGTGAAGAAGCTCATCGGGGACGTCATCGACATCTGTCGCGAGCACGACGTGAGCACGAGCATCTGCGGGGAAGCCGGCTCCGACCCCGAGATGGCTCGCTTCCTCGTCGAGCGCGGCGCCACCTCCATCAGCGCCAACATCGACGCCGTCCGCGACATCCAACACGAGGTCAAACGGCAGGAACAGCGCCTGCTCCTCGACTCGGTTCGTTAACGTTCCGTTTCGGACCTCGATTCTGACCCGGAGCGCTCCCGGAACCGTTCCCGGGCGTCGGCCCACGTCTCCTCGCTTGACCCGTTCGACTCGCCCGACTCCTTCGATGCGCGTTTCGACGCGCTCTCGTGGCCCACGCTCACGTCAGCGTGGCCGCAGTTTTCGCAGGCCGTCGTCGTCTTCCCGCCGAGTTCGTAGGTGACGAGCGTCGCGCCACAGCGCTCGCAGGCCCCCGCGTCGCTCGCCGCGACCCACTCCCGTTCGGCCTCGCTCAACCCGGAGACGACGGACGCGCGCTCCCCAAGGTCCGTTTCGCCCGCCCGCCATCGAAAGTCCCACACGAGCGAGTACTCCCGGCGGAGTCGCCGCGCCGTCCCCGACTCCACGCCCGCGGCGCGCAGTTCGTGGTAGGACACGTCGCCCCGGCGCAGCGCCGCCGGCGTGATGGGCGTCCCCGCGAGCGCGCGGGCCGCTATCGGGTCGAGCGGGGTGTCGTGGCGCGCCACGCCCTCGCTCGCTCCCCGATTACCTTCAACCTTTCCGCGCGGCGAAACCCCAATAGTCCCCCCGCCCGTCGTGGGGGTGTGCAACGTTCGACGCTGGTAACGCTCGGGGTTGCGCTCCTCTGCTGTCTCGCCCTCGCGTTCGCGGCGGCGGGGCTCCCGAACCCCCAGTCTACGGACGGCGTGGCGGGGAACGAGACCCAGGGCGACGGCAGTCTCATTGAGGACCCCGACCCGCCCCAGTCCACCGCCGTCGACATCTCCGTTCCGACGTGGCTCCAGCGGCTGTTCACGGCCCTCGTGGTCGTGGGGTTCGTCATCGGCATCGTCGCGTTCCTCGAACACCCCCTTCAGACGCTCAGACAGGTCGTCATGGTCATCATCCCGCTGGCGCTCCTCGCATTGCTCCTCTACGCGCTCTCCCTCCTCTCGGGCGACCCGGGCGGCGACAGCGGGGGGATGGGAGAGCCGACGACAGCGCCCCAGGGTAGCAGCACGGACCCGGTGTCCATCGGGTTCGACCCGGCGCTGATGGGCGTCGCCGTCGTCGTCGTGGTCCTCGTCGCAGTGCTCCTCGCGCGCCGGTTCGGCGCCGGTTCGGGCGTGCTCGGCACCGCGACCGAAAACCAGGCCGAGGACGCCGCGGACGGCGCGCCCGCGGAGGTCGGACACATCGCCGGCCGCGCCGCAGACCGCATCGAGGGCGCCGACGCGTCGGCCGTCGACAACGAGGTGTACCGGGCGTGGCGGGAGATGACGACCCACCTCGACGTGGACGCGCCGGCGTCGAGCACGCCCGCGGAGTTCGCGGACGCCGCCGTGGCCGCGGGCGTCGACGAGGCGGACGCGGCCGAACTCACGGCGCTGTTCCGCGGCGTCCGCTACGGCGGCGAGGAGCCGACCCCCGAGCGCGAGGAGCGCGCGGTGGCGGTGCTCCGCCGCATCGAATCGGCCTACGGCGACGAGCCCGCATCGTAAAGGGCCCCGAATCCCAACCCCATCCATGACCCGCTCTCACAACCCCCTGCGTTCGCGGTGGCCGTGAACCCGTTCCGCACCGCGCTCGCCGCCCTCGGCGTCGCCGTGTTGGCGCTGGCGCTCGCGTCGCTCGCGGCACCGTCGCTGATACCGACGGTCAGCGAGGCGTTCGTCGTCACCGGATTGGGCCTCGTACTCGCCCTGTTCGGCGCCGTCGCGGTTCGGCGGCGGTACCTCGCGTCCGGGGAGCGAACGGCGTTCGGCACGCCGGAGTCGCGGCGCTCGCTCCCCCGTCCCGGAACCGAGGTGGACCGCGAACTCGCGGCCAACCGCGTCGGCCCGGAGACGCGGGTCACCCCGCCGGACGTGGCGCTCATCGAGCGCCTCAAACCCGTCGCCGTCGACGTGGTGTCCCGCGCGCTGAACTGCGCGCCGGCGACGGCCACGGAGAAACTGGACGACGGTTCGTGGACGGACGACCCGCACGCCGCCGCCTTCTTCTCGGGACAGCGCGCGGCCGAACTCCGCGCCGGACAGGACAGTTTCTTCGGCGCCGTGTTCGACCGCGGCCCGACGCGTGCGGACCTCGCGCGCCGCGCGATACTGGAACTCTCCCGCCTCGACGAGACGCCGGCGGCGGAGGCGAACGGCGATGTGTCCGGGGCACCGGATGACGCGGAGCGGGCGTCGGAGAACTCGGATGGAACGCCGGACGGCGCGGCCGACGAACCGGGCACCAAACCGGAACCGGAGGCGAGCGAACAATGAGCGACACCGTTCACCGGACCGAACGCTGGGTCGGCGTGAGCGCGCTCGCCTTCGGCGCGGCGGCGTTCGGCGCGGGATTCCGCCTCCCCGCGGCCTTCCTGCTCGCCGTCGTCGGCGTCGGCTACGCCACCGCCGCGCGCGCCGGGTCCGCGCCCGACGTCGAGGTGGCGCTCGAACGGACGCTCGACGAGGACGCGCCCGAACCCGGCGACTCCGTCACCGTGACGCTCGAGGTGACGAACGCCGGCGAGCGGACGCTCCCGGACCTCCGTGTGGTCGACGGCGTCCCCCGAACGCTCGACGTGGCCGACGGGTCGCCGCGTCTGGGCACGGCGCTCCCGCCCGGCGAGTCGGCCACCGTCGAGTACGACATCGAGGCCAGACGCGGGGAGCACGCCTTCGAACCGGTCCGCATCGCCGCCCGCGACTGGTTGGGTACGACCGAACGCGAGACGGAGCGCCTGACTCACACCGAACTCACCTGCGTGCCCGAACTCGAAGCGCTCGCGTCCTTCCCCCTCCGCTCGCAGGCGACGGACTACGCGGGCCGGGTGACGACGGACACGGCGGGCAGCGGCGTCGAGTTCCACAGCACGCGCCAGTACCGCCGCGGGGACCCCATCGCGCGCATCGACTGGGCGCGCGTGGCGAAAACCGGCGACATGACGACCGTCGACTTCCGCGAGGAGCGCGCCGCCGAGACCGTCGTCGTCCTCGATACGCGCGCCGACGCCCACGTCGCGGACGCCGACAACGAGTCCGCCATCGACTACGGCGTCGCCGCGGGCAGCGCCGTCGCCTCGGCGTCGCTCGACACGAGCAACCGGGTCGGACTCGCCGCCTTCGGGCCGCGCTGGGAGTGGATTTCGCCGGGGCTCGGACGCACGCATCGGGTCCGACTCCGGGAGGCGCTGGCGCTCTCGCCCGCGATGGCGCCGACACGCCCCCCCGAGCAGTTCCGACCACTCGTCGCCTTTCGCCGCCTCCGGGAGCGTCTCCCGGCCGACGCGCAGGTGGTGTTCGTCTCCCCGCTCGTCGACTCCTACGCCCTGACCGTCGCGCGGCGCCTGGAGACGCGCGGGTACGCCGTCACGCTGCTCTCGCCCGACGTGACGGACACTTCGACGCCCGGCCGCGCGCTCGCCCGCCTCGAACGCCGGCGTCGACTCACCGCGGCGCGCGCCGTCAACATCCGCGTCGTCGACTGGGACCCCGGGACGGCGCTGCCCGTCGCGCTCGAACGCGCGAGCCGGAGGTGGCGACAGTGAGCGACCCCGACCACCGGCCGGCGACGCTCTCGCGCACCCTCGCGTTGCTCGCCGGCGTGCTGGCGATGCTCGCCGCCGCGACGAACACGTTCGCCGTCGCCCTCGCCGCGGGCGGGTTCGCGGCGCTCCTCCTCGGCGCATTTAAAAACACCCGGCGCGCCGTCGACACCGGCGCGATGGCGCTCGGCGGCGGCGTCGTCGTCGGCGCCGGCTCCCACGCCGTCGCCGCGATACCGCTGTTTGGCGCGGTGGCGACCGTCGCGGCGTGGGACCTCGCCGGACACGCCATCGACGTGGGCGAGCAACTCGGGCGCGGGGCCGACACGCGGCGCCTGGAACTCGTCCACGCCGGCGCCGTGGCGGCCGTCGGGCTCGCCGCCGCGACGGCCGGGTTCCTGCTGTACCGTATCGCCTTCCGGGACGTGGCGCTCTCGACGCTCGTCTTCCTGCTCTTCGCGTCGATACTGCTGATGGCCGCCCTCCGCGAGTGAGTCAGGGGATTACTCGACGGTGGGCACCGTCACCGTGTCGAGGACGTTCCCGACGATGTCCGCCTTCGAAACGCCCTCGATGGACGCGTCGGGGGTGAGCACGAGGCGGTGAGCGAGCACCGGCACGGCGACGCGTTTCACGTCCTCGGGGACGACGTACTCCCGCCCGTCGAGCACCGCCCGCGCGCGGACGGCTTCCAGGAGGCGCTGGGTTCCGCGCGGGGAGACGCCCACCTCGACGCGGCGGTCCTCTCTCGTTGCGCGCGTGACGGTGGCGATGTAGTCGAGCACGTCCGCCTCGACGCGCACGTCCTCGGGCACGCTCCGCATCGCGCGCACCCGCTCGGTGTCGAGTATGGTATCGACCGTCGGCGCGCGCTCGCGGCGGGCGACGCGCCGGCGGAGGAGTTCGACCTCGCCCTCGTGGTCCGGGTAGCCGATGGCCGACTTCACGGCGAAGCGGTCGATTTGGGCCTCCGGGAGCGGGAACGTCCCCTCCTGTTCGACGGGGTTCTGGGTGGCGATGACGAAAAACGGCTCCGGGAGCGGGTGCGTCTCGCCGTCGACGGTGACCTGTCCCTCCTCCATCGCCTCCAGGAGCGCGGACTGGGTTTTCGGCGGCGCGCGATTTATCTCGTCCGCGAGCACGACGTTCGCGAAGACGGGGCCCGGTTGGAACTCGAACTCGCCCTCGCGCTCGTCGAAGACGTGCGTTCCCAGCACGTCCGTCGGCAGGAGGTCCGGCGTGAACTGAACGCGGTTGAACGAGAGGCCGAGCGCGGTGGCGAAGCTCTGGGCCGTGAGCGTCTTCCCGGTGCCCGGCACGTCCTCCAAGAGGACGTGGCCCTCCGAGAGCAGTCCGACGAGTACGGTCTCCAGGAAGGAGCGCTCCGCGATGACGGCGTTTCCGATGGCGTCGAGCACGGATTCACACGCCGCGCTCGCCTCGGGAATGTCCATACGTGACCCGCGGCAGGCGTCGCCTTATTCGTGGCGGTGGCTCGGAACCGAAACCGATAAACGGCGCTCGGTGGGTAGATTGAGTCGAGCCGAGGTAGCCTAGCCTGGCCAAGGCGGTTGATTCGAGATCAACTGTCCTCACGGACTCGGGAGTTCAAATCTCCCCCTCGGCGCTTCTCGCGAGTATTGCGAGTGAGAGCTCGGGGCGGTCCGCCGCCCCGGCGTTCTCGCTGACGACGACTGCCGAGCGACCGCTGTGCGTGTCGCTTGGACCGTCGAAGCGGTCGCTGGGGGAGTTTGAACGAGGAGCGAAGCGACTGGGGTTCAAGTCTCCCCCTCGACGTTCTCGCGAGTGGTACGAGCGAGTGCCGGCGCGGCCCTGCCGTCCCGACGCTTCTACGGACGCCGTTTCCGGACTTCGGTGTGCGGCGGGAAGATTTGAAGCACGGAACGGAGTGACTGCGGTTCAAAATTGCCGGAAGAGCACAATACGGCCAAAACCAGAACGGTAGCAGCCCCGCGTGTCAAACACCGGGAAAACACGTCTTCGGAGTCCACTAACGGCGTTATCCTTCGACAGTGGGCGCCGCAGTCTCGGACTGGTCGTACTTCTCCTCGAACTCCTGGATGAGCTGTCCCATCTTCGCGTACCAGTCGTTGAGAATCCGCTGCATGTCGTCGGCAATCTGTGAGGGGTCCGTCGGGGAGTACACGTGGTAGTAGCCGCCCTGTTCGTAGTTTATCTGCTCTTTCTCGATGAACCCCGTCTGGAGCAACCGCTGGACGGCGCGGTAGGCGGTCGAGCGTTCGCGGTCGACCGCGTCAGCGATTTCGTCGATGGTCAGCGGCTCGTCAGCCGCCACGAGGGCCCGGAAACACTCCTTGTCGAGTTCCTTGAGGCCGTGGAAGCACTCCAACAACCCCTCGCACTCCATATCCCGGCGGAGCTGTTCGGACATCGAGTCTGGCATTAGTATCGCTCGAAAGTACGGACTGTGTAGTTATAAGATTTTTGTATAGATTGTACAATTTCGCGCCATAGCGGGCCGAGAACCGACGATGGCACCTCCCCGCGGTCCGGAGTTACGCCACCGCCAGACGACACCAGAAGCCGGTGTTGTCGTCGCGGAGCTGGCACACCGCAGCCAGCAGAATCGCCCCGCTCACGACGATAGTCGCGCCGAAGATGAGCGCGATACTCACGGTGTTGAGCACGCCGATGTCGTAGGCGGTGCCGACGCGTTTGGCGGCGACGGCGACGCTACCGGCCAGTAGCATCGTCGCGAAGTACCCCTTGATGTCGTCCTCGTTGACGAGGTTCGAGACCCCGGCACCGATGCGTGCGCCGAGCGCGCTGCCGGCGAGCAAAGTTGCGACGACCGGAACCGCGACGAATCCGTCGCGGGCGTAGACGAAGGCCCCGAAGGCACCTGAAACTGTGATCTGGAGGATGTCCGTCCCGACGGCGATAGCCGTGGGGACGCCCAGCCCGTACATCATCGCGGGCATCAGGAGGAAGCCACCGCCGACGCCGAGAAGCCCGGAGAGGACACCAACGAACAGGCCGACGCCGAAGATGATGCTCGCGGACACCCGGACATCCCCGCGGAGCGCCACCATCGGCGGGATTTCCAGCGCCTGTACGCGCTCGGAGAGGTCGACACTCGTCCCGGTGTCAGTACGGTGAGCGTCGCGCAGCGTGAACAGTCCGACCGTCGTCAGCAGGCCGACGTACGCGACGCTGATCACGAGGTCAGCGTTTCCAGCCGTGTGAAGGGCGTCGATGGCGCGCTTGCCGGCCTCGATGCCGAGTGTCATCGCGACGGTCATGATGACTGCGAGCTTGTAGTCGACGTGGCCGTGGTCGCGGTGGCGGAGCGCGCCGATGACGCTCGTTCCGAACACGAACGCGAGCCCGCTGCCGACGGCGACACGCGACGGGTAGCCCATCACTAGGAGCGCGGGCGTGACGAGAAACGACCCGCCCATCCCGAAGAACCCGAACAGAACCCCGATGAGTAGCCCGAATCCGACGAAGAAACCGACGAGCAGCAGGCTCATCCCGAGCAGTTCCACGGCTTACTCACCCCCGAGTGCTCGCTTCACGTTCGGACCGAGCGTGTTCGCCACGACGCCGTAGCCGACGTGGAGCACCATCGCTTCGAGCAACACGACACCAATCAGTCCAACTGCTCGTACGGTTGGCGGGAGCGACAGCGCGTCGATTATCATGGCTGTTCACCCGCCCGTAACGGAATTGTACGAATCATACTCCTCTGCACACGCTATCGTAACTGGCTGTGTGTATTAACGCTTTTGGGACTATTACACAATACTATTCTGGATAGTGTCCCGTAACTTATCGATGAACAATCTCGCTCTACCAGCGACGACGAGGACGACGAGCACGGGGTCAGTCCGTGCTCGTTCGTGTTAATCCGCGCGCGACGCCGTGTCGCGTGGCCGGTTGCTCCGCCAGTACCCCTGAAGGTACGCGCCGAGGAACATTCCGGCGAGCGCCCAGAGTATCGTGACGTTGCCGGTGCCGAGGCTCGCGTAGGCGGCGCCCGGACAGATTCCCGAGAGCCCCCATCCGACGCCGAAGACGGCGCCCCCGACGAGCACGTTTCGGTCGAAGGGCTTCAGCCGGCGCTCGTACGGGTCGCCCGTGATCGGTGCGGTGTCCCGAATCCGAGGCAGCAGCGCGAACGCGACCCCGGAGACGATGGCGGCGCCGAACATGACGAACAGGAGTCCGAGGTCCTCGAACTGGAGGAAGTTCAACACGACTTCGGGGCGCGCCATGTGGCTGAACCCGAGACCGACCCCGAACACCAGTCCCCCGACGAATATCAGCGGCTTGAACAGCGGGTGACGCTCCGCCATCAGGGGCTCACCCCCAGTGCGGCGACGACCTGTGCTGTCCCGATTGCGACGGTCAGGAACGTCAGGACGCCGATGAGCGACGTCTTCGACGCGGAGCCGACGCCACAGACGCCGTGCCCGGACGTACAGCCCTTCCCGACTCGGGTCCCGACGCCGACGAGGACGCCGCCCAGGAACAGCCGCCAGGGCTGGACCCCCGTCGTCCACAGTGTCACGCCGGCGACGTCGTACAACTGCCCGGTCGTTCCGGGCTCGTACAGCGGGCTCGTGACCAGACCGGACTGGAACGTGGCGGCGAACGCCGCCCCGCCCAGCACGATGCCGGCCGTGAACACGACCCGCCAGTCGCGCGAGCCGACGTATTTCTGGAATCGCGACTGGTCGGAGACGTACGATAGCGTCGACTCGAGGAACGTACTCGCCCCGGCGGGGATGCCCGTTCCGGCATATATCAGGACGGTCCCGAGGCCGACGAGCAGACCCCCGACGGCGTACCGGCCGATTCCGTTGGGGAACAGCTCGGCAGCCAACTGGAGTGGGACTGGATCAGCGACCATCGGCGTCGTCAGTCCCCCGCGAGCGAGTCCTGGCTGGCGGCGCAGTTGTTCGGCCCGAGCTCCAGCGCGAACGCCTCCTCGTCGTCGACAGCGTTCCGGCCGAGGTTCGTCGCGATGATGTCCTCGTAGTTGGCCGGCCGCGGTGGCATGTCCGCGAGGATGAGGTCGACGAACTCGTCCTCGTCCATCGTGAGTGCGTCCATCTCCGCGACGAGCTCACCGATAGGCGCGGTGTACGTACCGTCCTCGGCAGGCTCGGCGGCATCGCTGAAGTGAGCGCCGCCGACGAGCGTGCCGTCGGGGAGCGTCAGCACGCGCTCTTGGAGAGACTCGTAGAGCATCCGCGCGGCGTCGGGCGCGCCCTCGTTGCCCTCTTCGAGGTCGGGGCGGGCGATGCTCTCGACGAACAGCCCGTCGCCGGTGGCGAGCAGGCTGTCGCCGACCAGATAGGAGGTCATTCCGGTTGTGTGGCCGGGCGTGTGGACGGCCTCGATGGTGGCGTCACCGACCTGGAACGTGTCGCCGTCCGCGGCCGTGGTCAGTTCATCAGCGTCCTGTCGGGCTTGCGAGGTGGGGCTCGTGGCGTACGTGACGCCGCGGTCGACAGCCGCCGCGGGGATGACGCCCTCGACGCCCTCGTCGTCCATGTCGCGGACACCGTCGCTTCGCTCTGCTCGCGACGAGCCCGAGAACTCCGCGAGTTCTCGGACGCCCGAGACGTGGTCGGCGTGGATGTGCGTGTCGAGCGCGTACTTCAGCTCGACACCGAGCTCGTCCGCGTCCGCGAGGTATCGGTCGGTGAACGCGCGCAGCGGGTCGATGATGGCGGCCTCGCCGTCGTCGTAGAGGAGGTAGCCGAGACAACCCGAGGACGGGCGCTGGTACTGGAGGAGAGTGCCGGCGCCGTCGTAGCGCTCGACTTCGACAGCCTCGTAGATGCTCGCCCAGCCGTTCATGCCGTCCTCGAGGTGGTCGACGTCGTAGCCACGCTCGACGAGCGTGCCCGCGACGAACTCGCTGGCGCCGCCCTTCGCACACAGGACGGTCACCTCGCGGTTGTCGGGGACCGCGGCGAGGGCGTCCTCGTCGATGTCGTCCTCGAGGAACTCGAAGTACGGGACGTTGATCGACGTGACGTTCTCGCCGTCGATGTGCCACTCCTCGTAGTCCGATTGCATGCGGGCGTCGAGGAGCGTGACGTCCTCACCGGCGTCGATACGGTCCTTCAGCGTTTCCGGGTCGACGGATTCCACGTCGACATCCGGAGTCGGGAAGTCGTCGGCGTTCATGTTGTACAGTTGTTTCTACTGGGTAGACGCACAAAAGCATTTAGATAGTAATTCCAAAAACAAACAATACTACTCTATGGAGAATACGCTCAAACTGCGATAAAGTGCTTGTAGGGGCTCTAATCCCGCCCCAATACCTAAATTGAGGTTCCTAATCGTTAATGGTATCCACAAGGACCAACAATCTTTTACCTACTCCGGGAATATTGTGCGATAGCTCCAATACAGACTCACGGAGCAGACAACCAATGAGTGCTGAATTCGACGTTACGGAGACGCTTGACGTGAAAGGCGCATCGTGCCCCATGCCAGTGGTCAAAACGAAGTCCGCCATCGACGATCTCGCGGCGGGTGAACTCCTCGAAGTGCTGTCGACCGACTCGGGAAGCATGAGCGACATCGACGGTTGGGCGTCCGGCACCGAGGGCGTCGAACTCGTCGAGCAAGCGGAGACTGACGGCGTGTACAAACACTACGTTCGCAAGACTGCGTGACGATGAGCACCGACACACCCGACGCGTCGTCCGATAGTGCGCCCTCGCGTGCGGAGTTGGCCGCGCGCGTCGACGAACTCGAGGACGCGCTCGTCGAGGCGACGAACGACGACGGTTTGAGGAAGATGAGCATCATCGCGACGAAGGGAACGCTCGACATGGCGTACCCGCCGCTCATCCTCGCGAGCACGGCGGCCGCGTTCGGCTACGACGTGACCGTGTTCCACACGTTCTGGGGGCTCGACATCCTCCACGAGGAGCGCTCGAAGAACCTCAAGCTCAGCGCCGTGGGGAACCCGAACATGCCCGTGCCGAACGCCATCGGCGCGCTCCCGGGGATGGACCGCGTGACGACCAAGATGATGGAAAAGCGGATTGCGGACAACGACACCGCATCGATCGAGGAACTCCTCGAAACCAGCCTCGAGATGGGGGTCGAGTTCCAGGCCTGTCAGATGACTATCGACCTAATGGACTACGACGAGGACGACTTCTACGACGGCGTCACGACGGGCGTCGGCGCGGCGACGGCTCTCCAGGATATGGCCGACGCCGACGTTCAACTCCTCGTCTGAGTTGCTTCTCCGAGGTCCCCCGACGTGCGCCACAGAAGCGAGATTTTTCGCGAATTCGAACGCCGACAGCCGTCCCTTACTCCCACTCCGCGTTGAGCGCGTCGAGTACCCGGTCGACTTCCGCCGGGGTGTTGACCGCGTGGACGGACGCGCGGACGGCGTCGGGTTTCGGGAGCGCGCGGACGACGATGCCCTCCGATACGAGTCGTTCGACCGTCGCGTCGGGGTCGTCGACGTCGATGGTCACGAGACCCGACTCCGGCACCGATGGGCTGTGGAGGCGCTCGTCGGGCACGCCGTCGGTGAGCCGTCCCGCCAACTGTCGGACGCGCGCCGCGATGCGGTCGACGCCGACCGAATCGATGGTATCGACCGCCTCGGCTAACGCGACGTGTGGCGCCGGATTCGACGACCCGACCTCGAAGCGCCGGGCCCCGGTCGCGAACTCGTAGGGGTCCGAGATGGGGGTCTCGACGCTGCGATAGCCGACGGTCCGGGGTTCGAGCGTCTCGGCAGCGTCGCGCTCGACGTAGAGGAACCCGCCGCCCCACAGCCCGAGGAGCCACTTGTGTCCCGCCGCGGCGACGACGTCCGCGCCCCATTCCTTGACATCCATCGGCAACTGTCCCGGCACCTGGACGGCGTCGACGAGCGCGAGCGCGCCGGCGTCGTGGGCGATGTCGACGAGCTCGCGCACTGGTAGCTGCGTGCCGTGGGTCCACGTCACCGCGCTGAAACACGCCACTTTCGCGTCCTCGACGGCCGCGGCGAACGCGTCGGGATCGATGCGGCCGGCCTCGGTTTCGACGACGCGGACCTCGACCCCCTCCCGTTCGAGGCGCTGCCACGGCAGCGTTCCGGCGGGGTGTTCGAGGTCGGTTCGAACGACGGTGTCGCCGGGCTGCCAGTCGATCGCGTTCGCGACGGCGTTGATGCCCGCGGTCGTACTCTCGGTGAGGGCGATTTCCTCGGGGCTCGCGCCGACGAACGCCGCGACCCGCTCCCGCGTGCGGTCGAACGCCTCGAACGCCACCTCGTAGGGGTCGTTTCGCGCCGCCGTCTCGTACTCGTGGGTCCGGGTGAACTCGTCCGCCGCCTCGACGACGTAGCGCGGGCTGGGGCCGTGCGCGCCGAAGTTCAGGTAGACGCCCTCGTGGAGCGCGGGCGTGTCGGCGCGGAGTTCTGTGGGGTTCATGGGTGGCTTACTCGTCGAAGCGAGCGACCAGTGCGCGAAGGGCCTGCTCGTCCTGTGCCCCCCGTAGCTGTTTCACCGGCGCACCGTCCACGAACAGAACGAACGTCGGCGCGCTCTGTGCGCCGTAGGCTATCGCGGTTTCGAGATGCGACTCGATGTCGACCGTGAGAACCGTCACGTCGGTGTCCGCCGCGATGCGCTCCAACAGCGGCTCCATCCGCTGACAGCTACCACACCACTCCGTGTAGAACTCGACGAGAACGGTGCTCTCGGTTCCGACGACGCTCCCGATGTCGTCGTCACCGAGCGAAACGACACCGTCCGCCGCCGCCGTCTGTGTCGTCATTGGGGGTTGCTACGCGCTGAGCGCTTAATAGTCTTGGGAGTAAAACACAATACGGGCCTCACGAAGCGCCGTTCGTCGTGTCGTCGTCACCGGGGTCGCACGCATTCGGCGCCCGCCACCGCTCACAGCCGCATCAGGCGTGCGCCGCTATCAGGGAGCGGAGTTGGTCCTCGCTCTGTACGCCGACGAGCTGTTCGGCCTGCTCGCCGCCGGCGAAGAGAACGAGCGTGGGGACGCCGCGGACGCCGTAGGCGGCGGCGAGTTGCTGGTTGGCGTCGACGTCGACTTTCGCGACGGCGGCGTCGGTCTCGGCGGCCAGCGTCTCGAGGGTGGGTTCGAGCATCTGGCAGGGGCCACACCAGTCGGCGTAGAAGTCGGCAAGTACGACGTCGTACCCACCGACGATGTCGTCGAGTTCATCCTCCCCCTCGACGTGGAGCGGTTCGGACGCCCCCGCCGTCCCATCCGCTCCGTCGGTCCCGGCATGACCACGACGCTGCTCGCGTTTCTGCTGTCGAATCTCCTCGGTTTCGTCCGTCATCGGTGTCCCGTACGTGTTGTACCGACTTATCTGTTTTGTATGTGTTGGGCAATACTATGGCAACAGTTCGCCCAAAGGAATTTTGTACTATCGGCACAATACAGCACACGAATGACGCTACCCATCGACCCGTCCCGTCTCGACCCGGCTGACATCGGTGAGCAACAGACGACCCTCGAAATGGGCCACGACGAGGCTATCGAACACGTCCGCGACGTGTTCACCGACGCCGGATTCGGCATCCCCGTCGAGTTCTCGCCCTCGGAGATGCTCAACGAGAAGGTCGACGCGGGGCGCGACCCGTACCACGTGTTGGGGGCCTGTAACCCCGAGGTCGCTGACCGCGCGCTCGACGCGACGGCGAACAGACTCGGCGCGCTCATGCCGTGTAACGTCGTCGTCTGGGAGGAAGCGCCCGGCCGACAGCGCGTGTATCACGTCTCTATCATGCGCATCGCGCGACTCGTCGGGATGGCCCCCGATGACGAGGAGATGGCCGACATCGTCGCCACAACGGGCGAACTCGTCGACGAGGCGTTCGAGAACCTCTGAACCGATGGGGTATCACACGTTCGACGCCGGCCGCGCGGACACGCTCGAAGACGCGGGGAGGCGCTATCGGTTCCTCTCCGCGGAGGAGTTACTCTGGTCGCTGTCGCCCGATGGCGATGAGACGGTCGCTGACCTCGGGAGCGGCACCGGGTTTTACACCGACGACGTCGCGCCGGCCGTCGAGCGACTGTACGCCGTCGACATCCAGGAGTCGATGCACGACTACTACCGAAAGAAAGGGGTCCCCGACAACGTCGACCTCGTGAGGAGCGGCGTCGAGGACCTCCCGTTCGATTCCGGCGCGCTCAACGCGGCGTTCTCGACGATGACGTACCACGAGTTCGCGACGCCGGCGGCGCTGCGCGAGGTCTCTCGGGTGCTCGAATCGGGCGCCACGTTCGTCGCCGCCGACTGGGCGGCCTCGGGAAGCGGGAGCCACGGCCCGCCCGTCGACGAGCGGTTTTCGGTTGATGAGGCGGTGACCGCGCTCCGCGAATGCGAGTTCACCATCGGACTTCGAGCGCTCCGACCGGAGACGTTTCTCCTCGTTGCGAGCGCCGAATAACCGAACCGCCGCAGAACAAACGCGCTGTCAGTCGCTCACCGGCGCTGACGGGACCTGCGCCGTCGCGAACGCCGACTCCTCACTCCTCCGTGCGACGCGAACGCGGCGACCCCGCCAACTCGGCGGTGGCGAAGTCGTAGTCGGGGTCCCACCACAGCCGCTTGTCGCCGGTCAGCGACCGGGACTGTAGCTTCCCGGCGTCGCGGAGGGCGTTGAGTCGCGCCCGGGCGGTGTCCACGTCCACGCCGAGGTTGTTCGCCACTTCGACGGTCGAGAGCGGGGGTTGCGCGGATGTCCGTCCGTCGAACAGCGCGAGGAACTCCTCGTCGGAAACGTCGGTCCCGGAACCGCGGGTCGCGGATTCCATACCCGAAGGGATGTGCTGTTTGTAATTAACGTTTCCGCGGGAAAGAGTACCACACCCTGCGGAGGCAGTCGCCGGTAGCCGGGAGTCTTCCCGGAAAACCGGGCGTCAGTCGTCGGACAACACCGGTTCCTCCTCGCGGGAGGGGAACAGGCGGTCCAGCGCCCCGACCATCGCCTCGACGCTCGCGCGGGTGATGTCGGCGTCGCTGGCGGCGACGGTGACCGAGGTGTCGTCGCGCGAGATGGTCACTTCGACGGTGACGAGCGCGTCCGTCCCGCCCGTCACGGCGTCGACGTGGTAGCTGTCCAGACTGAACACGGCGTCGTCGAGGGCGCGTCTGACCGCGTTGAGCGCCGCGTCGACGGGGCCGGACCCCGTGCCGGAGGCGGTCCGCTCGTCGCCGTCGACGACGAGGCGCACGCTCGCGGTGGGCGTCGCACCCCCTGAAACGGCGGTCAAATCGCGGAGTTCGACGCGGCGTTCGCTCTCGTGCCCGCTCACGTCCTCTGCGATGGCGAGCAGGTCCGTGTCGGTGACGCGCTTGCCGCGCGCCCCGATGGACTTCACGCGCTCGACGACGGCGTCGAGTTGTTCCTCGTCGAGTTCGATGTCGTGCTCCGCGAGCGCGGCGCGCACGCCGGCGCGTCCGGTGTGCTTGCCGAGCGCGATGCGGCGCTCCCGGCCGACGGTTTCGGGCGCGTAGGGCTCGTACATCCGCTCGTCCTTGAGCGTCCCGTCCGTGTGGATGCCCGACTCGTGCGTGAAGGCGTTCTCGCCGATGACCGCCTTGTTCGGCGCGAGCGGGATGCCCGTCGCGTCAGCGACGAGCTCCGCGAGCGGGTAGAGGTTCTGTAACTCCACCGTATCCACGTCGTAGCAGTGCCACAGCGAGATGGCGAGCTCTTCGAGCGCGACGTTGCCCGCGCGCTCACCGATGCCGTTCACCGTGGCGTGAACGAGGTCCGCGCCGGCGGCGATGCCGGCGAGGGCGTTCGTCAGGCCCAGCCCCAGGTCGTCGTGGGTGTGGACGCTCACCGGGCCCTTCTCCAGTTCGACGAGGCGCTCGACGCCCTCGTACACCTCCTCCGGCGAGGCGTGGCCCACCGTGTCCGCGAAGCAGACCCGGTCGGCGCCGGCGTCGAGCGCGCCGCCGAGCAGCGCTTCGAGGTAGTCGAAGTCGGCCCGCGAGCCGTCCTCACCGATGACCTCGACCCAGAGGCCCTCCGACTTCGCGTACTCGACGAGTTCGGCCGTGCGCTCGACGACGGCCGCCCTGTCGGAGCCGACCTTCCCTTCGATATGGCGGTCGCTCGCCGGGACGACGAGGTTCACGCCGTCCACGCCGCAGGCGAGCGCGTCGTCGATGTCGCTCTGTATGCCGCGGGCGAAACTCGTCACTGTCGCGTCCAGATCGAGGTCCGTGACGCGGGAGATGGTCTCCCGTTCGTCGGCGCTCGTACACGCCGACCCGGCCTCGATGACGTCCACGCCCGTCGCGTCGAGTTCGCGCGCAATCGTCTGTTTCTCCTGTGGCGTCAGCGATACGCCGGGGGCTTGTTCACCGTCACGCAGCGTCGTGTCGAGAAATTCGACGTGTGTATTTGCCCCTTCAGGGGCGAATAAATCGATCAGCGGCCATGTCAACCACACGGGGTCACAGGTCCCGACCGGATATAAATGATACTACTCGGCGCGCCCCTATTCGAGGTCACCGACGCTCTGGGGCTCGTACGTCTCCGGGGCGCCGCCGCTTGAGCTGTACTCGACCGTCACGGAATCGACGCCGGCGCTGCCGGACACCCGAACGAGCGCCCGGCGGACGCTTCCCTCCATCTCGTCGGCGGTCAGGGTCGGCTGTTGTTGTACGAAGGTGACGACGGCGTCCCCGGCCTCGTTCGTCACGTCCTCGACCGCGAGGACGTTGCTCGTGTCCGAGACCCGTACCTCGGCGTACACGATGACCTCGATTCCGAAGTCAGTGTCCGAGATGAACGTCTCCACCTCGTCCTGTTTGGAGCCGCTCAGCGACCCGTAGTCGAACAGCGTGTCGGCTTCGTCGGCGCTCGTCACCGAGACGAACAGTTCCTCGGGTTCGTCGGGACCGATTGCCCGGCCGGGAACGGCAGGACTCACCTCACCGTCGCCAATGGTTCTGGGGCCGCCGACGCTGGTGTCGCTACAGCCGGCGAGCGGGAGCAGTGTCGTGCCTGCGAGCGCGAGCACGTGCCGCCGTTTGAGGTCCATATGGGTTGATTCGAGGACCAGGAAAAAAATGTAATGGTTATTCACACTCCTCAAACACGATACCGCGTGACCCGGTGTCCGGTCACTCGACGTCGATGTGGTGGCTCTCCTCGTGTTCGCCGGCGAGGGGGAGGCGGACTTCGAGGACGCCGTTTTTCAGCGTCGCCGTGATGTCCTCGACGACCACGTCGCCGGGGACGCGGACCTGTTCGTGGACGCGCCGGGTGCGCATCGCGTGCTCCGACTCCGACCCCATCTCGTGGCTGCCCGTAACTGTCAACACGCCATCCTCGTAGCGGAGTTCAACGTCTCCCTTCTCGAAGCCGGGGATGTCCGCGAACACGACGTACTCCTCGCCGTCGCGCTCCAGCGAGATTCCCGTATCGCCCGCGCCCGTCAGCCGCTCGCTCATCCCGTTGAAGGGGAAGTGTCCCCAGAGCGTCTCCCAGTCCCCGAACCCGCTGTTGTCGTTGTACTTGCGCATCTCAATTCACCGCCCTCTTATAAGTTCGCCGAGGGGATAACCCTTCCCAGCGCCGTGCTCGCTCGTCGCAGGACTGATGCGAGCGCGGGTCCCCCACTTCCCTATGGAGGAGACGCCCACGGGTACGCCGGTCGGCGTGGACGACCCCTACGAAGTCGCGGGCGCCTGCGAGCGCTGTACGTCGGACGGCCGGTGTCGCTACGCCATCGAGTCCGGCGGGGACGCCGCGTTCGCGGCCGAACGGGCGAGCGACGGGTATCGCTGCCCGGCGGCGGACCCCGAGGGCGAGTGGTCGTGGCGCGACTGCCCGCACTATCGTGACACCACGGACGGGAAGGCGTGTGCCCGCTGTGGCCTCGAAGAGCGCCGCGACGGACACGGCGACGGCCGGCCCCTCGTCGAGGAACACCACCTCGTGTACGCCGACGACGGCCGGGAGAAATCCCACGAAATCACGGTCGGACTCTGCCGGTGGTGTCACGCGAAGGTCCACAACGCGGGCGCGCGCATCGACGACGACGCGACGCCGGACCCGGACGCCGTCGCCGCCCGCGATGAGCGCCGCGCGGCCGAGCGCTCGGAGTTGGGGTTCGAGAGCGCCAAGGACCGCCGTGACGGGGGGAACTGGCGATAGCTGGGCCCACCGACACGCGTCGTCCGCGACCGTCAGCCGCGAGCGTCTGCGACCGTGCGAGCCGGATAGACGACGCCGAGCAGGAGACAACACCACCCGACCAAAAGGAGGAGGACGACCTGTTCGACGCCGCCCGTGGTGCCGACCATTCCGAGGTCGTAGCTGTCGAGATAGAGAAGGAAGTCTCGGACCGCGACGACGCCCACCAGCGTTCCGACGGTGAGAGCGACTGCTGACCCGACGATTCTCCCCCCGAACGTCGCTACGAAACTGTCGCTGTCGGACATGGTACCCTGTACCGATAGTGGTAGTAAAACACCACCGGAGAGACAAACCCGGCCTTTCGTTACCCGCTTACGACGTGGGACGATCCAGCCACACTACAGAACGGTCCCGTTCCCGACGCCGTTCGAATTAACGCCCCGAGCGCGAGGGACTGGGTTTTTACCCGCCGCTCGCATACGCCCGGCAATGACGTACATTCCGGTGGTGGACAACCACGGCCAGTTCACCCATCTCGAACGCCGCGCGCTCCGCGATTTGGGCGTCGAGACGGACATCGTCGACAACACGACGCCGCCCGAGGAACTCGACGCCGACGGCCTCGTTCTCTCCGGCGGCCCCGACATCGACGACGTGGGGAACTGCGCTGAGTACCTTGAGTTGGACGTGCCGATTCTGGGCATCTGTTTGGGCATGCAGTTCATCGCTCACGAGTACGGCGGCGACACCGGGTCGGGGGATTACGGCGGCTACGCCGACGTGACCGTCCAAATCGACGAGGAGGAGGACCCGCTCATCGGGTCGCTCGCGCCCGAGACGCGGGTGTGGGCGAGCCACGCCGACGAGGTGACCCGCGTTCCCGACGGGTTCGTTCGGACCGCGCACAGCGACGTCTGCGGCGTCGAGGCGATGAGCGACACCGACCGGGACCGCTACGGTGTTCAGTGGCACCCCGAGGTCGCCCACACCGAAGAGGGAGAGGCGGTCTTCGAGAACTTCCGCGATATCTGCGAATAGGTCGATGAGCGCCACACAGGGCGACCTGGCGTCGCTCTCCCGATTCATATTCCGGGCCCCCCGCTGGTACGCCAGCCTCGCCTTCGCCCTCCTGCTCGCCGCCGTCGCCGGCCTCATCGGGTTCCACTCCTCGTTCCCGCTTGAGGACGCCTGGCAAGGCGTCTTCTTCATCGGCGTTCCCACCGTTATCGCGTCGTTTCTCACCACCCCCATCGACCGGGCGCTCGGCGGGCAGCTCACGTACAACCGCTCGGCGCTGTTGGCCGTCGCCTGCGAGGTGCTCGTCGTTGCCTTCCTCACCGTCGGCGGCGTCGCCGCGGTGCTCACCCCGCTTGGCGAGTACTTCGTCTTCGACGTGCTCATCGTGGCGCTCGGTCTCGTGTTCGCGTTCCGGATGCTCGTGGTGCTCGCCGTCTCCCGGAACTCCTGGCTCGCGGTGATTCCCGCGAGCGTCCAGACCGTCGCGGCGGCCGTGATGCTGTTCGTGTACAGCGGCACGATGTTGTACCTCGAAATCGGCGGCCCGGTGCTCAACTCCTACATCGCTCGCCCGGAGCGCGCCCCCGCGGAACTGCTGTACATCGTCCCGGAGGACTTCTTCCTGCTCGCCGGCATGTCCGCCCTCTACGCCGGCGTCGCCTACGGGTTCGTCCGGGTCATCGACCGACCGTGGCAGCGCGCGCTCGGCGTCTCCGTTCTCGACTTCCTCCGTGGGTTCGTCGGCCACCTCGCGGAGGGGAGCCGAGAACTGGAGGACTTCTTCGAGGACATCGGTGAGGAAGTCGTCGTCCCGGTGACGGTGCTCTCCTTCCGCAGCGCCGACGGCGAGGAGAAAGCCCGCTTCGTCCTCCCGATGGTCCACCCCGGGCCGATGGGCGAAATCGGCGGCGGCGACCTCCCGAGACGGCTCGCGGAGGCGTCCGACGCCGTCGTGTTCCCGCCCCACGCCACCGCCGGCCACGACTTCAACCTCGTCACCGAGCGCGAAGTCGGCACGCTCGTCGACGCCGCCGAGGACGCCCACGCGAACATCGCGTACACCGACACCGCGACGGCGTCCGTGCGAACCGCGTCCGGGTCGGCGTCCGTCGTCGGTCAGGCGTTCGGTGACGACGCCTTCCTCGTCTCGACGTTCGCGCCGGAGTTCGCGGACGACGTGGAGTACGCCGTCGGCCTGACAGCCGTCGCAGAGGCACGGGGCGCCGGCCTCGACGACGTGTTGCTCGCTGACGCGCACAACTGTAACGACGGGCTGGAGGGGGAGGACCTGGGCCACGTCGTCCCCGGGAGCGAGCGCTCCTTCTCGTTGATGCGTGCGGCCGGCGACGCCGCGGACGAACTCGCGGACGCCGAGCAGTCGTCGCTTCGCCTCGGCATCGCGTGGGACCCGACGCGGTGGAAACCGGAGGACGGCATCGGCCCGCTCGGCGTCCGCGTCGCCGTCTTCGACGTGGACGGGCACACGACGGCGTACGTGCTCGTTGACGGCAACAACATGGAACCGGGCGTTCGCGAACAGCTCCGGAGCGCCACCGACGCCGTCGACGAAATCGAGTGTCTGACGACCGATACCCACATCGTGAACACCGTCGAGTCGGTCAATCAGGTCGGCGGCGCGATAGACGTGGACGAACTCGGCGCCGTCGTCTCCGGGCTCATCGACGAGGCGCTCGCTGACCGGGAGGCGGTCGAGGCGGGGATGGAGACGGAGCGCGCCGCCGTGACGGTGTTCGGCAACGACCGCACGGAGACGCTCGCCAGCCACGCCAACGCGATGGTGGCGATGGGCGGCGCGCTCGCCGTCTCGGTCGTGTTGCTGTCGGTGGTGTTGAGCGTCCTGATATTCCTGCTCGCGTAGTCCGGGGTTACGCGAACAGGTCGTCTACCGCACCCCGCGCCGCGAGCGCCGCGTCGTCCGCGGTATTCTCGACAACACGGTCGGACTTCTCGGGCGCGTTGACGTACACGTCGACTTCGAGCACGCCGTCCTCGAAGGTGGCCGTCACGTCGAAGTCCTCGACTTCCGAGTGCTCAAAACGGGAGAAAACGACGTTCTCGGCGGCTTCCGCGGCCGCCTCGACTATCGCCTCGTCGCTCGGTGCCTCGCTCACGGCCTCAGTCGCCGCCGGGGCCGCCCATTCCGCCGGGCGCGCCGCCCGGGCCGCCGCCGAGCAGGTCCTGGAGCTCCTCCTGGAGGTCCTCGAACTGCTCCTGGACGCGCTCCTCCTGCTTCTGGAGGGACTCGACGCGCACTTCGAGGTTGGACTGCTTCTCGGTCAGGTCGGCCTTGGCGTCGTCGTAGGACGTCTCGACGAACAGGTCACCGACTTCCCGGTACATCGTGGTGTCCTCGTCGATGTCCTCGAGCGCTTCGAGGGCCGCCTCGGACTCGTTGAGTTCGGTTTCAGCCTGCTGTTTCTGCGCAGCGACCTGCTGTGCGGTCTCCTGAAGGTCCTGTAGTTGCTCGACCTTCTCCTGCGCTTCCGGCGGAAGATTGCCCTGCATACATCCCGGTCGTTTCGCGCGGCGTAAAAACCCCCGGTTACAGCCTCAGGCCAAATCAGTGAGGGCCGACTGGGTCGCTGGCTCAGTTCCGCTGTGCGCCGAGTTCCGCGGCCCGCTCCGCGACTTCGACGAGCGTGCCCCACGTGTTCGCGCCCGCACGGAGCGCCGAGAGGTCCCGCGCGTCGACGGTCACCGCTACTGTCTCTCCCTCGCGCGTCACCGTCGCGGTGGTCCGTCCGCCCTCGATGTCGCCGGCCTCCCGTTCGACGGCGGCCGCGACGCTCCGGGCGCGTTCCTCGCTCCGATACGAAAACGTCAGTGTTGCCGTGTTCACTTACGCGACGTCCACTTCCTTCACGTCGCCGCCGCGTTCCTTCAGGAGGACGCGGTGCCCGCAGTACGGACAGCGAACGCCGCCGTACTCGTCGAGTTCCACGTCGCGCTTACACCGCGAACACTTGTAGCTCATTCCTCGCCGTCCTCACCGAGCGCGGTTCGGATGGAGCGTTTCACCTGTCGGCCCGCGGGTGTCTCGGGTCGGTACGCGCCGCCCGCGAACTTCTCGCCCGTCTCCTCGTTGACCCAGATACCCGTGCCGATTCGCTTGACGGAGTCACCGTCGACCGTCGCGCTCTCCATGTCGGCCTCAATCTCGGAGACGCGACGGCGCGCGATGCGCCCGTAGCGAGCGCCGAAGCGGCCCGCACTCCCGGACGTACCCTTCTGTTTAGCCATAGTGGGCCGGAATATCGCCGGCGGAGGGATAAACCCTGCGAGTTCACGGTGGCGCCGATGCCGTTTCACGGCGGCGTCGCGTTGCCCACCGCGCTCACTCCTCGCCGTACCCCTCCTCCCGGAGCGCCCCGTTCAGGTCCGCTCGCACCCGCTCGCCGTCGGCCTTCTCCGTGGCCGTCGTGACGACGCGGTTCTCCTGGACGCTGGAGCCATCGCGGAGCAGGAGGCGGACGTTGCCGTTCATGTCCGCCCGCGTCACCTTCGCGCGCACCCCGCCGCGACTGCTCGACCCGCCGGCCTCGATGGGTCCCGGCACGACCTTTTTGACGTTCGGGTGTTCCGCGACGGTGAGCAACACCCGGTGGCCGTCGCGCTCCCCGATGACCGTCGAGTGCGACCCGCCTATCTTCTCGCTGGGCGCGTCCCCGACGACTTCGAGGGGGGCGTCGTCCCGGCGTTCGAGCGCCGTCTCGACGGGGTTCTCCTCGGGCACCCGGTACAGCTCGTAGCGGAGGTCCGCGCGGAGCGCCCCCACCAACTCCCGGTCCCCGGCGACGTACACGTTCTCGGGGCGCTTGCGCCGGATGTGGTCCGCGACCCGCCCCGCGAAATTTCGCGTTTGGACGCCCGCGAGTTCGGCGTCCGACTCGGGCGTCGTCGTCACCGTCGACTCCCCCACGATTTCGTCCTCGTACAGCATCGTCAGCCGCGCCTCACGCTCGTCGAAGGCGACGACGACGGCGTCACAGTTGGCGGTGTCGCACACCAGACAGTAGTCGCCCGGCTTCTCCAACTCGGCGCCACACCGCCGACATCCCATTACCGGAACGAACGGCGGGCGCCGTTTAACCGGCGCGGTTGCCCGTTCCCCGCCCGCACCCGCTCGCTACGCTCACAGGTCCAGCGGCGACGTCTTCAGGAACTCGCGACAGACGACGGTGGCGTAGGAGCCCTTCGGCAGCGCGAAGGTGAGCGTGTAGTCGCCCTCCTCCGATTCGACGGTCGGGTCCGCCGAGAGAAGTATCGCGCGCCGCGTGCCCGAACTGTAGAACTCGCCCGGCAAATCGAAGTCGGCGGGCGCAATGTTGAGGTCGTCGAGCACCGCGCGCTCTATCTCGCCCGGCTCGCCCTCCCCGAGTTCCGTGTCCACGCCGACGAGCGGCGCGGTGACGAACGCCCGGCCGCGCGCGCAGTGTTTCCCCACGCTCTCGACTCGCTTTTCCGAGACGCGCTGTGTCCGGTCCGCGTCCGGGAGCGCGATGCTTTCGACCTCCCGGTCCACGAAGCAGGCCACGTCGCCGGCGACAGGTTGCGAGAAGGGCAGGCCGCGTTCGAGGCGCTCCGAGAGAATGCGGTTGAACGCGTAGGACTGCGCGGCGTTCACGAACAGCGACTGGAGGCTCGTCGGGAACGTTTCGAGCGCGCCCCGGAACCCGTCGCCGGCCGCGAGCGCGTTCAGCATCGTCCGCTCGTAGCGCAACCGCTTCGGGAAGCGTTCGAGCGCGCCGGCCCAGTCGTGGGTGTCCGCGACGTACTCGCGGGCGCGCTGGGTGTCCTCGGGTTCGTTCTCGTGGGGGGAGCCGAGATACGCCATCGCCGCGTCCTCCCAGTCGCCCCGGACGATTGCGAGGCCCACTTTGTGGGTGACGGGCCGCTTGCTCCCGAAGCGCTGCTGGCCGAAGTAGTTCGGGACCGCGCCCGCGTCGCCGTCGTGCCACGCCCGGAGCCCCTCCGCGATGGCCCCGGTGTTCTCGGGGCGCTCGGGCTCCCGGACCCGGATTTCGAACTCGTTGCCCACCAAATCACCGAACTGGAGGTTCCGCCCGAAGCGCCCGATTATCTCCACCTCGGCGTCCCGGATGTCGGGTACCTCCTCGGGGGACACCTTCTGGAGGCTGAACAGCTGGGTCGTGACGGCGTGTTTGTCCTTGGTGCCCGCCCACGACACCCGCTCCCTGCTCATCCCGATGCGGTTGGCGAGTTCGCGCGCGAAGTCGTTCGTGTCCCATCGCCTGAGCGTCGCGCGCACCAGCAGGTTGGGGTAGTCGTCGGGGTTCGCGTCGACCGGCTCCGGTTCGACACCCTCGATTTCGCGCACCCGGAAGTCCTCCGGCTCCCCCCGAAGGCGCCCGCCCGTGCCGTCGGTGTCGGTCACGTACTCCTCGATGCCGACGGCGCGCTCGATCTTGTGAGCCTCTCGCATCAGTAGAGGGAGAGGTCGCCGGTCACGCGGTCGATTACCTCGTCCGCGCCCGGCCCGACGCCGAGCGCCGTCGCCGTGCCTGGTTCGAGTTGGGTGTGCCCGGCGTCCCGGATGACCGCGTGGGGCAGTCGTTCGCTCTCGGCGGCGTCAGCGAGTTCGAACAACTGGGCCTCGGAGTCCGCGCGGAGCACGACCTTCTTCTGTCCCTCGCCTTTCCATTTCTTCTGTGCCTTCCGGTCGGCGTCCTCGTACGCCGAGAGGGAGGCGTGCGCGACCTGTGCGGCGAGTTTTCCCTCGCCCATCCCGATGTCGGCGCGCGCGACGATGGCCTGTTTCATACGTTCCCTGCGTGCCCCGCCCCTTTAGTGCGAACGTTTACTTCGCTGCCGTCTGGACAAGTCAGCTATGGCCCCGCGAACACCCCTCCTCCGTCCGAAGGCGTACTACGAACGCTTCGACAGCCCGTCGCTCGAAATCGCCGTACTCGCCGTTGGCGCGAACGCCGTCGCGCTCGTCGCCGTCCTGTGGTGGTTTCTCACCGCCGTCGCGGCCCGCGTCGAGGGTCCGTCCGCCGGTCTCGGGGATGCGATGGGCGCCGTCGTCCCATCGGTGCTGGTATCCGTGGTTCTCGGCTGGCTTCTCCTCGCCGCTATCCTCCACCTCGTCGTCCGGTACGCGGGCGGCGACGGCGATGTCTGGACGACCCTCGCGGTAGTCGGGGAGACGAATCTCGTCTCGCTGGCGATGATGCCGGGGATGGTGGCCGTCTTCTACCTCCTGCTCGGTGACGTGCCCGCCGACCCCGAGGCCGCCGCGGCGTTCTTCGAGCGCACGCTGGGCCGCTCGCAGGTCGAGTTCCACGCCGTCAGCCTCGTAACGACGGTTTGGAGCGCCGTCATACTCGGCTACGGCTTCGAGGCCGGCCACGACCTCGCCGGGGGAACGGCGTTCGCGATTGCGGCCGGGTACGCCGTCATCAACCTCGTTTTCCTCCTCGCCTGAAACACCGCCACTTTAGTCACGCACCACCGAGACTGCTGATATGATACTCTCCGATGGGGACATCCTCGACCGGTTGGCCGAGGGTGACCTCGTGGTCGAACCCCTCGAAGACGTCGACTTACAGGTCCAACCGGCGAGCGTGGACCTCCGCCTCGGGCGGGAGTTCCTGGAGTTCCAGCACGCGAACATCCCCTGTATCCACCCGACGAGCGAGGCGGAAACCGAGGAGTACGTCGAGGAGACGATAGTCGATGAGGACGGCGAGTTCATCCTCCACCCCGGCGACTTCGTGCTCGGCACCACCATGGAGCGCGTCGAGATTCCGCCGGACCTTATCGCCAACGTTCAGGGGCGCTCCTCGCTGGGCCGCCTCGCGGTGGTCATCCACGCGACGGCGGGCGTCATCGACCCCGGCTACCGCGGCCAGATAACGCTCGAACTGTCGAACTTGGGGACGGCGCCCGTCGCGCTCACGCCGGGGATGCGCATCTCGCAGGTCATCTTCACCGAACTCTCCTCGCCCGCACAGCGCCCCTACGGCACCGAGCGGGGTTCGAAGTATCAGGACCAGTCCGGTCCGCAGGCCTCGCGCATCGGCGGCGACGAGGAGTTCGGCGGCGCCCAATCGGGAGGGAGAGGGGAGTGAAGTTCATCGAGGAGGTCGTCGTCGAGGAGTTCCTGCCCACCTTCCGCTCGATGCTCGCGGAACGCCTCCGCGAGCGGGGGTTCACCCAGAGCGAGGTGGCCGACGCCCTCGGCATCAGCCAGTCCGCCGTCTCGAAGTACGCCCACGGCGACGTGTCCAGAAACGACGCGTTGCTCGACGACGAGCGTCTGGAGTCGCTCGTCGAGCGCATCGCGGCGGGGTTCGACGACGGGGGGATGTCCCGCGTTCAGGCGCTCGTGGAGACGGAGGTGCTCATCCGCCGCATGGAGGCGAGCGGCGACACCCTCGCGGACATCCACGAGGCGCGCGTCCCCGAACTCGCGGGGTACGAGGGCGACTTCCGCGTCCACGACCCGGAGAGCGAGGTTCGGACCCGCGAGCGCGTCCTCTCCTCGGTCAGGCGCGGCCTCCGGACGCTCGAACGGACGAGCGGGTTCGCGGGACTCATCCCGAACGTTGGGTCGAACCTCGTTGAGTGTCTCCCCGACGCGACCGAGGTCGAGGACGTGGCCGGCGTACCGGGACGCCTGTTCGACGTGAAAGGGCGCACGGAGGTCCCCGCCGACCCCGAGTTCGGCGCCAGCGGCCACGTCGCGGCGCTGTTGCTCGCCGCGCGTTCAGCAGGAAGCGACGCCCGCGCCGCGCTCAACCTCCGGTACGACGATGACCTCGTCGCGGCGCTCGAATCGCGGGGCCACACGACCGTCGAGTTCGACGCCGAGTACGACGCGCTCGGACCGGCGCTCGCGACGGCGCTCGCCGGGAACCCGGACGCCGACGTGGTGTACCAGACCGGCGCGCACGGCGTCGAACCGATACTGTATCTGCTCGCCGGGGACGCCGAGACGGCGGCGGGCATCGCGCGCGAGTTGGTCTGATGGACGCCGCGGCGTTCTACTCCCGCTGGAGCGCCGTCTACGACGCCCTCGCGACCAACTTCCCCGGCGTCGCCGCCGCCCGGCGGGCC
>Ga0207719_100329_pt1 | contig 32551 bp, 29 predicted proteins | sample A23P1SouthBayCA_2_FD_187279 | JGI IMG/M metagenome (GOLD analysis project Ga0207719, IMG submission 187279) | Aerobic enrichment media microbial communities from Eden Landing Ponds, California, USA - A23 P3 (3) (SPAdes) | ecosystem: Environmental > Aquatic > Marine > Unclassified | place... | reverse complement strand
GCTGATCCAGGGTATTACCAATCGTTCCTCGACGAACTGCTCCAGCGATCGACCAAAACAGCAATGAGCTGTGACCTCTCAATTGAGAGCACCAGAGGCAAACTCTAGACCGCTTTGCGACGCGACCCATTTTTTGCGAAACGACGCAATTCGGACGCTATCGTTCCCGATGGAGCGTATCTATCTACAGTCAAATGGCGGAAATCAGCAGAGGGGGCAAGGTTAATGACCTGTTCGTGCAAGGTCTCGACTACTCTGTCCATCTCAAATGAGTCGTCGGACCCAATCCAGCCGTGTTCTTTCGCGTACTCTGTATTCCCCTTGGGAATAACAGCAACAGCGACAACGGATTCCTCCAAGGCCTGACTGAATTCGACTGCACGTACAAGTGCGGCTTCTGCAAGATCACTCCCGTCAAATGGGACAACGAATGTCATAGTTCCCGCTATGACGCCTCAACACATATCTTTGCTCCTCATCTCTTCTCTCGCCGGAATCTCATACCAGCTTCAATTGGAGGCAGAACATCCCTGTCGGAGCATACGAGATTACACGTACATGTATCTACAGCGGTTTCACTACCACAGATGTGATCCGATTGTCGCTCTATCAATTGATGTATCCTAAATCACGAAGATCGTCGTCAACAGCTTCTGCTACGTCTTCGTTGGTTTTCTCATGGCGGGTCTTTATCACTTCAAGAAGTTAGCGTGCACTCCAAAGTTTGTAATGTATGTCGAAGTCGTCCGTCTCGTCAATAACAGCCTCCAGTAATTCATCAACCGTGTGAATCGTTGTCTCCGCCATAGAAAGACTTGGCTCTGGTATTATTTTTCGATTACGTTTAGAGGAAGTCGTTGTGCTGACTTCAGCCTCTGTATGTTTCACAGTGTTCCTATCCGTTCTCTTTTCTATCTGCCGGTGCTTGAACTGAGGAGCTCATAAATTAAGATTCGAAGCACCAGCCAGCCGCCGTCCGTTAGACCGCCACCGCCCGTCCGTCAGCCGCCATCCGTCGGTCAGCCGCCGAACGTCAGCCAGCGGTCGCGTCGGTGAACTCGACCACGGTGATGTCGTTCGTCGGCCCCTCGACGATCACGCGGACGGGGCGGTCGACGGCGCTCTCCTGCCCGTACGGGAGGATTGCGTAGTGGATCGAAGTGTCGTTTGCCAGTTCGGCGGGCGTGGCTCGTTCGAGGGGGCGGTCGGCGTACCACGCGACGCTCATGATCGACTGCGTATCGCCGTCGGGCCCGAGCCAGACGGCGACGGCCTCGTCCTCGGGGACCTCCGCGGCGATGGTGGTCCCGATCTCCCGTTGCTCGTCGTTGTACGGTTCGTGCAGGGGCGCGGCGTAAGTCGGGAGCAGGGCGACGACCAGGACCAGACAGAGCGCGGGATAGACCGCGGCGCCGGCGGCCTCGCCCCAGCGTGCGGCGACGCCGGCGCGGACGGCACCGGCCGAGGGGATCCGTTCGCGAAGTCGAGCGAGGGGGCCGCCGGGGCGACCGAACCGGGTGCCCGCGAGTGCGTCGTCGAGGTGGCCGCCGAAACTCCCGTCGGCGACGCCGGCGACGAACTGGCCGAGGAGGACTGCCCCGGGGAGGTACATGGGCAGGAGGTACCAGGCGTGGTTGCCGCCGCCGAGGACGAAGGTGAGCGGGATGGCGACGAGCCACCAGACGAGGAAGCGTCGCGTCGCGCGGTCGCGGGTCTCGTCGGCGCGGAGTCGCCAGTAGGCAAACGCCAGCGCGAGGACGGTCACGGTGGCGAAAAACGGGAGCGCGTACTGGTAAGGCGGGACGAGGATGCCGATGGCTTCTTTGATCCAGGGGTAGTTCAGGAAGGGGACCAGCGGTTCCGCGGGCGGTTCGGTCGCCTCGCCCTGGACCCGGGAGGCGACGCTCGTGAGGAAATACTCCTCGACGAACAGGTCGCCGTGTTCGAGGTAGGCGTAGAGGTGCCAGGGCAGCGCCACGACGACGGTGCTCGCGACACCCGCGAGGGTCCACCGGTTCAGGTACGCCCGGAGATACAGGGCGCCGACCGGCAGGAGGACGATGACGAAGACGCCCGCCGCGACCCCCTTGACGAGCACCGCGAGGCCGGCGGCGACGCCGGCCGGGACCAGGAGCCGCGGGTTCTCGCGGCCCCGCCAGGTGAGCCAGACGAACAGGCTCCCGAACAGGGCGAGTATCGGATCCACCGAGGCCGCCCGGCCGCCGTGGCTCCCGAGGAGCATCCCGGGAAACGCCAGGAAAAGCAGGGCGCCGGCGAAACCGGCGCGGCGGTCGTCGGTTTGGGCGGCGATCGAGTAGACGACCCCCGCACAGCCAAGCGTCGCGAGCGTCGTGGGCAGTCGCGCGGCGAACTCGGAGACGCCGAAGACCGTCATGGCGGCCGCCTGCAGCCAGTAGCCCAGCGGCGGCTTGTTCAGCCGGAGCGACTCGCCGAGCTGTTGTTCGTGGGTGGGCACGCTGATGACCGGGTCGAGCCAGCTTCCGCCCTCGGCCATGAACCGGGCCGGCGTGGCGTATCGCGATTCGTCCCACACCCGGAGCGAGAGGTCACCCAGCCCGTGGAGGTAGAGCGCGGCCCAGACAGCGGCCATCGCGGCGAAAAGCGCGTGCCCGGCGGTGAGTCCCGCCGGCAGGCGCGCCGAAACCGCCGCGAATCCGTCCTCGGTCGTGGACACGGTTGGATCGTCTTTCACGAGGGGCGTTATATTACCGTCGTGGTTCCGGCCCGACGGCGGACCGTCCGGGGACGACTCAGCCGCGGTCAGCGCTCGGGGTCGACTCACCCGCGGTCAGCGCCGGCGGTCACCCGTCGTCGGGACCGCGCTCGACGGACTGGATGCGGTAGGGCACCTCGTCCTTGTAGTGGATCTTCGTCAGCATCTCCGCGAGGATGCCGAACATCAACAGCTGGAAGCCAAAGAGGATCAGCGCGACGGCGAAGATCAGCCGGGGGAGATGCGGCGTGAGCGACTGGCCGAACGCGTACTTCAGCGCGACGGCGTGGCTGCCGATCAGGCCGCCGCCGCCGAGCAGGAGCAGGCCGAGCCCACCCATCAGGTGCATCGGCCGCATCGAGTACTTGTTCCAGAAGATGGCAAACGCCAGGTCGACGAACCCGCGGACGAGCCGCCCGGCGCCGTACTTCGTCGACCCGCTGGTCCGCGGGCGGTGGTCGACGGGCTCCTCGGTGATCTTGAAGCCGCTGTCGTAGAGCTTCGCGGGGATGTACCGGTGACCCTCCCCGCGGAGGTTCAGTTCGTCGATGGCGGCCCGGCGATACGCCTTGAGCGTACAGCCGAAGTCGTGGATGTCCGGCCCCGTGTACGTCGCCAGGCGCGTCTGGATCGCGGAGGGGATCGTCTTGGAGATGGGGTCGTCGCGGTCCCTGCGCCAGCCGGAGACGCAGTCATAGCCGTCCTCGAGCCGGTCGAGCAACATCGGAATGTCGGCGGGGTTGTTCTGCCCGTCGGCGTCCAGCGAGACGACGTAGTCGCCGGCGGCGGTGTCGAATCCGGCACAGAGAGCGGCGCTCTGTCCGAAGTTTCGCCGGAGGAACACGCCCGCGACCGCGTCGTACTCCGCGGCGAGTTCGCGGATGACCGCGGCAGTCTCGTCCGTGGAGCCGTCGTCGACGACCAGGACCTCGACCGGGCGGTAGGCCGCCATCGCATCGCTCTCGATGACTTCGACGACCTCGGCGATCAGCGGCCGGAGGTTGCCCACCTCGTTGTACGCCGGGAGCACGATCGACGTGACGATGTCCGTCCGCGTGTCCGCGTCGTCGGGTCCCGCCACGACGGCACCGGGTGCTACCGCGTCGCCGGCCCCTCCCGCGTCCGCGCCGTCGTCGGCCGTCTCCACGCCCTCGGCTGGCTTCGTAGCACCGGCCGCGTTCGCACCGTCGCCGGTCTCCGCGGCGCCGGCCGTCTCCGAGGCGTCGTCGTCCGTCGTCGCCCCGGACACCGGGTCCGATTCCATTGGGAGCGGGTCCGATCCGGCGTCACTTAGCGATGTTGGTCTGGGTGCCGTTGCGCGCTCCGGCCGCCGACGCCGCCGTCCCGCCGTTCCCCGTCGTACCCGCGTCAGCGCCGAGGCCGGGACAGTCCGCGACCGGGTCGCCGGTCCGCTCCATGAAGAGGATCCGCGGGTTGTTGGTGCTGATCGCCGGCGGCCGCAGTTGCAGCGCGCGCTCGATGCGTCCGGCGGCGTCTTTCTCCAGGTTGGGCTCCTCGGGCCCGAAGCTCTCGACGATCCGGTAGTCCGTCTCGTCGAGCAGCGACCGGTAGAGGGCGGTGACCTCGGGGGCAAAGGAGGGGTCCTGGAAGTACCGCTCGTAGTGATAGCTCGTCAGCACGAGGTGGGTGGGGCGGTTACAGCGCACCCGCGACAGGACCCGTTTCCGTTCGGCCTCGGTGGTTGTGTTGTACATCGGGTCGGCGACGATCCGGGTGACGTTGACTCCATCGGGGAGTTCGGGGAGGTAGGTCCGCTGGCCGAGCGTCGTCACGTTCGCGCCCGCGTCGAGGTTGTCACCGGCCCACTCGGTCGCCTCGGCGCGGGAGGTGCTCCACCCGGCCACCGCCGACGCCGTGTACACCAGCGACACGACGAGCACGAGCGCGAGAACCGGGGCGACGACGGTCCGGAGTCGCGGCCGCTCGGCCGAACTCGCCCACGCCGCCGCGATGCCGACGAACAGCGCGAGCAGCGGGACGGCGACGAACACCCGGTTGTACTGGACGTTCCCCCAGTTCGAGATGATAGCGAGATACAGCGCCGCAAGCCCGAGGGGGACCCAGGCGAACGGATCGAGTCGGCCGGTGGCGGTCAGGCCCACGACGGCGAGAAACGACAGGACGACGAGCGCGAACAGCGGGACGCCGAAGACGGCCGCGAGGTGGCCGGTGTGGGCGACGTAGCCGGGGTCGGGGTGGGCGTAGAAGGCCGTCTGGCCGGCCCGGACCGAGCCGTAGCGGCTCAGTTCCGCGACGTAGCGGTCCGGGTGGACGAGGAGCGAGGGCGTCGTCGCGACGTAGGCTCCGATCGCGGCCGCCGGGTAGCGGACGAGTTCACGGACCGCCGAGAGGGTCGGGAGGTCGGCGGGGTCGTAGCGCCGGAGCGCGAAGTAGGCGATGGGGATGGCGAGGATGCCGGTCGTCGCCTTCGCGGAGATGGCCAGGCCCGCCACTCCCGCGGCGATCAGGAGCGGGCGGTCCTCGCCGGTGTCGGCGTGTTTGGCCAGCGGGACGAGCGTCCACGCGAGCATACAGGCCGCGACCGCGTCCTCCGTGGCGTACTTCGAGACGAGGACGAACCCGAGCGTGACCGAGAGCGTCCCGCCGGCGAGATAGCCCGCCGGCCGGCCGTAGAGACGGCGACCGAGGAGGACCAGCGCGAGCACCGTCGCCAGCCCCGCCGTCGCGCTGACGACGCGGCCGGCGGTGACCAGCGCGTTGAACGCGTCCATGACGGCTCCGTTCACGACGTCCCACTGCTTTCCGTCCTCGTATTTCGCGATGGCCTGTGCGTTCTCGAGGTTCCGGTCGAGCTGCCCGGTCGCGATCCAGACGACCCCGATCACCGCCAGCACTGGCAGGTACGCGAGTGTGAGCAGCCAGATGTGGAGGTTGCCGCCCTTCTTGAAGACGGTCAGTCCCGGCGACCCGTCGATCAGGGTAAAGGGGAGGGCGGTGGCCCCCACCTCGTCGGGGACCATCTGATGGGGGTGGACCCGCCAGACGCCGAAATAAAGCAGGACCGCGGCGGCGACCAGGAGGGCGACGAGCCGTGGATCCTCGCGGACGGCTCGCCGGATCCGCTCTCGAAGCATCGTTTGCTCTCCCATCGCGGTGCTCCGATTTCAACGATGCGGTCGACGGATGTGGGCCCAGTGCGGTCGTCGGCGAGCGCTCGAGAGGCGACCGCGTTCGCTCCGGAGCGAAGTACTCAAGTGACGGTCACGCGGTGGTTCACCCAATGAGAGACGTGATCCTCGTGTCCGCGGACTCGGTTCGCCACGACTACCTGGACGCGATGCCGTACGTCTCGGAGACGCTGACCAACCACGAGGCGGTAACCGGCGCCCACTACACCCGACCCTCGCTGGCGAGTCTCCTGACCGCGAACTACCAGGGGGCCGTCGAGTCGCAGGTGGTCGAACCCACCGTCGCCGAGGCGTTCTCGGACGCGGGGTACACGACTATCGGCCTCTCCTCGTCGCCACACACGGACGCCCGCTTCGGATTCGACACCGGCTTCGACGTTTACGAGCACTTCTCGGAGGCGGGCAATCGCGGGAACTCACTGCGCCAGTTCGCCTCGCAGTTCGACCTCGTCCGGAAGGTCTACCACCGATTCAACCCCCCACACGCGAAGCTCTCGAACCGCCTGCCCGACGACGAACTCATCGACGCCTCCATCGAAGCGTTCAACGAGGCCTCCGGCCCGCGGTTCATGTGGCTGCACATGATGGGGACCCACCGGCCCTACGGACTGGGCGAGGACGCCGTCCCCAAGGACATCGACCGGAAGGCGCTGTTCAAGCCCGAGAAACTCACCGACGAGGACCAAGCAGTCATCGAGGAGAAGTATCGCGCCACCCTGGAGCGGGCCGACGCCGAAATCAAGCGCCTTGTCGAGTCCGTCGACGCGGCGGACCCGCTGGTCGTGTTCACCTCCGACCACGGTGACGAGTTCGGCGAGGAGGGCCACTACTTCCACCAGCCCCAGCGCGGCCGGGTCGCCGACGCGCTGATCACGGTGCCGGCGGCGACGAGCGACCTGTCGTTGACCGAGCCGCTGAGTTCCCTCGACATCGCGCCGTCGATCCTCGCCGCGGAGGCCGGCGCCGACGCGATCCCGGATGCGTGGCACGGGCGGGACGTACGCTCGGCATCGCGTGACCACGCGCTGACGGTCGCGCCGTGGCACGGGTCGACGACGCTGGCCTGGCAGGACTTCGAGACGAAAGTCGTGGCGAAAGACGCCGACGTGTCGCTCTCGCGGGGCGGCGAAACGGTGACCGCCGAGCGTAGCGACGTCGATGAGGACCTCAAAAAGCAGATGCGCGAACTCGGTTACGTCGAGTAATGGCCGACGACGGCGCGATCCTCCGGGGCTACCTCTCGGTGTTCACCGGCGACCTCGGCCGCTTGCTCATCTTCGCGGCGTTTATTCCCCTGCTCGTCCGGACCGTCGGCGAGGGTGGTTTCGGCCGCTACGCGCTCGTGATGGCCGCCTTCGCGCCGAGCCGGAAGCTCCTGAACATGGGGTTGTTCGAGGCCACGAAGACCTACGTCAGCCGCGAGGACGGGGACGACCGCGACCGCGTGATCGCCACCTCCTTCGTGCTCCACGTCGGGACTCTCGTGGTCGGTATCCCCGCGCTCGCGGCGCTTTTTACCGTCACGACGACGGGGTCGCTCCGCCACGCCCTGTACCTGATGCTCGGCGCCGTCGTCGGCGAACAGCTCTATTACTTCGGACGCGGCGTGCTCCACGCCTACAAGCGCGAGGCCATCGTCGAGCCGCTGATCCCCATCCGGTCGGTGATCCTCGCGGTCGTCGGGCTGACGCTGGCCGCGGAGGGGTACGGCGTCCCCGGGGTCTTCGCGGGGTTCGCGACCGGGTTTCTCCTGACCGGCCTCGTCTCGACCGCGCTCGCCTTCCGCGAGGCCGGCATCCTCCCCTCGCCGCGCCGGTTCTCGCTCGAGGACTTCGCTCGCCCGCTCGTGCGCTTTGGCGTCCAGACGATGGCGCTCGTCCTGATGCTCACGAGCATGTTCAAGGTCGACGTGTTGCTGGTGGGCTACTTCGAGAGCGACGCCGCGACGGGCCACTACCGCGCCGCCCTGCAGGTCTCGGAGTTCATGTGGGTCGTCTCCATCGCGATGGAGCAGGTGATGATCCAGTCGACCGCGCGCTTCTGGGAGGACGGCGCGCTGGGCGAGTTGACCGCGCTCGTCTCCCGGTTGCTCCGGTACGTCGTGGTGATCACCGTCCTGCTGGTCGCGGGCGTGTTCGTCCTCAGCGAGCAGTTCCTGACGCTGTATTTCGGCCCGGCCTACGAGGCGAGCGTCTTCCCCCTGCGAGTGCTGTTGCCGGGCGTGCTCGGCTTCGCGGTGGCCCGCGTCATCTGGCCGGTGTTACAGGCCGGCGAGCACCTCCGGACGCTCCTGCTCGCGACCGGGGCCGCCGTCGTCGTGAACGTCGTCCTGAACCTGGCGCTGATCCCGACGGTCGGCATCGTCGGCGCGGCCATCGGGACCTCCGTGGCCTACGGGTCGATGGCGGTCACACACGTCGCCGCCGCGCGGACCGTCGGCCTCCACCCCCTCGATGGCCTGCCGATCGTCCGGATCGCCGCCCTCGGCGTCGCCACGATCGGACTACTCTGGGTGCTCGAACCGCTCGGACCGTGGTGGGTCGACCTCGGCGTGCTCCCGTTCGTTGGCCTGGCGGTCTACGCGCTCGGCAGTCAGGTGCTGGGCGTGCTCACCGTCGGCGAGATCCGGTCGCTCGTCGGCGAGTTCACGTCTCAGGAGTGAACGGCTGCCGGCTTTCCTGTCAGACGGGGCGCTGACGACTACTCCATGTAACCCAGGTCGGCGAGCATCTCCTCGGTCGCCTCGTCGACCTCCTGCTCGTCCGTCTCGCCGAAGCCGCCGAGCCAGTCGTCGAGGTCGGCCGCGAGCGACGCCCGGCGCTCGGCCGCCGCGTCGGCCAGGTCCTCGCGTTCGGCCGGGTCCGCGTCGAGGTCGTACAGTTCCTCGGCCGCTTCCTCGCGGTCGCGAACGAGTTTCCACTCGGGCGTCCGCGTGGCGACCCGGTCGCCGAAGGTGGGGTAGGCCATCGTGAACAGCTGGCGGTCCTCCTCGGCGGGGTCGCCGTCGGGCGCGGTGACGATCGGTTCGCCAGCCGCGTCGAGCCCCTCGGCGTCGACCAGCGAGAGCAGCGTCGGCAGGATGTCGATGGTGCGGACCTGGGTGTCGACCTGCGCGTCGGGCATCGCGTCGTGAGAGAGCGCCAGCGGGACGTTTATCTCCTCGTCGTAGAGCGTGCGGCCGTGGCCGGTGTAGCCGTGCTCGCCCAGCGCCTCGCCGTGGTCGCCGGTGAACACGACCAGCGTCTCGTCGGCGATCCCTCGTGCTTCGAGTTCGGCCTGCAGTTCGCCGACGTGGTCGTCGACGCGCATCATCGCCGCCGTGTATTCGTCGTGGTCCTCGAGCAGGTCCCGCGGGGCGTTGCGCGGTTCGTGGACGTCGAAGTAGTGGACCCAGCCGAAGAAGCCGGCCCTGTCGGTGTTCGTTTCGGCAGTCTTCGTTTCGGCCCCGGATCTGGGTACCACGTCGTCCAGACAGGCCGTGGCGTCGTCGGTGACGCTGCGTGCGGAGCGACAGTGGAGGCTGATCAGTCCGAGGTCGCGCAGCAGGTTCTTGACGGTGTAGCGGCCGATACCGAGGTTTTTCACCGCGCCGAAAACCGTGTTGAACGTCTTCGTGTCGTAGATCCGGCTGAGGATGGGGTAGAGTTTCCCGTAGTTTTGCCCGTCCTCGTAGCGGTCGAACCCGCGGCCGAGTTTCGAGTGCTCGTCGGCGAGGTGGTCGACGCTGACGACGCCGAAGGTGTCCATCCCGGCCGCTCGGAACCGCTCGGCGGCGGTGTCGTGTGCCTCGTCGAGCCCCCAGCCGTTCTCGACGACCCCGTGTTCGAAGGGGTATTTCGCCGTCATGAACGCCGTCAGGCTCGGGTCCGTGGTGTTGGCGACCGTGTAGGTCTCGGTGAACTCGAGGGCGCCGTCATAGAGGGCGGCGCAGTTCGGGAACAGACCCTCGTCGAGGCCCTCCCTGAACACGTCCTCGCGCAGGCAGTCCACGCTGACCAGCAGGACGTTCCGGATCTCGCTCATCCAGTCGGGATACCCGGACTCGGCAGTTAACGGTGTCGTTCGCGGGCGGCGGCAGTGTCGGTCGCGGGCGGCGGCGGTGTCGGTCGCGGGCGGCGGCAGTGTCGGTTGCGGGCGGCGGCGCCGTCGGCGGAACGGTCGCGGTTACTCTCCGGCGACCCCGACGAGTAGGAACGTTTCGGGCCGGACGGCTTCGAACTCGACCGAGAAGTCGGCCCCAGCGAGGATCGTGCCGGCCGAATCGGCGGTGTGGCGCTGGTCCAGCGGCGGGCCGCGCTCGCCGCGGCCCTCGGCCGACCAGTCGGCGACGACGAACCGCCCGCCAGGTCGAAGCACACGCGCGCTCTCGGTGACGGCGCCGCGGGGGAGTTCGTGGAAGGTGTTGGTCGTGTAGACTGCGTCTATCGCGTCGTCGTCGAAGGGCAGCGGGTCAGTGTCGCTGAGTACGAGGGAGACGTTCTCCGGGACACCCTTGGCGCGGTAGCGGTCGTGCATCCCCTCCTGCACGTCGACGGCGTGGACGCGGCCGACGTGGGGAGCGACATCGTCGGTGTAGAAGCCAGTCCCGCTCCCAAGGTCGACGACGGCGTCGTCGGCGTCGGGGGCGAGCGTCCAGACGAGTTCCTCGGCCGAGCAGTGGCGATACCGCGCGGCGGCGTCCTCCAGGCGGTCGGCGTTTGCGACCGAGAAGGTGTGGTAGTCCATCGTTCGCGATTGGGCGGCGGCGGTGAAATAGCCACGCCCGGCGAGGAAAACAGTGGGGGCTTAACTGTCAGGGGGTCGTCGTGGCGGGCATGAAGACGGCGCTTGTCACCGGGTCGTCGTCCGGCATCGGTCGGGCGACGGCGGTGGAGTTCCTCCGGCGGGAGTGGACGGTGTACGCGACGGCACGGGACACCGCGGACGTCGCGGATCTGGCCGAGGCGGGGTGTGAGACGGCCGAACTGGACGTGACCGACGGCGAGGACGTCGAGCGGGTCGTCGAGCGCGTGATGGACGAGACCGGGCGCATCGACTGTCTGGTCAACAACGCCGGCTACGCCCAGTACGGGCCGAGCGAGGACGTGCCCGTCGACGCGGTCCACGACCAGTTCGACGTGAACGTCTACGGCCCGCATCGCCTGACGCGGGCCGTCATCCCGTACATGCGCAAGCGCGAGTCGGGGACCATCGTCAACGTCTCCAGCGTCCAGGGACGGGTCGCCTCGGGCGGCACCGGCGCCTACAGCGGGTCGAAACACGCGCTGGAGGCGATGAGTGATGCCCTCCGTGTCGAAGTCGAGGAGTTCGGCGTCGACGTGGTGGTCGTCGAACCCGGCCCCGTCCAGACGCGCTTCGGCGAGCGCGCGAAACGCGAGTTCGACCGCCTCGACCGCACCGACGCCTACGACGACCTCTACGCGCTCCAGGAGGACTCGGACGTGCTCGCCAGCGGCGGCGACTTCGGGGTCCACCCCTCCGAGGTCGCGGCAGTGATCGGCGACGCGGCCTGTGCGTCGGACCCCGACCCGCGCTACCCCGTCGGCACGTTCGCCCGCGTAGCCGTGGCGACGCGCCACCTCCCCGACCGCTGGCGCGACGCCGCCTATCGCCTGGTCCGGTGGGTTCTCTCCTGACGATGGGGACCACGCCCGACCTGGTGACGATCCGAAACCGCGACGCCCTCGCCCGCACCGACGCCCACGCGACGGTCCTCGACTGCCTGGCCGCGGGCATCGAGGCCGCCCACCCCCAGCGGGTCCTCGATGACGCGCTCTCGGTGTCGAACGGGCAGGTACGCATCGAGGACGCGGTTTACGACCTGGGCGCCTACGACGAGGTGCTCGTGCTGGGCGGCGGCAACGCCGCCTCGCAGGTCGCCGCCGCGCTGGAGGAGATTCTGGGGCCGGCCCTCGACGGCGGTGTCGTTGTCACCGACGATCCGGTTTCGACCGAGCGCGTCGACGTGGTCGAGGGGACGCATCCGGTCCCCGACAAGGCCGCCGACCGTGGCGCCCGCCGCGTTCGCGAGGCGGCCGAATCCGCCGATGCGGACGCGCTCGTCTTCGCCGTCGTGACCGGCGGCGGGAGCGCTCTGTTGCCCGCGCCCGCCGGCGACCTGGCCCTCGGGGACGTGCAGGCCACGACCGAGGCGCTCCTCGCGAGCGGCGCGGCGATCGACGAGATCAACGCCGTCCGCAAGCATCTCTCGGCGGTCAAGGGCGGCCACCTGGCCGCGGCGGCCGCGCCCGCGACGGTCGTCTCGCTGGTGTTCAGTGACGTGGTCGGCGACGACCTGGCGACGGTCGCCAGCGGCCCCACCGCGCCCGATCCGTCGACCTACGCGGACGCCGTCGCCGTCCTCGACCGCTACGATCTGGACGTGCCCGCGGCCGTCCGCGCCCACCTCCAAGCGGGCGCCGCGGGCGAGCGCGGCGAGACGCCCGGCCCCGACGCCGACTTCTCGCACGTCCGCCACCACGTCCTCGCGGACGCGTGGACGGCCATCGACGCCGCCCGCGAGACGGCCGCCGAGGCCGGGTTCGAGACGATGGTGCTTTCCTCCCGGGTCCGCGGCGAGGCCCGCGAGCAGGGGCTGGCCCACGCCGCCGTCGCCGAGGAGGTGGCGGCGTCGGGAAACCCCGTCGAACCCCCCGCAGTCGTGCTCTCGGGCGGCGAGACGACGGTGACGGTCCGCGGCGAGGGTTGCGGTGGCCCGAACCAGGAGTTCGCGCTCCGGGCAGCCCTCGAACTCCCCGACGGCGCCATCCTGGGCACCGTCGACACCGACGGCAAGGACGGCGGTACCGACGCCGCCGGTGCGCTCGTCGACGCCGACACCGTGCCCGACGCGGCCACCGCGGCCCGCGCCCGCGACCACCTCGCGGACAACGACGCCGCCACCTTTCTCGCCGACCGCGACGCACTCGTCTGGACCGGCCAGACCGGGACCAACGTCAACGACCTGCGCGTGTTGCTGGTGGAGTAGGGGCGGTGCATTTCGGTCCCGGCGTTCGGGGCGGAGTCGTCTGCGTCGTCTGCAAGGGCTGCTATATTACAACTCACGTACTATCCCCATCGACACCGGTACACCGGAAAGGGAGAGCAGCTACTCCACGTCGAGCCGTTCGTAGAAGGTTCGTGGGTTGACGATGTCGATACCGCGGAAGGACTCGATATCAAGGAGGTGCGTGTCTCCGGAAACGAGGTAATCGACGTCACCGGCAACGGCCGCTTCGAGGAACTTGTCGTCGTCAGGATCCGGTTTGACTGCGGTGATCTCCTCGTCCGGGTCGACGAATTCAGCAAAGTACCGGATCGTTTCGACTTCCTGCTGTACCTCGGTTTCGTTCATCCCGAACCGTTCGGGGTACTTGAGCAGCGTCTCGCGGAATTCCGTGAGCGTCGCCACGGAAACGATGATCTGGTACTCGTGATCGAACCCCCTGACGAGGAGTTCGTGTGGAACGCCGGTCGCTATGACGCCCGAGATGAGCACGTTCGTATCTAGAACCGCTCTCATTCCGCGCTGTCCCGAGCCTCGTGGACGAGCTGTGTCACCTCGTCTGCCGACAGATCGACCGACTCCGCACGCTCCTCGACGCGCTCCTGGAATTCCGAAACCGATGGCAGGTCTACTTTCTTCAACATGAGGCCGTACTCCGTCGGAACGACCATCAGTTTCGTTCCCTGTTCGAGACCAAATTCGTCCCTGAGCCTGCTGGGAATCGTGATCTGGCCTTTCGAGGTCACCGTGGTTACTTCGGGTTCGTCGGAAGCCATCGTATACGTAAGAATTCCTTACATAGCGCCTTGAGTCTGTCGACTAAATTCCGACAGCACGCGCCACCCCGGAACTCACTCTTCCAGACACGCGGCGACGACGCCGAGCAGGTCCTCACCGCGGACTTCGTCGGCGAAAAGCGGCACCCGGCGGACCCGGTGGCCGCGGAAGATCTCCTGTGAGCGCGCGAGGGCGCTCCGCTGGACCTCCCAGCGACGCTGACAGAACTCGCAGTCGTCCAGGTCGGGCGTGACGAACCAGTCGGCGTCGACGTCCGCCACGTCGGTCAGGTCCTGCATCACGCGATTGACGACGACGGTGCTTACGGGAATATCGAACTCAGCGAGGCGGGCGAGCAGGCGCTCGGACTCGCGCACGGAGAGTTCCTCGGGGACCATCACGACCCGGAAGTCGGTGCGGGTCGGATCCTGAAGCAACTCGCGGAGGCGCTCGACGCGGTCGCTGAGGGCGCGCAGGTCGTCCATCCCGGCCTCGGCGTCGGCGTCGTCGCCGCCGAACGGGATAGAATCCATCATCCCGCTCATGCGCTCGCGGACGGCGATGATCTTGCCGACCATCGAGTCCATCACGTCGGGGAGTTCGAGCAGGCGAAGCGTGTGCCCGGTCGGGGCGGTGTCGACGACTACCCTGTCGAAGCGGGGGTCGTCGACGTACTCGATGAGCAGGCGGATGGCAGCGGCCTCGTCGGCGCCGGGCATCGAACCGCCCAGCGGGTCGACCATCTCCTCACCCATCGCGTCGCCGAGGCCGCCGAGGGCGCCGCCCATACCGCCCACGCCGCCGTCTTCGGTGAAGGGGCCGCCCTCGAGTGCGGCTTCGGGGTCTATCTCGGCCGCGTAGAGGGGGATATCCTCGCGGATCCGCGCGGGGTCGGCGGGGATGTCGTGTTCGAGGGTGTCCGACAGCGAGTGTGCGGGGTCGGTCGAGACGACGAGGGTGGCGGTGCCGTCGCGGGCGCTGGCGAGGCCGGTGGCGGCGGCCATCGTGGTCTTGCCGACGCCGCCCTTGCCGCCGTAGAGGACGTACTCGGGGGCGTCGACGCCCGTGGGGACCGACGCGTCGTCGACGGTGACGGCCTCGCCGGCCGCGCCGGCGGCCGACTCGTCGGAGCCTACGGCCTCGTCGGAGCCTACGGCCTCGTCGGAACCCACGGACTCGTCGGCTTCGTCGACGCTCTCGACCGGTTCGACGTCGATATCGCTCATATCCGGGCCTGGCGGGGCCGGAGTGATGTACCCGTCGGTCCGGACCAGTGGGTCGAGCACGTGGAACGAAAACGCGTCGACCGTCCCCCCGGACGGTCACGCAAACGGGGACTGCGGATTACTTATGACCGCGACGACCGGGCTTCGCGTACCTCGGCGCCGTCGCGGAGTTTGTCCTCGCAAAACGGGCAGACTCGCGGGCCGGTGTGACCATCGGGCGTGAATACTCGCATGTACGCCTCTGTCACGAACGACCCGCAGTTCTCACACTCTGGCATCTCTTTACAAACTGTGAGCATCCACAATAGGTTTTCCGGCCGACCAGCACCGTCTCGGGGGTGTCTCGGCCGGATCCAGGGTGTCACGCACAACCGGGTGACCTCGGCCCGGAATCTCGCCGACACTCGGCCGGGCGCTCACGCGACCGCACGCTCGCGGCCTTATGCCCGCGACGACTCCCGGTCGCGCCAGAACCGGTCGAGTTGGTCGTCGAGAAACTCCGCGGTCATCCGGACGAACTCCTCGCGCTCGGCCGGTGAGAGGTACTCGTTGACGGAGTGGCGGACTCCGGCGGTGTAGCGCCGGTCCGCGAAGGCGCGCACGCCCACCTCGTCCGTCCCGCGGATCACCCGGCCGATGGCCTGGCGGGCGCGCCGCACTGCCGGGACGGTCAGGGCGTACTCGAAGGCGTCGTCCTCGCCGAACTCGTCGGCGTAGGCTCGTCGAACCGCCCGAATCCGCGGCGATCCGACGTTCACCAGCGGAACGCCGACCACCAGCGCCGCCGCGAGTTTCTCGCCGTCGTAGTCGACGCCCTCGGTCAGCGTTCCGCGCGTGCTCGTGACGAGCACCTTCCCGCCGCCGGCGAAGAAATCGCGTTTCAACTGCTCGGTCGCCTCGTTGCTCGAACTCTCGTCGACGTGGACGGGCTTGTCAACCGCCTCGTCGAGGTACGCGCCGGCCCACGTTGCCTCGCGGTAGTTGGGCATCGCGACGAGGACGTTCCCCGGCGAGCGCGCGACCGACCGCAGGGCGTGGGCGTACTCGTCGCGGGTCGGGTTCCAGGCCTCGCCCAGTGGCTCCATCTCCGCCGGGTCGCCGCGATTGTGTGCCGTGAACGGCTCCGCGTCGACGACCCAGCTCGCGCGGTTCTCGGCGGGGAATCGAAGGGGGTAACTGCGCGTCTCGACCGGCCGGCCGGGGTCGCCCTCGGCGGTCGGCGCACCCTGTGGTTCGTCGGCGTCGTCGCCGGTCGGCCCGCCCTCGGTCCCCGTCCGCAGCGACTCCAGGCCCGAGACTTCCGTGAACACGTCCAGCGGCGAGAGGGTCGCGCTCATGAGGACACCGCCGCCGAGGGCGTCGAAGATGTCCCGCAGGCTCTCGGCGGGCATGCAGTCGAAGAGGACGAGGCCGGGCGTGTAGACGCGCTGGTAGTCGCGGTCGACCGCCTCGGCGGCCTGCCCCGTTTTCGGCGAGTGTTCGAGTTCGATCTCACGGAGATAGCGGTCGTGGCCCCGTTCCCACCACCGGCCCATCACCGCGCCGACCGGTGCACAGACCGGCGAGCGCGCGAGTCCCAGGCCGTCGATGGCGTCCTCGACGGCGGCACCCACTGTGGGGAGCGACCGCCAGTGGTCGCCGTCGTACCCCTCGCGCTCGGCCCACCGGGTGAGTTCATCCGGTTCCGGCTCCTCGGGGTCTCTGAGCGGGACTTCCACGTCGCGTTCGGGGAATTTCTCGCGCGGGTCGCCGACGCGCCAGTCGCGGTGTTCCTCGTCGAGATAGCTCTCGACGCGCTCGTCGACCCAGTCGAGCAGGTCGTCGTAGAACTCGCGGGCGCGGTCGATGGCCGCCAGCGGCACGTCGTGGGTCGCGAGTCGGTCGCGGACCTGCGCCTTGTGGTCGTCGCTCTGTCGCGCCCGCGAGACGAGCGTCGCGCAGTCGTTGCGGGCCCGCTTTATCGTCGCGCGGCCGACGCGGTCCGAGAGCAGGTCCCGGACCCGCTCCTCGATGCGGTGGGCCTCGTCGACGACGAGAAACGTCGAGGAGTCGAGGATCGAATCGACCAGCGGCCGCGACGCGGGGTCGAACAGGTGGTTGTAGTTGCCGACCACCACGTCGGCGTTCTCGAGCAGGACGCCCATCACGCGGTGGGGACAGGTCCCCCGCTCGACGGACGCGGGGAGGTAGTCGTCGGCGGTCACGACTCGGTCGGTCCCCACCGAGAAGTCGACCGGCGAGCCCTTGTTGCGGGCGAACCAGTCGGCCTCGAACGGACAGTACAGGGGCGGGTCGTCGCCGCCCATCGACTCCGGGGCGTGGGGCTGACTGCGGGGATAGGGCGACTCCGCGCCCGCGGTTTCGAGCGCCGAGTCGAAGGTCCGGTGGGTCTGTGCGTCCATGCGGGCCTCGCGCACGAGGTCGCTGGCGAGTTGCGGGTCCCACCAGATGTCGTCGGGGTCGGCCGCGATGGCGGCCTCGGCGATGGGTTCGTCGCCCGACCGGCGGTCGCCTTCGACGAGGTCGGCGGTCGCATCGCGCAGGTCCTCACAGCGGTCGTGGGTCGAGGCGTCGTCGGGGAAGACGCCCTCGCGACCGTAGGGACAGAGGTCGCGCTTGCCGACGAGGGCGACGCCGTCCAGCGGGTCCGGGGCGTCCTCGTCGGCCGCGAGACGGGCGTTCATCGTCCGCAAGTCCTCGACGAACTGGAGTCGTTGCTGTTTGACCGGCGTGACGACGACGACCCGTTCGTACTTGCGGGTGTGTCGCACGAGGGCAGCGCCGGCGGTGAGCGCCGCCATCGTCTTGCCCGTCCCGCAGGGGCCTTCCATCGCGAGGTAGCCGCCGCGCTGGCCGACCGCGAGGGCGCGCTCGACGGCGTCGGCCTGGCTCTCGTAGGGCTCGTCGAAGCCGAACAGTTCGCGCCAGGCGGTCGACGGATCCCCACTGTGGGCCTCGTCGCTCGGAGCTCCGCGGTCCGCCTCGTCGCTCGGCCCCTCTTGGCACTCGCCGTCGTCCGCCCCCTCTTGACGCTCGCTCTCGCTCGGCCCCTCTCGGCGTTCGCCCGCGCTCCGGTCCTCCGGCATCGTGGACCATTGGGGCGCCCTCGCCTATGAACGCACGGATACGCCCGACCGACGGCCGAAAAATGTGTCAGCAAGCATGAATCAAATACTGGCAGTCTGAGCGGGGGACGGGGCGCCGATTCCCCGTGAACCGACGGCAGACTTATTTCGCTGGCGTCAGAGTTACCCGGATCGTCGTGACATGAGATACCACGTTGGTACCGTGGTCGGACAGCAACCATCGGGGGGTGGTGCGTGATGGGGCACGGGGACGTGCCGGGTGACGAATCCGGGACGGGCGAGGCCTCGGCCGACCGAACGGGCGACGGCGCGCAAGGGGACAGAACTGGCGAGCACGCGCTCGACGGCGGCTCACGCGACGGCGTCCCGGACGGCGGGTCCGCGAGCGACGGCCTCCGGATCCTCCACGTCGACGACGACGAGACGGTCCGGTCCAGGGTGGCCGCGTTCGTCGACCGCGAGTACGACGACGTGACCGTCGACGGCACGGCCGATACCGTCGAGGCCGAGTCCCGTCTCGAAACGGGGGCCGTCGACGTCCTTCTCCTCGAACCCGACGCCGGGGGTGTCGACGCCGAGCGACTCCTCGACGCGGCGAGCGTTCCGGTCGTCTTCTACACGCGAGTCGATCCCGGAGCTATGCCCGAGAGGGTCTTCGCGGCGGCCGACACCTTCGTCGAGAAGTGGACCGCCGAAGAGGGGATAGCGTTCGTCGTCGAGAAGGTTCTCTGGACCGTCCGAGAGGCGGAGACGCCGTCGCGGCTGGCGCGCGCGCTCGACCCTGTCGACGAGGGCGAGACGGGCTCGTGTCAGTTCCTTCTCTACGAGGACGGCACGCCGGTCTGGGAGAGCGAACCGCTGGCATCGTTTTTCGAGGGTCGGGGCGTCACCGTTCCGGTTCCGGAGACGCCCGACTTCTACCGGAAACTCGGCGCCGTGCTCTCCCACGACCCGGAGACGGTGCGAGCGGTCCGGACGGACGGGACGGTCGACGCCACCGAGTTCACCCTCCCCGCGGCCGACGGCGAGGCGAAGTTTCGCTACGTGGAACACGAGTTCCCGGACCTGCCGGGCCCGGTCCGTCTCGTCGTCGTCGAGGACGTGACCCAGCGGTATCGGGACGGCGCGCGCCGGGAACTGCTCGCCTTGCTCGACGAGCACGTCCAGGACGGCATCTCGGTCGTCGACGCCGACGGCCGTATCGAGTACCACAACGCCTCGTTCGCGTCGCTGCTGGGCTACGACGACATGGTCGGAACCCACAGCGCCAGCTACATGGCCGCGGGCGAGCTCGAGCGCGGACAGCGCGCCGTTCAACGGCTCCTCGGATCCGGGGCGGACAGCGAGGTGCTCGACATGGAGTTCGTGACGGCCGACGGCGAGCGGCGGACGCTCGCGGTCCACTTCGCGCCGCGGCACAGCAACGGCGAGTACGCGGGGCTGGTCAACGTCGCCCGGGACATCAGCGAACGGCGTGAGCGCGAGCGGGAACTCGAGCGCTATCGCGCCCTCGTCGAGAACGCCGGCGACCCGATGTTCGTTACCGACGCCGACTGTCGGATCGTCCGCTCGAACGAGGCGATGTCGCGGCTGTTTTTCGCCGCGGAGTCGTCGCTGGCCGGGACGGAACTCGCCGACCTGTTCCCCGCCGACGGCATCGACCGACTCGCGACGGCCATGGAGCGAGCCCGGGACACCGGCGAGAGCGCGACCTGCGAACTTCGGCTCCCTGATGTCACCGACGACGAGCGCCGCTTCGAGGCGACGGTCGCGGCCCTCCCGGGCGACGAGCGGGCCGATTTCGCCGCGATCCTCCACGAGGTGACCGAGCGCGAGCGCCGCGAGAGCGAACTCGACCTCCTCAAGCAGGTGCTCGCGCGCGTGCTCAGACACGACATCAGGACGGGCCTGACCGTCGTCCGCGGCCAGGCGGAGGTGCTCGCCGAGCGCACGGCCGGCGAGGAACGCGAGATGGCCGAGACCATCGTCGACCGCAGCGAGGGGCTCGTCGAAACCGTCGAGAAGGCCCGCGCCATCGAGCGAGTCATCGACAGCGACGACGGACAGGTCGTGATGGACCTGCGGACGGTCGTCAACCGCGTCGTCGCCAACGTCGCCGCCGCCTACCCCGACGCGACCTACGAGACCGCAATCTCCGAGCGAGTCCCCATCAGCGTCCACGAGGCGTTCCCCTACGCTGTCGAGAACCTCGTCGAAAACGCCGTCGAGCATAGCTCGACAAACCCTCGCTCGTCGTCGACTCGCGAGGACGCCGTCGAGCACAGCTCGACGAGTCCTCCTTCGCACGCTCAGGAGGACGCCGGAAGAGCAAGCTCTTCCGAGCCCTCGGTCGCTGACGCTCCCGAGGACGCCGCGGAGCATAGCTCCACGAGCCCTGACTCGGATGCTGGCCCGGGAGTGGAGACGGAAGCGGGAACGGAGGCCGAGGCAGGACCAGGAGCGGACGACGCGGTGTCCCTCGTCGACGAAATCGACCACGCCGCGATGGCGACCGACTCGCAGGCGCGAGCGGAGCGCCGTGACGGGCCGACGGTGACCATCTCGTCGACTGTCGACGAGGAGACGGTCGCGCTCCACGTCGCCGACGACGGCCCGGGTATCTCCGAGACGGAACTCGAGGTCCTGGACGAGCGCGAGGAGACACCGCTCAAGCACGGCACCGGCGTCGGCCTCTGGCTGGTCGACTGGGTCGTCGACCACTCCGGCGGCGACCTGACGTTCGACACCGGTGACGAGGGGACCACCGTCACCGTCCGCGTCGACCGCGGCAACCCCGGGGCGGTCGATGCCGACGGTCCGGAGTGACGACACCGGACCAGCGACGGTCGGCTTTTTGCCCGGGGCACCCGAGTGTCCGAGCATGACCGACCACCGCGTCGCCATCGCCGCCACCGGGGGCGCCGCCGACACCCACGCTCGGGCCTACGAGAACCTCCACGACGCCACCGTCGTCGCCTGCGCCGGCCGCACTGACGAGAGCGTTCGCGCGTTCGCCGACACCCACGACTGCGCCGGCTATCTCGACGTGGAGGAGATGCTCGATTCGGAAGCGGTCGACGTGCTCTCGGTGTGTACGCCCGCCGGCGCGCACCTGGCCCCGACCCGCGCGGCCGCCGAGCGCGGCGTCGACGTGCTCTGCGAGAAGCCCCTCGAAATCACCACCGAGCGCGTCGACGAGATGCGAACCGCCGCGGAGGACGGCGGGATCCTGTTGGGCGGCATCTTCCAGCGCCGATATCGCCCGGTCCTACAGACGCTCCGCGAGGCCGTCGCCGCGGGCCGCTTTGGCTCGCTCGCCGTCGCGAACGCCGCGCTCCCGTGGTGGCGCGACGACGACTACTACAAGGGGCGCTGGCAGGGCGACCCCGACCTGGCCGGCGGCGGCGCCGTCATCAACCAGGCCATCCACTCCATCGACGCCGTCCAGTGGCTCGTCGGGAGCGGGATGGATCTTGCCCCCGGTGAAAATCCCGTGTCGGAAGTGTTCGCGTACACCGATTCCGGGCGCGACGACGACGTGACCACCGTCGAGGACGCCGCCGTCGCGACCCTGCGCTTCCGGGACGGCACCGTTGGCCAACTGCTCGGTGCGACCGCGATGTACCCCGGCGGCGAGATGCGCTACGAACTCGGCGGCCCGGGCGGGAGCGCCCTGGTCCAGGGCGACGACCTGGTGTCCTGGCAGTTCCGCGACGAGCGCGACGAGGACGACGGTATCCGGGCGCGGTTCGGCCCCGGCGGAGACGGCGGCGACGCGCCCGACCCGCTCGAGACCGCGAACGCCCGCGAGTTCCTGGACGCTCGCGAGTCCGGCGAGCCGTTCATGTTGGAGGCGCGCGAGGCGCGGAAAGCGGTCGCCATCGTCGAAGCCATCTACGAGTCCGCTGAGCGGGGGGAGCCAGTGTCGCCGTCGTGAGATCGGGAGTTCGTTTTGTCGTGGCTTTAGTGGCCGTGGGTGATTTCGACCGCTGAAATCCCTCGACCCGCTCGCTATGAGTTACAGCTACCGCAACCGCCACGTATCCCAAGAGACGAAAGCCCTCGGCCCGCTCGCTAGCAGAGACAGCGACCGCGAGTGACCGCGAGCGCTGAAAGCCCTCGGCCCGCTCGCGGTCGCTGCGTCACATATCCTCGTTCGCTCCGCTCACTCGGATAGGGGTGACGCAGACGACGCCACTTCGACGCGAGCGGACCTCGCCCTTTTAATCCGCCAGGACAGCACCGCGACCGCAGGCCACACGCCTCCCCAGCCGATTGCGATGCTCGTCGCAAGCTCCTGCGCTTCTCATCCCTCGCGCGACGCCGTCTCGTGGCCTCACTCTCGTTCGGCACACTCGACGGCGCGCGCCACTGCATCGGTTGGTTGGTCGAAAATCGGCGTTTCAGACGTCCGGTCAGGCGAAAAAGTCGGTCAGTCGGTCGGCGGCCTCGTCGACGCGGGGGGTGACCAGGGCGAAGCGGAGCCACTCGGCGCGGGCCTCGCCGAAGGCCTGGCCGGGCATCCCGGCGACGCCGGCCTCGTCGATGAGGCGCTCGACGTTTGCCATCGTGCCGGGGAACCTCTCGAAGCGCGCGAGCACGTAGAACGATCCGGAGGGCGTCGTGTACTCGGCGCCGGCGGCGTCGAGCGCGTCGGTGAAGGCGTCGATACGCTCGCGGAGGGTGGCGCGGTTGCGCTCGTAGTAGTCGGGCGGGGTCTCCCGGAGCGCGCGGAGGACGGCGGCCTGAGCGGGGCGGGACCCGGTGACGTTCGTGAGCATGTGCCGGGTGCGAGCGCGGTCGACGAGGCCGCCGAGCGGGCCGTCCGCGGGCGGGAAGACGGCGTAGCCGACCCGGAGGCCAGTGATCGCCATCGACTTCGAGAAGGCGTTGGTGGCGACGACGTGGTCCGACTCCTGCGCGAGCGCGCTCTCGAACTCGCCCGTGTAGTCGAAGTGATCGTACACCTCGTCGGCGACGAGGATGGCGTCGTTGGCCTCGGCGATGTTGACGAGCGCTTCGACGGTTTCAGGCGGGTACACCGCACCCGTCGGGTTGTTCGGGGAGTTGACGACGATGGCCGCAGTGTCCGCGCTCGCGACGGCGTCGACGGCCGCCGGATCCAGTTGGCCGTCGTCGGCGACGGGGACGTAGCGCGCGTCGGCGTCGAGCAGGTTCGCCCGCCCGGCGTAGTAGGGGTAGACCGGGTCCGGCATGATAATCTCGGTGCCCGCGTCGCGGTCGAGCGCGCCGGTGGTCGCGAGGTGGTTGGCCTCGCCGGTGCCGTTGGTGACGACGACGCGCGAGCGGTCGACACCGCGGCGCTCGGCGATTTCGGCGCGGAGTTCCGCGAGGCCGACGCTCGGGGGGTACTGGAACTCCTCGGGGTCGCTGTCGGCGTAGTCGCGCAGGCCCTCCCGGAGCGCGGCGGGCGGGTCCCAGTCGGGGTTACCGCTCACCATGTCGACCACGTCGCGGTCGGCCCCGTCAGCGTACTGCATCACCCGAAAGAACTGGGGCGTCTCGTAGTCCATCGCCCGGGCGTTGGCGTCCCGCGAGGTAAACGTTGAGGATACGACCGCTACCCACCCCCGCTCGCCGCCCCGCAGGTGAGCGACCCTCGCCGCGACGTTTTTCCCCACACCGTCCCACGGTCGGGTATGCACGACTTCGCCGCCGACCCGCCCGTCGAGGAGCGCGTGGGCGACTTGCTCCGCGAGCGCGACGAGACGGTCGCAGTCGCGGAGACGGCGACCGGCGGCCTCACCAGCGCCCTGCTGACGAGCGTCCCCGGGTCGAGTGCTTACGTCGACCGCACGGTCGTTCCCTACGACTACGACGCACTCCGGGAGATGCTGGCCGTCCCCCGAGAGACGCTCGACGACCACGGTGCGGTCAGCGCGCCGGTGACGACTGCGCTCGCCCGGGCCGCCCGCGACACCGCCGACGCGACGTGGGGTGTCGCGACCACGGGCGTCGCCGGCCCCGGCGGGGGCACTCCCGAGACGCCCGTCGGCACCGGGTTCGTCGCCGTCGCCGTCGCCGCGCCCTGGGGGACCGGCGACTCCGGCGCGACCGTCACTCGTCACGAGTTCGACGGCGACCGGAGCGCCGTCCGCGAGAAACTGGCGCGACAGGCGCTCGCCGCCCTCGAAAACGAGGCGAACGAGCGACCGGACTGACCACGGCGAGGCGGCGCCGGGACCCCCTCGAAAACGAGCGCCGGCGACGCGGCGGTGCGGAGTCACCCGGATTAACACCCCTCCCGGCCCAACCGACGAGCGATGCGCGCCTACCGTGTCGCCTACGACGGCCGGCCGTTCCACGGCTTTCAGCGCCAGCCCGACGTGCCCACGGTCGAGGATGCTATCTTCGACGCGCTCCGGGAGTTGGGCGTGCTGGACCACGGGACCGACAGACCCGAGGGCTACGCCGCGGCCGGCCGGACCGACGCCGGCGTCTCCGCGCGCGCACAGACCGTCGCCCTCAACGTGCCCGCGTGGTTCACTCCGCGGGCGTTCAACGGCGAACTCCCCGGAACTGTCCGCGCGTGGGCCAGCGCGGACGTGCCTGCGGAGTTTCACGCGACTCACGACGCGACCCGGCGGGAGTACGTCTACTTTCTGTACGCGCCGCTCGGCGATAGCAGATCCGCGTCGCTCGACGAAGACCAAGTGCGCGAGGCGCTCGCCCGCCTCGCCGGTGAACACGACTTTCACAATCTCACGCCCGACGAGACGGGGACGGTCCGCGATCTGGATATCGGGGCCGAGCGTGACGGCGATTTTCTCGTGATTCGGCTCCGGGCGGGCGGGTTCGCTCGTCAATTGGTCCGGCGGGTGGTCGGCCTCGCGGCGGAGGTAGGGCGGGGTGAGTCCGCCCCGGCGAAAGTCGAGCGGGTGCTCGGTGCGGAACCGATCGACGGTCCCGAAGGCGTCGCGCCGGCGCCCGCCGAACCGCTCGTGCTCTGGGACGTGACTTACGACGGCATCTCGTTTCGGGTGGACGACGAGGCGGCCGAGAGCGCGCGGGCCGTGTGGCGCCAGCGTCACTGCGAGCGCCTGACCGGCGCGCGCGTCGCCAGCGCGATTTACGATGGATTCGAATGAGCGCTCTCAGGAGCGCGATTGTAGTCGATCTAATTGTGGCCGGGTCTGATCCAACCGCGACCGCAGTCAAGCCTGATCGGTGAAAGCCCTGGACGCGCTTTCAGTCCGCCAGGAAACCCTCTGTTGCGCCAAGCTAGAAACGGCGGCTGATCGGTCGGGCGCGTGCCTCGCCTCCCCAGCCCCCTCGCATCTCGTCGCTCGCTACGCGAAATCGTCGTACGTGGGTCGGTCGTGGTCGCCGGGGAACGCGTCGACGGGCACGTTGGTCTGGTCGCCGCTGTGCATGTCCTTGACGGTGACCTCGTCGTTTTCGAGGTCGCGCTCGCCGGCGACGACGACGGTTTCGGCGTCGATAGAGTCGGCGTAGTTCATCTGCGCGCCGAACGAGCGGTCCGAGACGTCCGTCTCGACGACGTGGCCGCGCTCGCGCAACTCGCGAGCGATCCGGGCCGCGACCGGGCGGGTGTCCCCGACCTGGAGGACGTAGTAGTCGGTTTCGATGCCCTCGCCCGGCCAGGCGTCGTGGGCCTGCAGGAGGAGCGGGAGCGTCGAGTTCATCACGCCGATGCCGACGCCGACGGCGGGGGTGGGCTGGCCGCCGAACTCCTCGATGAGGTGGTCGTAGCGGCCGCCGCCGAAGATAGAGCGCGAAACTTCGCCCGAGGCGTCGAAACACTCGAAGACGATACCGGTGTAGTAGTCCAGTCCGCGCGCGGTCGTGAGGCTCACGTCGCAGTATTCGCGGACGCCGAAGTCCGCGGCGGCGTCGAGGACGGCTTCGAGGTTGGCGACGGCGTCGGCCAGGGCCTCGCTGTCGGTGAAGTCGGTCAGCGCCGAGAGGTCGTCGTCGCCGGCGGCGAGCAGGTCGTCGAACTCGCGGGCCTGGTCGTAGGAGAGGCCGGCGTCGGCGAGCAGGCCGTGGTACTCGCCGTCCTCGACTTTCTCGCTTTTGTCGACGGCGCGGATCGCGGCGGGGACGTCCACGTCGGCGTCGAAGGAACGCAGGAGTTCACCGAGAATATCGCGGTGGGAGACCCGGAACTCGAACTCGGAGCCGTCGAGGCCGAGGTTCGTCAGGGAGTCGGCGGCGAAGGCGAGAATCTCGGCGTCGGCATCGGGTTCCGCGGACCCGAAGATGTCGGCATTGGTCTGGTAGAGTTCGCGAAAGCGGCCCTGCTGGACCTGCTCGTAGCGCCAGAACGACCGCGTCGAGAACCACTTGATGGGTTTCGAGAGCGCCTGCTGTTTCGCGACGACCATCCGCGCGACGGTCGGAGTGAGTTCGGGCGTGAGCGTGACGTGCCGTCCCCCCTTGTCCTCGAAGTCGTAGAGTTCGTCGACGATGTCTTCGCCGCTCTTGTCGGTCCACATCTCGGCGGGTTCCAGCGCCGGCGTGGCCGTCTCGCGGAAGCCATAGGCCCGGGCCGTCTCCTCGATGGTGTCGATGACCTGCCGGCGGGGGGCCATCTCCGCGGGGTAGAAGTCGGTGAACCCCTTCAGTCCCTCGTACATACCCCGTCGTTCGGCGAGGGGTCGCTTGAACCTGTCCGTCCGCGGCGAGGGCGCAGTCCCGGTCGTCTACACCGGGCTGTTACTCGTCGTCCGCGGATCCGGACGGGCTGTCGTACATGGCTCCGAACTCCTGCTCACCACGAATCAGTTCGTCGACCCCCTCGGTGAGCGTGACCTCGCCGAAGACCGTCGCTCGGTAGTACGTAGAGAATCCGTCCTGCCCCCGTTCGGTCCGCTTTCGCTTCTCGACGAGGCCGACGTCGACGAGTTCGTTGAGGTGATAGTGGAGGGTGCTGTCGTCGACATCGATCGCGGCTTCGAGTTCCGTCGGGCTCATTTCCCCGCCGTGAACGAGTCGATAGAGGATCTCGTATCGCGTTCGATGTCCGACGGCGGCGTGCATCGCGAGGTACTCGTCGAGCGTGAGGACGCTATCCGCCGGTAACAGGTCCTCCGGGTCCTTCGGCAACCCTCCACCGGATACCTGGGACTGATCGCTGTCCATCTCGCCCCAACGTACCGTTTGCACGTGTTTGGGTGTTACCGAGCCAAATATTCCTGAAAACGCGGCATATTTTAAGTAGATCTGCGGTGCGCTGTACAGTACCGAACTACGGTGTCGATCCTCGAATCTATACCCAGACTCATCTCCGCCCGACGACCCGCGACTGCGTGTGCTCCGGGAACACCTCGTCGACGCTCCCCTGACCGTATTCGTCGGCCATGAGCGACCGCAGTTCCGTCTCGTAGTCACCGGTCGCGAGTTCCTCGCTGGGCCCACGACGGACATCGACCGAGCGCGCGACCAGGTCGTCGATTGCGCTCCGGCCGTACCCGGCGAGCGGGCGGATATAATCGACCCCGTGGCGGTCCTCCAGGCTCTGGGCGAACGAGCGGTCGATGACCGGGGCGCGGTCGTCGCGGCGCGTGCCGTCCGCGACGGCTGCGAGCGGGTCGCCCGCGACGGTCTCCCGCTCGGCGACCGTCTCCAGGGCGTGCTCGTGGACTCGCTGGATCCCCTCGCGGGGGTAGCCGTCAGCGACCATCCGGTCGACGGCCTCGCGGGCGACGGACTCGTCCAGTTCGACGGTCGCGACGGGGAGACCGACCGCCGCGCCCATCTCACGAACGGGGGCAGTGACCGACGGACCGAGGGAGAGGTCGAACGTGCACGTACAGAGCGTGACGCCGTAGAACGGATCGAGAAGGAGGGCGGCGAGCGTCGAGTCGACGCCGCCGCTTGCGAGCGTCGCGACGGTCACCATCTACCGGCGCTGGATGTCGAAGCTCTGCTGGTCGGGCTGGAGTTCCTCGAGCAGCTGTTTCATCTTCTCCTCGTCGATCTTGCCCTGGATGCGGCCGCTCTTGGCCAGCGCGAGGACCTGCTGTTCGACCTGCTCGCCGAACTCGGGTTTGGACATCTTGACCGTGTTGAGTCGCTTGCGCGCCCCGTCGGTGAGGTGCTTGCGCAGCATGGCCTTCTTCTGGGCCTCGCGTTGCTCGCGCTGGGCCTCCATGGCCTCCTCGTCGGGCCCACCCTGGCCGCCGCGCTCGTTCTGTAACTGCTCTTTTTTCTTCTCCCGGAGTTTCTTGAGTTCCTCGTCGTTGGGCTCTCCGCTCATGGGTGTGCGTAGTCGAGTCGGCCGGAAAACCATTTCGGAGCGGGGTCTCGCCGGCGGAGCGTGGTCTTTGGGGCGGACGCGGGGCTGTCGAGGGCGAGTGGTCGGAGAAACGGAGACGGACGACGCGTCGGGGTGCGTCTACGCGTAGCGCTCGAGTTCCGGGCGGTCGAGGTCCTGGAGGACCTCACCGGCCACGTCGTCGAGGAGGCTCTGGCCCTCGGGCGTGACGCGCCGGCCCTCGCCTTCGGCGGTCATCACGTAGCCGGCGTCCTCGAGTTGCTGGAGCGCGACGCGGATGATCTTGCCGCTGGAGTCGGTCTTGCGGTCGGGGCGGACCCGGTAGCGGTTCGAGCCCTGCTTGGACCCACCGTAGGCGGTCTGGAGCGCGCCGACGCCGACGGGGCTGTCGACGGCGACCTTTCGGAGGAGGCTTGCGGCACGGACCTGCCAGAAGTCCTCCTGTTCGGGGGGCAGTTCGCGACCGACGCCCGTCTTGACGAAATTGAACCAGTCGGGCTCTTCGACCGCGTCTTCCTCGTCGAGACGCTCGGCGACCGCCTCGATGAGGGCGTCCGCGGGCACGTCGTAGAGTGTCGTCATTGCGTCTTCATTCCCGAGCGCTTCATTTAAGGCCATCGTTCGCGCCCGGGTACGGCATGAGTGCACATCCGGGCAACGTCGACGCGGTCACAGCCCCGCGGCCGTCATCCGGGCACCGTCGACGCCCACGACGACGGCGTCCGCACCGACGCGGCCGCAACCCCGCGTCGAGAGTCCGTCAGCTACGGTTGGCACCGAGCGCGAACGCGACGCCGCCGCCGATGACCGTCGGGAACCAGTAGGTCGCGCCGCGGTGGACGAGGACGGCCGCGCTCGCCAGTCCAGCCGGAACGCCGCCCGCCGAGACAAGGAGGCCGACCTGGACGGCCTCGATCCCACCGAGACCGCCCGGGAGCGGCGTGAACCCGGCGATGGCGCCCATCGGCACGACCAGCAGGACGACCGCGAAGGGGGCGGTGACGCCCAGCGCGTACAGCGAAACCCACAGCGAGCAACACAGCGCCAGCCAGCCAAGCGCCGAGAAGCCCATCGCCTCGACCAGTGTCCGCCGGTCCCCGGCGACGCGGTCGATAGCGGTAAAAAACCCCTCGATGCGGCTCTCGACGCTTTCGGGCGTCGGGGATCTCCGTCCGGGGACGATCCGGCCGAACGCGCGGATGGGCGGAGTCAGCGCGCGGACGACGGCGGCCTCGAGTTCGTAGCGGTAGCGCCAGCCGAGATAGGCCGCGGCGGGGAGGCCGACCAGCAGAGCAACGATCGCAGTCGCGGCGAACGCGAGGTTACGCCCGAGTTCGACGGTCCCGGCGAGGACGAACGTGAACCCGATAGTGGCGAACCCGAGTGAGGGGGCGAAATGGAGCGTGTCGACCGAGGCGATGGCCGCCAGCCCAGTCTCGTACTCGCGGTCGGCCGCGCGGGCGATGAGGTAGGCGCTGATGGGTTCGCCACCGGCCTGTCCGAAGGGCGTGACGTTGTTCGAGAAGACGGCAGCGGCAAACACCAGCGTGCTCGTCAGCGCCGAAACCGGCGCTCCCAGCGCACCCAGCACCGTCCGGAGCGCCATACCCCAGGCGAACAGCCAGACGACCGCGATGACCAGCAAGAGCCCGAGATACTCGACTCGGATCGACGACAGCGCCGACAGGACCTCGTCGATGCCGACCAGCCAGACCAGCGCCGCAAGGACGACCAGCGCGCCCGCGAAGCCCGCGACCGTGGCCAACCTGTCGGCGTCCATGTCCACCGGATGGGGCGTCCGCGGTTTCAACCCACCGGACCGGGCTGTGTCAGCCCGCCACGGCCCGTTCCCCCGACCCGGACCACCGACTGTTTACCGCCCGGGTTCGAACGCGGCGTATGGACGAACGGACCGCGCTGGGCCTGCTGGCCGACCGGCTCGGCCCGGCCGGCGACGACGCCGCCGTGGTCGACGGTCAGGTACTCACGACCGACATGCTCCACGACCGGACGGACTTCCCCGACGGGACGACCCGCTACACCGCGGGCTGGCGGGCCGTCGGCGCCTCGCTGTCGGACGTCGCCGCGATGGGGGCCGCCGCGACCGCCGCCGTCGCCGTCTACGCCGCCCCCGAGTTCGACGACGGGGACCTGCTCGCGTTCGTCGACGGCGCGAGCGACGTCTGCGAGCGCTGTGGCGCCGAGTACGTCGGCGGCGACCTCGACGACCACACCGAGTTTACCGTCGCCACTACCGCGCTCGGGCGTACCGACGATCCCGTCCCGCGCTCGGGCGCACAACCGGGCGACGCCGTCTGCGTCACCGGCACGCTCGGCCGGAGCGGCGCCGCGCTCGAACTGTTCGAGCGCGGCGAGTTCGAGCGCGCGAACGACCTGTTCCGGTTCGATCCGCGTGTCGACGCCGGGCAAGTGCTCGCCGGACACGCCACGGCGATGATGGACTCCAGTGACGGCCTCGCACGCTCGCTCCACCAGCTTTCGGCGGCCAGCGACTGCGGCATGGCCGTCGAGTCACCGCTCCCGTTCGACCCCGTCGTCGACGCCGTCACCGACGACCCCGCGGAGCGTCTCGAACTGGGCGCCTTCTTCGGCGAGGACTTCGAACTCGTCTGTACGCTCCCGGAAGCCGCGCTCGAAGCGGTCCGCGCGGATCTCCCGGTCGAGGTGACGCGGATCGGGTCCGTCGTCGGGAGCGAGGACGGCGTCACCCTCGACGGCGATTCACTTCCCGACCGGGGCTACACGCACTGAGAGCACAGGAACGGGACGAGCGCACGGAGCGTAAGTCAGGCCGGGGCGACGATCTCGAACGGGACCGGCGTGAAACAGAGGATCCCGAGACCGAACGTCAGGACGCCCAGCGCCGTGCGTCGCGTGTCGATGGGGTCGTCGCGGATCGGTGTCGCGGGGCCGGCGTAGGCGAGCGCCACGCCGATGACGCCCCAGACGACCCAGAGGATGACGGCGTTGGTCGCCTCGTGGACGAAATAGAGGTAGCCGGCGAGTCCGAACAAGGCCGCCGGGACGGCGGCGGCGACGCTCTCCTGGCGCGGGCCGAGTACCGCGCGGACGATGTGACCTCCGTCGAACTGGCCGACCGGGAGGAGATTGAGGAAGGTGACGAACATGCCGACCCACCCGCCGAAGATAACGGGATTAGCGGTCAGTCGCGGGTCGTCGTACGAGAGCGGTTGGCCGGTCAGGTCGGCGAGGATCTGCAGAAGCAACGGGTCGTTGAACTCGATGTACCCGCCGTCGTTCGTAGCCGCCCACTCCGGCACGACGATCGGGTCGAGGTGCAGCCCGACGACGGTCACGGCGACCGTCGCGACCAGTCCCGCAAGCGGCCCGGCGACGCCGATGTCGAACAGCGCCTTCCGACTCGGGATCCGCCCGCGCATCCGGATGACCGCACCCATCGTCCCGATCAGCGAGGGAAACGGGATGAAATACGGGAGGCTCGCGTCGACGCCGTGGTACCGGATCATCACGTAGTGGCCGAACTCGTGGACCGCGAGGACGCCGAGGATGGCGACCGTGAACGGCCAGGCCTCGAGGATCCGCGGGAGGTCGCCCACTCCGGAGATAGAGATGTAGTACCACTGGGCGCCGACGGCGAGCGTCGAGAGCACGGTCGCGACGAAGAAGACGAGATTCGTCCACGGGATCCCGTCGACGTGCGGGCCCCGCGGTTCGGCAACGAGGACGTACTGGGGCCGGGACGGGCCGAACGGACGCGGCGCGTCCGCCTGGCCATCGCCCGGCCGTCCGACGCCGCCCTCCGGTTGTCCGACGCTGCCCCCGTTCTCGAAGGGGCCGTCGGCCTGTGCCCGGGTGGTCAGCGAAACCTCGTAGCCGGCGTCGTGAAAGAGTGGCCAGAGCTCACGCTCGAGGACGTCTGCGGACGTCAGCGGCGTCCCGAGATAGTAGAGGGTCTCCCCGTCGCTCAGGACGTCGACGACGTCGAAGACCGACGTGACGTCTTCGACCGGCGGCCCGTCCGCCGGCGCGCGACTGCCGTCCATCGGTCAGGTGTAGGGAACTCCCCGGTATAAATCCCGGGAGAGTGAGGTGCCCGGGGGGACCGGGCGGCGACCGGGGGCGAGTCACGCGTTGCGTGACGCGAGCCCCGAACGCAACGTGAGTGTCGTGAGTCCGCCGTCCGCGTGTGGTGGGAGTCGCGGACGCCAGACCCACGTGCGGTGGGATGGTGTGGATGGTGAGTCCACGCGTCGCGGGTGGTGGGTGGTGGGTGGCGGGTGGCGGGTGG
>Ga0207719_100328_pt1 | contig 32568 bp, 31 predicted proteins | sample A23P1SouthBayCA_2_FD_187279 | JGI IMG/M metagenome (GOLD analysis project Ga0207719, IMG submission 187279) | Aerobic enrichment media microbial communities from Eden Landing Ponds, California, USA - A23 P3 (3) (SPAdes) | ecosystem: Environmental > Aquatic > Marine > Unclassified | place... | reverse complement strand
GAGTGGCACGACGGACTGCTACGCCTGCCGGAAGACAACCCGGGATCGAACTGGCCGTACGTCCAGGGGTGGCTTCACGGCCAGGAGGAAGTCTCGGCACTGCCGCCGGTCGTCCTCGACCCGGTAGAGGACGTACTCGTTGGTCCGGCCGAACGACGTGCCGTAGCCGACGTACTCCCCGCGGTCCGCGTCGTCCCCCCGCCCCTCGTCCCGACGGTAGTGGGCGGTGACGTGCTGGAGGTCGAGGCCGTCGACAAACCGGAAGTCCCCGCGTGCATCGAGGGTCTCGGGATCGAAGGCGATCCCGCGGGGCGTCTCCGTCAGGGCGACGTGCTCGCCGGAAAAGCGCGCGACGTGGACGTTCGCGTTGTCGGTGACGTCGCCCCGGAAGATCGCGTACAGTTGCTTGAGGTACCCCCCGCCGGTTGCGAACTGGCCCTCGAAGCCCGATTCGTGGGCCGTCTCGTAGGCCTCGGTGCGGGGGAAGCGGTTCGAGTAGGAGAGGGCGCCGTCCTCGAAGGCAAAGCGCTGGAGCATCGCCAGCCCGTCGAACCAGTGGTTCACCCCGCCGGCCTCCGTCTCGAACTTCCCCGGGCCGTTCCGGTACAGGGTCCCCGAGAGCCACGCCGGGATCGTCCCCTCGACCTCCGGCTCGTGTCCCGCGTGTTCCTCGGTGATCGAGTCGAAGCCGAGGTCGTAGGCGGCCATGAACGTGGCGAGGGGGTCCCGGCAGTTATGCCTGTCCGTGGCTCGCAGGCGAGGGACACAACCCTCGCAGGCGAGGACACAACCGTTTTCTCGCCGCGTCGTCTCGGGGGAGCCATGGAGGGAGAGACGATCCTCGGGGAAGACGTCGCACGGTTCGTCCGGCTGATGGCGCCCGGGCGCGACGACGTGCTGGCGGAGATCGAGGCGGAGAACCGCGACCGGGGGTTCCCGATGGTCGGCCCGGAAGTCGGGGGCGCGCTCTCGATGCTCGCTCGCCTGGCCGACGCCCGCCGTGTGTTCGAGTTCGGCTCCGGGCTGGGCTACTCGGCGTACTGGTTCGCCCGGGCGCTGCCGGAAGACGGCCTGGTCGTGCTCACCGAGGAGGACGAGGCGGAACTGGAAACCGCCCGGTCGTTCTTCGAGCGCGGCGGGTACGCCGACCGCGCCGCCTTCGAGGCCGGGGACGCCCACGAGACGTTCGCACGGTACGACGGCCCGTTCGACGTCGTGTTTATCGACCACCACAAGGCGCGCTACCCCGAGGCGTTCGCGGCGGCACGGGAGAAACTCGCCCCCGGCGGAGTGATCGTCGCGGACAACGTCATGAGCCTCGACGGGGAGTCCCTGCTCGGGGGGCTGAACGCGTTCCTCTCGGGCGGTGACTCCGACGAGCGTCCGCCGGACGGTGCGGACGATCCGGACGTGGCGGGGATCGAGGCGTACCTCGATGCCGCCCGGTCGGATCCCGGCATCGAGACCGTCGCCCTCCCGCTGGGCAGCGGGATCACGGTGAGCGTGAAGCGCTGACCGGCCGCGGTAAGCGCGACGCGGTGCCCATCAAAGCGCCTATGACCGTCCACCGCGAGACCCCTACCCATGGACGCGGCGCTGGGCGCACCCGAGGACATGGCCGAAAGCGAGGAGCTGACGCCGATGATCTCACAGTACGTCGAGGTCTGTGCGGAGTACGACGACTCCCTGGTCCTGTTTCACGTCGGCGACTTCTACAAGACGTTCTGTGAGGCCGCCGAGACGGTCGCCCGCCTGTGTGAACTCACGCTCATCACCCGCGAGGACTCGACGGGGGAGTACGCCGCCGCCGGCATCCCCGTCGACAACGCCGAATCGTACGTCGAGCGCCTCCTCGATGCCGGCTACCGGGTCGCCATCGCCGAACAGGTCGAGGACCCCGAACAGGTCGCGGGGGTCGCCGAGCGGGCCGTCACCCGCGTGCTCACCCCGGGGACGCTCACGGAGGCGGAGTTTCTCGGGGGGGCGGACAGCAACTACGTCGCGGGCCTGGCGGCCGCCGAGGGACGGTACGGCGTTGCCTTCCTCGACGTCTCGACCGGCGAGTTCTACGCGACGGGCGGGGAGGCGCTCGGGACCGTCGCCGAGGAGATCGGGCGGTTCGACCCCGCGGAGGCCATCGTCGGTCCCGGCGCGCCCGACGATCCCTTCGACGCCGATTGCGCCGTCTCGACGGAGGACTGGGCGTTCGACCCCGAGGGGGCGGGCGAGCGCGTCGCGGATTACTTTGGACCTCCCGACGCCATGCTCGCCTCCCGCGCCGAGGTCCGGGCGTGTGGCGCCCTGCTCGCGTACGCCGAGTACACCCGGGGTGGCGAGGACGGCAGGCTGTCGTACCTCAACCACCTCACCCGGTACGACCCGGGCGAGTACATGACGCTGTCGGCGGTGGCGATCAAGAGCCTGGAACTGTTCGAGCGCCGGAGCGTCCACGGCGCGCCCGACGCGGCGCTGATCGACGTGCTCGACGAGACCGCGAGCGCGCTGGGGAGCCGGGAGATGCGCGACTGGCTCCGGCGGCCCCTGGTCGACCGGGACGCCATCGAGGCCCGCCTCGACGCCGTCGAGGCGCTCGCGGACGACGTGCGGACCCGGGAGGCGCTCCGGGAGCACCTCCGGGAGATCTACGACATCGAACGCCTGATCTCGAAGGTCTCGCGCGGTCGTTCGAACGCCCGCGACCTGCGCTCGCTCGCCGCGACGCTCGCCGCCGTCCCGGAGGTCGAGGCGGACCTCGCGGACTTCGAGGCCGAGACGCTCGCGAGCCTGCGCGATCGTCTCGATCCCATGGACGACGTCCGCGACCTGGTCGATCGAGCGATCGTCCCCGACCCGCCCGTCGAGATCACCGAGGGCGGCCTGATCGCGGAGGGGTACGACGACGAACTCGACGCCCTCCGGGCGACCGAGCGCGAGGGCAAGGCCTGGATCGAGGAGCTAGAGGAGCGCGAACGCGAGCGCACCGGGATCGACAACCTCCGTGTGGGCCACACCTCCGTCCACGGGTACTACATCGAGGTGACGGAGGGGAAGCTCGACCGCGTGCCCGACGACTACACCCGCCGGCAGACCCTGAAGAACGCCGAGCGGTTCGTCACGCCCGAACTGAAGGCCCGCGAGGACGAGATCATCCGCGCGGAGGGCCGGGCCGCGGACCGGGAGTACGAGCTGTTCCGTGACCTCCGGGCGTCGGTCGCGGCCGAGGCCGAGCGCGTCCAGAAACTCGCCGCGGCGCTCGCGGAACTGGATGCCCTCCTCGCCCTCGCCGAGGTCGCCGCGAAACACGACTACGCCCGCCCCGAGATCGAGGGGGAACAATCGGACGGTGGCGCCATCGACATCGAAGGGGGGAGACACCCCGTGGTCGAGCGCACCCAGGAGTCGTTCGTCCCCAACGACGTCTGCCTCGGCGGGGGGGCGACCGTCGCCGTGATCACCGGGCCGAACATGTCGGGAAAATCGACGTACATGCGCGGGGTAGCGCTGATCCAGGTCCTCGCCCAGATGGGGAGTTTCGTGCCGGCGGCGTCGGCCCGGCTCGGGATCGTGGATCGCGTGTTCACGCGGGTGGGCGCGAGCGACGACATCGCGGGCGGGCGGTCGACGTTCATGATCGAGATGACCGAACTCGCGGACATCCTGGCGAACGCGACCGCGGACTCGCTGGTCCTGCTGGACGAGGTCGGGCGGGGCACGAGCACGGCCGACGGCCTCGCGCTGGCGCGGGCGATCACGGAGTACCTCCACGACGAGGTGGGCGCGCTGACCCTCTTTGCGACCCACCACCACGAACTCACCGCGACTGCCGAGGATCTCCCGGACGCGACGAACCGCCACTTCGACGCGACCCGGGCCGGCGGGGAGGTGACCTTCGACCACGAGGTCGCCGCCGGCCCCGCGACGGCATCCTACGGCATCGAGGTCGCCCGGATGGCCGGCGTCCCGGAACCGGTCGTCGGGCGGTCGCGGGAGCTGCTGGAGGCGGGCGACGGGGGCGACGGGGGCGACGGTGCTGTCGAGGAAGCGGACGCGTCGGACCCCGGCGCGACCGACCGGGACGGCGTCCCGCCGGACCTGCTCGCCGAACTGGAGGCGGTCGACCTCGCGACGACGACGCCCCTGGAGGCCCTCGAGACGCTCGCCGAACTCAAGGGACGGATCGAGGGCCGGGAGTGATCGCTCGCTCGCGTCGAGTTCACGCCGGGGCGTCGGGGGCGAGCGAGACGAACTCCAGGCCGTGCTCTTCGAGGAGTTCCCGCGTGCGCTCGGTCGCGGAGGGCGCGACGAGAATCCCCCGGACCTCGCGGTCGGCGTGCAGGTCCCGCCGGAGCGCGTCGACGTAGCGTTCCAGTTGTCCCACGGCGTCAAGGCCCGCCCGCCGGCGCTTGAGTTCGAGGACGACTGCCCGGCCCTCGGCGTCCTCGCCGTAGACGTCGACGGCTCCGGCGGGCGTGTCGCGTTCCGTCGCGAGGGGGGTGAATCCCGATTCTACCGTCGAGGGATCGTCGAGGACCCGCTCGCGGAGGTCCTCCTCGGTGCCGGAAAGCGACAGGTCCTCGGGGTCGGTCACGTCGAAGGCGGCGACGTGACGGAGGCCGGAAAAGCGGATCGACAGTTCCTCCTCGGGCGTCTCCCGCCGGCTCCGGACGACGAACGCGCCGTCCTCGACGCCCGGTTCGTGGGTACACCCGGGGGGCTGCCAGTTGACCGGCTTCTGGCCCTCGTCGGTGTGGACGAGGACCGTCCCGTCGGGCTTGAGGAGGACGTGGCGGTCGCCAGCGCCGAGGCTAGATGAGGCGCGACCGTCGTACTCGACGGCACACCGGCCGAAGAGGGCCACGAGGTCGCCGCGATCGAGCGCCGCCGCCACGGCGTCGAGCGCGTCTCCGGGACGCGGGTCCGAGAGCGTGGCCGGGGACCCTTCGTCGGGCGCGCCGTCGCGCGCGCCGTTGTGCTCTCCGGCAGCCGAAACGTCGCCGGCCTCGTCGGCACCGGCCTCATCGGCGTTGGTCACGCCCCCGGATACTCGACGGACCGACAAAAGCGCCGCGTCACGCCCCTGATCGACCGACGCCCGGACGACCTCCGGTTCCGACGATAGCAGGGGACTTATCACCCGGCGCGCCTTCCCTCGGCCCATGAGTAGACGAACTGATACGAGTGGCGACGCATTGGAACGGGCACCGAGGCGGGCCTTTCTGAGGGGACTGGGCGCCCTCGGGATCGTCGGCCTCGCGGGCTGTGGGGGGGACGGTGACGGGGACACGGCGACGCCGACGGACTCCGCGACGGCGACCGACACTGCCACCTCGACCACGACCGACGCGACGGCGACGACGGCACCGCCGGGAACGACCGCGTCGTCGGCGACGCCGACGGACTCCGCGACGGCGACCGACACTGCCACCTCGACCGCGACGACACCGACGGTCCCGCCGGAGGAGCGACCGCCGTCGGTGACGCCCGCGGGGACGATCGGCGGGCCGCCGGGCGACGCGACGGTCCTGTTCGGCGAGGGCATCGACGGCCTCGAAAAGTGGGAGAGCAGTGGGGGCGGCGAAGCCGGCTGGACCGTCGCGGACGACGGCGGCTACTTCGAGATCGACCCCGGAGCCGGCGGGATCCAGACGGCCGATCCGATCGGCGACTGTCACCTCCACATCGAGTTCAAGCCGCCCGAGGACCCCGCCGGGACCGGCCAGTCCTGGGGCAACAGCGGCGTGTTCATGATGGGCCAGTACGAGATCCAGGTGCTCAACAACTACGAGAACGACACCTACACCGACGGGCTCGCCGGGGCCCACTACGGCCAGGCGCCGCCGATGGTCGACCCGGCCCGCCCCCCATCGGAGTGGCAGTCCTTCGACGTCGTCTGGCGGGGGCCGAACTTCGAGGGCGACGAGGTCGTCGACCCCGCCCGGACGCTCACCTTCTTCAACGGCGTCCTCGTCCACGCGCACCTCAACCTGAAGGGCTCCACCACGGGCAGCCAGCCCAGCCCCTACAGCCCCCACGCCGAGGCGTTGCCGATGAGCCTGCAGGACCACAGCTACGTGGTCGGGTTCCGGAACGTCTGGTACCGGCCGCTCCCCCCCGAAGAGGAGGTCGAAACCGGCACCGGCGACCAGTACCGGACCGGCTACGACGGCGAGTACCGGGACACCTACGGCGGCGAACCCGTCTACACGCTCGAACCCCGTGGGGGCCGGTTCGAGGACGGCGGGAGCGTCGACACGGTCAGGCCTGAAGACGCGTGGGGCGATCCACCGTCCCACGCGACGGTGTTGCTCGGCGAGGACGGCAGCCAAGACGGCTGGGAGAGCGCCGACGGCGGGTCGCCGGGCTGGACGGAGGCGGACGGGTACGTCGCGGTCGAACCCGGCGCGGGGGACATCCAGTCGACCGAGACGTTCGGCGACTGCCGGTTGCACGCCGAGTTCCGGATCCCCGAGGACGTGAGCGGCGTCGGCGCCGACCGCGGCAACAGCGGGGTTCTCCTCGACAACCGCTACGAACTCCAGGTCCTCGACAACCACGAGAACGTCGCCGAGCCGACGGAGTGGGTCGGGGCCTACACCGGGCAGGCGCCGCCGATGGCGAGTCCGACGCGACCGCCCGGCGAGTGGCAGGCCCTCGACGTGCTCTGGGAAGGCCCCCGTTTCGGCGGCGGCGGCAACACGCTCGCCCGTCCGGGGCGCCTGACGGCCCTGCTGAACGGCGTGGTCGTCCAGAAACGCCTCTACCTGAACGGCCCGAACGCCGGCGGATCGGTGTCCGCCTACGAGGGCCACGACCCCGACCAGCCCCTCGGGCTCCAGGAGAACGGCGACCCCGTCCACTTCCGCAACGTCTGGTACACCCCCGTCGAGTGACCCAGCCCCACTTCGCTCAGGGGTGGTCCCCCTCGCTACCCGGGTCGAAGAGGAGTTCCCGGTCCGTGCCGAACCGTCGGACGGCGCCGTCGAGGCGGTCGAACGCCTCCCGGACCGTGAGCGCGCCGGAGTCGAGGGACTCGCCGAGCGTCTCCCGGACTCCCTCGAACCACCCGCGGACGTAGCCGTCGTCCTCCGGATCGAGCCGGTATCGGACGGCGACGAGGACGCCCCGTCCGACCCACTCCTCGCCCCCCACCATGCCCCGGCTCGTGGGGAGGGAAAACCGGAGCACCCGGAACGTCGCGGTGTCCTCCCGACCACACCGGCGGAGCGTCTCGTGGGCGAGGAAGTCGACGTGGTCCGCGAGGATCGTCCGCATCGGCCGGCCGGCGGCCAGCAGGCGCTCCTCGCACTCCCGGCCGCCGTAGAGATCGTACCGCCCGGGGTCGCGCTCGACGGCCAGGAGGGCGCGCCCGGTCACTGCGCTCCCTCCTCCGGGTTCGCCCGGCGCGGACGATCGATACGACGAGGACGTTCGATGGCGGTCACGGCACCCCGTTGTGGGTCCGGCATCGGGCATAAACCTCCGTGGACGGGGGGCTCCGGAACGGGGCCTCCCGGTCGGGTCGCGAGAGAAACCGTTTTTCGCGCGAGGGACCAACGGGACCCATGAACGTTCGCCGAGTGGTGGACCTCGACGACGCCGAGCGCGAGGCGCTCCTCGACCGGGACGCCGGCGTGGCGGCGATCGAAGGCGACGTCCGGGGGATCGTCGACCGCGTACGGGAGGAGGGCGACGCCGCGCTCCGGGAGTTCGCCCGCGAGTTCGACGGCGTCCACGTCGAGGCGATCGACGTGACCGACCGCGCCCGCGAGGCCGCCGGAGACGTCGAGGAGGGGACGCTCGCGGCGATCAGGGAGGCCGCCGACAACGTCCGGGCGTTCCACGAGCGCCAGATGCCCGAAGACTGGCGCGAGTCCTTCGGCGACCGGGAACTCGGCCGGCGCTTCCGCCCGATCGAGTCGGCAGGGGTGTACGTGCCGGGCGGGACGGCGGCGTATCCATCGAGCGCCCTGATGGGCGTGATCCCGGCGGTGGTCGCGGGCGTCGAGGACGTCGCCGTCGCCACGCCGCCCGCCGAGGAACTGAACCCCGTCACGCTCGCCGCGATCGAGGAGGCCGGCGCCGACCGGGTGTACGCGATGGGCGGCGCACAGGCCGTCGCGGCGCTCGCCTACGGCACGGGGACGGTCGACCCGGTCGCGAAGGTGGTCGGCCCCGGGAACCGCTGGGTGACGGCGGCGAAGGCCGCCGTCCGGGGCGACGTCGCGATCGACTTCCTCGCGGGGCCGAGCGAGGTGCTGGTGGTTGCGGACGGGACGGCCGACGCGCGCTACGTCGCCGCCGACCTCCTCGCGCAGGCCGAACACGACCCGAACGCCTCCGTCGTCGCGGTAACCGACGACGCCTCCCTGGCGGCCGGGGTCGTCGAGGCAGCCGAACGCCAGATCGACGGCCGCGAACGCGAGACGATCATCCGGGAGGCCCTGGCGGGCAGGGCCAGCGGCGTCCTGCTTGCGGACTCCATGGACGGGGCCATCGAGTTCGCGGAGGCGTACGCAGCCGAACACCTCTCGATCCAGGCGGACGACGAGGAGGCCATCCTGGAGCGGATCGACAGTGCCGGTAGCGTCTTCCTCGGCCCCTACACCCCCGTCGCGGCGGGCGATTACGCCAGCGGAACGAACCACGTCCTCCCCACCGGCGGCGGGGCGAAGGTGGCGGGCGGCCTGTCAGTCGACACGTTCCTGCGCGCGAGCACGGTCCAGCGCCTCGACCGGGACGCGCTCGGGGGGCTCCGGGAGACGATCACGACGCTGGCCGAAGCCGAGGGCCTGGAAGCCCACGCCAAAAGCGTCGAGCGCCGGTTCGAGGAGTGACTCCCGCGAGGCGATCCGGGGGACTGTGACAGCGAACGCCAGCGGGTCGTCAGAGTTGCTGGAGTTCGAACCGGTACGCTCCCCCGCCGACAGCGACGGCGATCCTGTCGTCGACCCGTTCGATGGTCTCGATCCCGGGACGATCGGCTCCCGACGGCTGCCCGCTCTCCCAGATCGTCTCGCCGTCTTCCTGCACCCGTACCTCCTCGCCGCCGAACGTGGGAATCCGCACGTCGGCAGTCGTGTTCCCCGGAATCGTCACGTCGAGAATCACTCCGTTGACGTCCTGCGTCCAGTTCGAGGCGACCGTCCCCCGGACGGTGTCCACCTGCGCGTCAACCCAGTCCAGGTCGTCGTGGAGTACGGGTTCGATCCGCACGCGTTCGAATCCGGGTTCGTCGACCCGGACGCCGGCGAGGTACTTGTAGAACCACTCGTCGACCGTCCCGAGGAAGTGGTGGCTGCGCGACCGGGCGTCCAGCTCCCAGAACTCAAGCAGCGCGGTCATGTCGTTCTCGATCCAGTATCCCCAGCTCGGGTGGTCGGTCGCGGTCGCCACGGCGTAGGCGACGTCGTGATGCCCGTACTCCGTGAGCACCGGCAGGAGGAACTTCGTCCCGTGACAGCCGGTGTTCAGGTGGCCGTCGCGGGTCTCCGTCACGTCCGCGACGAGGTTCGCGACGACCGCGCTCTCGTGTTCGTCGGGGACCATCCCGAACGCGAGCGGCATCACGTTGTCCGTCTGGCGGTACTCGTCGAGCCACGCGTCCCCGCCCCGCTGGCGCGAGCGGTAGTACCCCTCCGACTTGTCGAGGTACTCCGCGTTCAGCCCCTCGCGGATCTCCTCGGCCAGCGCCACGTACATCGACGCGTCGCCGTTGTTTCCGAGGATCGCGGCGACCTCGGCCATGACCTCGGCGTCGCGGTAGTAATAACAGGTCGAGACCACGTCCGGGGCTTCGGGCGGCTGCCCCGGATTGCCGGGCGAGGCCCAGTCGCCCAGTCCCGCGCGGACGACGCCGTTATCGGCGTGTCCCTCGAGGTACGTCATGTACTGGGCCATCCCCTCGTAGTTCGCCTCCAGGAAGCGCCGATCGCCGTAGTACCGGTAGCACCACCACGGGATCAGCACGAACGCCGACTGCCAGGCCGGGTCGGGCGTCCAGCCCCCGTAGCCCCAGTCGCTGGTCGGCACGATCACCGGGAGGTTGCCTTCCTCGCCGGTCACCTCGGGCGCGTCGGCCTGCGCGTCGCGGCAGTCCCGGAGCCACTTGCGCCAGAACCGGGCCATGTCGAAGTTGTAGATTCCCTTCTCCGCCGTGACAAGCGCGTCGCCGGTCCAGCCGTTCTTCTCGAACGTCGGCGAGTCCGTCGGCACGCCGTGCATGTTGTTCAGGAACGCCCGGTGGTTGTTCCCGTGGATCCGGTTCAGCAGCTCGTTCGAGCACTCGAACCCGCTCTCGGCGTCCTCGTCGATCCTCGTGTGGACGGCCTTCCCTCGAAGGTTCTCCACCGTCGGCGTCCCGGGGTAGCCCTCGACCTGGACGTACCGAACCCCCTTGTAGCTAAAGCGAGCCTCCCAGGTCTCGGTCCCCTCCCCCGAGAGGACGTACGTGTCGGTCTGCATCGGCTCGGGGATGTGCTGGTTGTCGTTGTTCACCGTGCCGTCGTCGTGGAGCTTCTCGGCCTGGGTCAGCGTCACCTCCGTCCCCGCGGGCCCGTCGACGGTCAGTTCGACCCACCCAGCGATCAGCACGCCGAGGTCGAAGACGTACCCCCCGTCGTCGAGTTCGGTGACCGACACGGGCTCGACGACGTCGGCGATCGACATCGGCTGGATCCGCTGGGGGCGGAGTTCGCCCCCGGGATCGTCCGCGATCGCGGCGTCGTCCCAGCCCGAGTCGTCGTAGTCGACGGTCGTCCATCCCGGCTTTTTCTCCCTGGCGTCGTAGACCTCGCCGCCGAACAGCGAGTCGTGTCGGGTCGGCCCGTCGGTCATCGTCCACTCCCCGTCGGAGACGATCGACGTGGCCGACCCGTCGGCGAACGCGACGTTGAGCTGGAGCCTGAGTTGCGGATCGCTCCACCAGGGCGTGTCGTGCCAGTTCCAGACGTTCTCCTGGGGTTCGCCGAACCGACCCCGACCGAGTTCGGCGCCGAGGACGTTCGTCCCCGCCGCCAGCGCGTCCGTGACGTCGTAGGTCGAGTACAGGATCGTGCGTTCGTAATCCGTCATCGCCGGATCCAGCATCCGCTCGCCGACCCGCTCGCCGTTCAGGTGGAGTTCGTAATAACCCAGCCCGCTGACGTGGACGCGCGCCGACGCTACCTCCCCCGCGAGGTCGAACTCCCTGCGGAGCAGCGGCGCGGGCCGATCGAACGCGCTTCCGTCCGGCTCCAGCAGCGTGACGCCGGTTCCATCGAGGTGGAGTTCCCCGTCGCTGACGGTCCCGTCGGCGAACGCGTCGGTCGGTTCCCCGAAGTCGTCGGCGAACAGGACGCCGCCGTCGGGATCACGGACCTCGAGCGCGTCGACGCGGACGTGCTCGTCGTCGCCGCCGTACTGGCGGAAGCCGACCGTCCCCGCATCGAGGGTGGAGTCGCCCCGCGAGTCGACCTGGTCGCCGTTGATCGTCGTCGTGATCTCGTCGCCCGAGACCTCGATCTCGATGTGCTGTTCGCCGTGGGGCTGGTCGATCACGCCGTCGATCGGCACGCCGAACTCGGAGATCGGTTCCTCCTCGGCGCCGAGGGTGACGACGTCGCCGCCGTCGAACAGGTGCGGCCGCAGGAGGTGCGAACCGCTGTCGTTTTGCGGACTCGACTCCAGCACGACCTGCCAGAGATAGAACGTATCCCCGCCCTGCGCCCGGACCAGGAAGCCGGCGGCCGTCTGCTCGATCGTGAACGTCGACTCCAGCGTGTAGTCCGTCCAGGCGAGGGGGCCATCCGCGTCGTACTCGGGGCCGATCCACTCGCCCGCCCAGTGGTCGTCGGTGTGGGGAATCGCCGTGGTGAACGACGCCGGATCGCTCCACTCGCTCTCCCGGTCGCCGTCGCGGACGCGGACCGTCCAGTGGTAGGTCGTGTCCGGTTCGAGATCCGGGCCGTCGTAGGGGATCTGTATCGAGGCCGACGACTCGACGGTGCCGCTGTCCCAGACGTCCGGGTCGTCGAGGGCGTCCTCGTCGGTCGCGACGTGGATGCGGTACGCGGTCTGCTCGACGCCGCGCGAATCCGTGGGAATCTCCCAGGCAAACCGCGGAGCGGTGTCAGGGTGCAGGTTGATCGGATCCGGCTCGTGTTCGACCCTGAGATCGACGGGGGGCGGCGAGTCGCCGTCGTTAGGAGTCGCCGTCTCGTCAGGGGTCGCCGTCTCGGTATTGTCCTCGGCAGTAGTCGTCTCTCCACTGTCTCCGGGAACTGTCGTCTCTCCACTGTCCCCCGGGGTCGTCGTTGGAGTCCCGTCACCACCGCCGAAACAGCCAGCGAACCCAGCAATCCCCACAGTTCCGATACTCCGGATGAACCGTCTCCTGTCGAATACGCGTCCCTCTGTCTCAGACGGGGGTGGCTCTTGGGAATCCATTGCGGACAACTCAGGACGAACTATTTTAAAGGTGATGGAGACCCGTGCGGGACGCTGATGGACCACGCACGAGATGGACGAGCGCGTGACGAAGGCCAACAGCCCACGCGACATCGTCGGTGTCCGATCGCGCGACGATCCCCGTGCCCGTCACCGTTAACAGTCTGCACGCACAACAGCTATCCATGAGTACCGAATCGGCGGGCGAGGACGCGACCCGACCCGAGATCGTCGTCACGGAGACGGCCGCCGAGCAGGCGCTCGATCTCATGGACGGCGAGGGGCTCGACCGGGACGTCGCCGGCCTGCGCCTGTTCGTCCAGCAGGGCGGCTGTGCCGGCCTCTCGTATGGGATGCGCTTCGACCACGAGCCCGAGGACGACGACACCGTGTACGAACACCACGGTCTCCGGGTGTTCGTCGACCCCTCCAGCATACGCTACATCGAGGGATCGCGACTCGACTACGAGACGGGGCTCCAGGGAGCGGGGTTCGAGGTGGAGAACCCGAACGTCGTCTCGGAGTGTGGGTGTGGCGAGTCGTTCCGCACCTGATAGAACGGATCGGGACGAACCCGACGAGGGCGGGGACGGGCGGTCTTTTTCATCGACGTTTTTCCGGGCGGGGTCGCGAGCGAAGCGAGCGATCCCCGCCCCGCAAAAAGGTCGGGATTAGAGCTTCTGTTTCGCGTCCTCGGCGAGCTCCTCCATGCGCTTCGAGAGGCGGCCGGCGTTGGAGAACTCGTCCTCGCTCATCGCCGTCGCCAGGGCGTTCCCGAGCACGAACACCGCGTGTTTGTGCTCGCTTTTGGATTTGTGGACGTGGGAGGGGCGTACGTCGAGCATCTCGTACTCCTCGAAGGTGTCGTCGGCGACGTCCTCCCGGTCCGCGAAGTACTCCTTGATGATGACGAGCTGTTCGTGCAGCTCGAGAAGTTCGTCCTTGTGCATACTCCAGGTAGTGGGATGAGGCGTTTAAGCGTTTCCCGAGAAGGAGTTACACGCCGTCGGGAGCCGGACGGGCGGGACCGGACGAGCCGGGAGTGTCGGACGGGGGGTCAGAAAACGTACTCGTCTTCGTGACCCATCATGTCGTCTTCGAACTCCGTGTCGGTCTCCATCTCCGACTGCGGACCGGCTGTCTTGTAGGCCTTGATACCCGTCGCGAGTAACTCTTCGACCGCCTCGTTGCGGTCGACGAACTCGCCGTCGTCGACGAGCTGGCTGATCCGCATATCGAGGTGTTCGGGGACGTTGATGTCGACGTCGACCATTTGGCAGTCCGGCCGTTCGTGCAGGGGGTTGTTAAGTCTGACGGGGGGCCGCCCGTTCGACGCCTGCGGAGGGGAGATCGGACAGTCGGGCCGAAAGCGAGAGTGGATCGGATAGTCAGGCTGAAAGGAGTGGGGTCCCGAGTGGGAGTAATGGCACGCCGCGAGGGCGAGGAGGTGGTCCGCCGGACCGGGTCGGTCGTGAGCCGGGGACGCCGGATCGACGCGACGCTCCGTGGCGCCCTCCGGGCGTTTCCGGGCCCCCGGGTCGCGTGGTCGCCCCCCGAGGGGCCGGCGCTGGTCGGCTGTGAGGCCGCCGCGACCATCACCGCGGCCGGACCGGACCGGTTCGCCTCGATCCGGGAGCAGGCCCGGGAGGTCTTCGCCCCGATCGACGTCGACGCCGAGGGCGATCCCCCGGCGGCGCTCGCGCCGCGACTCGTCGGCGGGTTTTCCTTTCACGATGAGTTCCGGCCGGCACCGCCCTGGCATGGTTTCCCCGGCGCCCGCTTTGTCCTCCCGCGGGTCACCGTTCTCGACGTGGACGACGAGACGTGGCTGACGGTGACCGAGACCGGTCCGGACGCGACGCCGGCGTCGGTGACCGCCGCGCTCGACGCCGCCGAGGAGCGCATCGAGCGCGCGCCCCACCGGAACGGACCGCCCCCGGGCGTCGCCGCCGCGGAGCGCGTCCCGGATCGCGCCGGCTGGCGCGAGCAGGTCGAGCGTGCCCTGGAACGGATCGCGGCGGGCGCCCTCGAGAAAGTCGTCCTCGCCGGACGGCTCACGGCCCGGCTACATGGTGCCTTCCGGCTCTCGGACGCGCTCGCGCACCTCGACCGGGCCTACCCCGGCTGTTACCGGTTCGCCGTCGACCCCGGCATGGGCGCGGCCTTCTTCGGCGCGACGCCGGAGAGACTGATCACCCGCGAGGGCTCCCGGGTGCGCACGGGGGCGCTCGCGGGGTCGGTCGGTCGTGGCGGAACCGAACGCGAGGACGAACGCCTCGCGGCCGAACTCGAATCGAGCCCGAAGATCCGTCACGAGCACGACCTCGTCGTCTCCGCGATCCACGACCAGCTCCGGTCGGTGGCCGCGGACGTCGCGGTCGGCGACGCCTCGGTGCGGAAGCTCGCGAACGTCCAGCACCTGGAGACGCCGATCACGGCCGACCTGAACGGGGGGACGCACGTCCTCGAACTGGTCGAGGCGCTCCACCCGACGCCCGCCGTGGGGGGACTCCCCCCCGACGCCGCCGAACGGACGATCGCCGACACCGAGCGCTTCGACCGGGGGTGGTACGCCGCGCCGGTGGGTTGGTTCGACGCGGACGGAAACGGCACCTTCGCGGTCGGGATCCGTTCGGCCGTCGCGGGCGGATCGACCGCGACGCTGTTCGCGGGAAACGGCATCGTCGCCGATTCCGACCCCGACGACGAGTGGGACGAGTTACAGTTGAAGTACCGTCCGATCCTGGATCAGTTACGATGACTGCCGCCCGCGCCGGCCGCCGACCATGACCGCGCCGAACGCCAACACGCTCTGGGGGACCGCCGTCTCCGAGGAACTCGCGAGGGCCGGCGTCTCGGCAGTCTGTGTCGCCCCCGGCAGCCGGTCGACGCCCCTGACGGTCGCCCTCTACGACCACCCCGGGATCCGGGTCCTCTCGCACCTCGACGAACGGTCGGCGGCGTACTTCGCGCTCGGCCGGGCGAAACGAACCGGCGAGCCGACGCCGCTGATCTGTACCTCCGGTACCGCGGCCGCGAACTTCCACCCCGCCGTGATCGAGGCGAGCAACGCCAGGGTCCCGTTGCTCGTTTTGACGGCGGACCGGCCCCCGGAACTACACGACTCGGGTGCCAACCAGACGATCGACCAGGAGAAGCTGTACGGCGACGCGGTCCGCTGGTATCGCACGCTCCCCGAGCCGAGGGCGGCGCCCCGCCGGCTCCGTTCGCTCCGGACGACCGTGTCCCGCGCCGTCGCGGAGAGTACGGGGACGCCCCCCGGACCCGTCCACCTCAATTGCCCCTTCTCGAAGCCGCTTGAACCGACCGAGGTACCCGGTGACGTTCCGGAGGCGTTCGCGAGCGATCACCCCCGGGCTGCCTCGGGCCGGGGCACCGACGGTTCCGGCCAGCGCCCCTACGTCGCCGTCTCCCGCAGTCGCTTGACGCTCGATTCGGAGGCGCTCGCGGGAGTCGTGGATGCGATCGAGAACGCCGATCGCGGGCTGATCGTCGCGGGACCCGCCGACGCGCCGACGCCCGACCGCGACGCGCTCTCCGCGCTCGCGTCCGCGGCCGGGTTCCCGGTCCTCGCGGACCCGCTCTCGGGGATCCGGTTCGGTCCACACGTCGCGGAGACTCCGGTGAGCGGCGGCTACGACTCCTACCTCGACCCCGGGGTCACGGGGGGCTGGCCCGACCCCGACATCGTGCTCCGCTTTGGCGCCTCGCCGACCTCGAAGACGCTCCGGCGGTACCTGGAGCGCGTCGACGCCCGCCAGTTCCTGGTCGATCCCGCCGGCGGGTGGCGCGAGGCGACGTTCACCGCGACGAACCTGGTGGCGGCCGACCCCTCGTGGCTCGCCCGGACGCTCGCCGAGCGCGTCGACGGCGCCGAGAAGGGATCGCGTCGATCGTGGCGCGGTCGCGTCCGGCGCGCTGAGGAGGCGTACTGGGATCTGATCGGGGACGCCGAGCTCCCCCGCGAACCCGCCGTCCTCGCGACGGTCGCCGCCGAGATCCCGGATCCGGCGACGCTGTTCGTCGGAAACAGCATGCCCGTGCGCGACCTCGACCGGTTCGCGCGGCCCCGGGAGGCGGACCTCCGGGTACTCGGGAACCGCGGCGCGAGCGGGATCGACGGGATCACGAGCACCGCGCTCGGCGCGGGCAGCGCGACCGACGATCCCCTCGTGCTCGTCACCGGCGATCTCGCGTACTACCACGACATGAACGGGCTCCTCGCGCTGGGGCGGTGTGACGTGGAAGCGACGGTCGTCGAGATCAACAACGACGGCGGCGGAATATTCCATATGCTCCCCATCGAGGACTTCGAGCCGTTCGAGGAGGGGTTCAAGACGCCCCACGGGCTGGACTTCGCGCCGACCGGGGAGCTGTACGACCTCGCCTTCCGCCGGGAGCGCTCGATCGACGGCCTCCGGGACGCGCTCGCGGCGACCCTGGACGCCCCGGGATCGCACGTCATCGAGGTGGAAAGCGACGCCGAGCGCAGTCACCGCCGGCGCGAGGCCCTCCAGGAGCGGATCGTCGACGAACTCGGTCCGCCGTGACCACCGACGCGCCCCGGCCCGCGGCCGTCAGTTCGGCGAAAAGGATTTGCGTCGGGTGGTCGTCATCGACCCCATGGTCGAACTCGCCTTCTCGACGAACGCGTACACCCGGTTCTCGCTCCCGGAGGCCGTCCGGCACGTTGCCGACCACGGGTACACGGGAGTCGAACTGCTCGGCGATGATCCCCACGCCTACTTTCCGGAGTTCGATGACGATGACCTCGCCGCCGTGGGGGACGCGCTCGACGAGACCGGACTCGCCGTCTCGAACGTCAACGCCAACAACGCCAGCGCCTACTACGACGACGCCCCGCCGTCGGCGTACTTCGACCCGACGCTGATCACCGAGGACGACTACGACCGGACCTGGCGGATCGAGTACACGAAAGACGCCTTGGACCTCGCGGCCGCGGTGGGAGCCCCGGCGGCCTGCGTCGCCACCGGTCGCCCGCTCCCCGGGACGATGCCCGAGGCGGCCCGCGACCTCCTGCACGAGTCGCTGCACGAACTCCTCGATCACGCCGAGGACGCGGGCGTCCGGCTCGGCATCGAGTTCGAGCCCGAGATGCTGATCGAGTGTACGGACGAGGTACTCGACCTGATCGACGATATCGGGCGGGATTCGCTGGGCGTCAACCTCGACATCGGCCACGCCGCCGTCTACGGCGAGGAGCCCGCCGAGAGCGTGCGCCGGTGTGCCGGCCACATCACCGGCGTCCACCTGGAGGACATCGTCGGCGGGATCCGGGGCAAACACTACCACCGCATCCCCGGCGAGGGCGACCTCGACTTCGCGCCGGTGTTCGAGGCCCTGGAGGACGTGGGCTACGACGGGTTCGTCACCATGGAGCTGTACACCTATCCCGACGAACCGGACCGCGCCGCGAGGGAGGCCTACGAACACGTCGCGGATCTCGCCTGAGGTGGCGCGAATCCGCCTCAGACGAGAAATTCGACCCGCCCGGCGACGAACGCGGCGGTCGCGAGGAACATGCCGTACTTCAGCACTGACTGTCCCCGGGCGGGATCGTCGAACCCGGCGTAGGCGGCGTACAGCATGACCGCGTCGGCGGGAACGACGAGTGCGAGATACCAGACGCCGAAGGTCTCCTGCAGGTACGGAACCGGGCTGGCGAGGACGGCGACGACGAGCGCCCCGGTCCCGAGCCACAGCGCCCGGCGCTCGCCGATCGCGACGGGAAGCGTCGTCAGTCCCTCGGCGGCGTCACCCGCGAGGTCCTCGACGTCCTTGATCACCTCGCGGGCGAACGTCGACAGGCCGGCGAGCACAAAGAGGACCACCACGGGCTCGACGTTCCCGACGGCCGCGCCGCCAAAGAGGAACGTGCTCCCGACGAGATACGAGACGAGGGCGTTGCCCGCACCGGGCGTCCCCTTGAACAGTTCGGTGTAGGTCACCAGCGCAAGGAGGTTGACCGCCGCGATGCCGACCGCGAGCACCGGGAGGACGAGCGCGACGAGGATCGCCGCCAGGAAGAGGACGACGCTGAACGCGAGCGCGCCGCGGGGCGTGACGGCGCTCCGTGGGATCGGGCGCTCGGGATTGTTGATCGCGTCGATGTCGCGGTCGAAGTAGTCGTTGATGGCGTTGCCCGCGGCGACCGCGAGCAGGGTGGCGAGGACGGAGGCAGCGATCCGGAACTGGGTGTCGAGTCCGCCCGCCGAGACGAACGCGCCGACGAACGTGAGGACGCTCGCGGCGACGGCGTTGACCGGGCGCGTGAGGCCGAGAAACCCCCGGGCGCGCTCGGCGAGGCGCATGCCCGGACGGTCCCCCGACGCGGGTATAAAAGGACCGATGCGTCCCGGCGGCGACGGGGCACGGAACCAAGCGATTTAAGCGCGGGCGTCGGGTACGCCGGGGCGAGGGCGCTTAGCTCAGTCTGGACAGAGTGAGTGGCTTCGGACCACTTTGTCGCGGGTTCAAATCCTGCAGCGCCCATCCCGCTGCGTGACGGTTAGGATTTGGCAGACGGCAGTACGACACTTATAAAGGAACCCCTCTTCGGCGGTTTTGATTTCATCACGTTTCGTGAGGCGGTCGTAGTGCTGCTCAATCATTCTCGGACTGACGTTCGCGCGGGCACTGACGACCTTATCCGGCATATCATTGTTGAGGCTATACGTAATGCTTCCTCGCCGGATCGCGTGCGGGGTCACGCTTGACGGGCATTTCGAAGCCGCGTGCTGGACAGTGCCCTCACAGGTTTCTGGATCTCGGTCATGAGGGCATTCTTCGCCGTACACGCACGGACGCGTCTACCGGTACACGTAGGTTCGGAGTGTTGTCTTCTGCAGGCCACCTTGACGAGAAGCCAGTAACGGCTCGCGGTCGTACTTGTTGGTCATAGACGGTCGCTTGGTTTCGAACCGGTCGTATAGGAGTTCGCAGAGCTGATCTGAGTAGGCAACCATCCGCTTACAGTCACTCTGGTTCTTAAACTCGCTAAACGAGATATACCATGACGTTCACGGATACAGAGTCTCAAAAAAAGCAAGATATTTATAAAAACGTTGCCTATTCTGAGATAGATTGCTCTCAGAACCCGAACTCACCGTCCTCTCGCATCTAAGCACGCACGCAGATGAGAGCTTGATACAGCGGGAGTTAGCTGACGAACTCGACTGGGATCCGGGTCATACCTCTCGGGTCGTGTCGAGACTTGCAGAGCGCGAGCTGATTATCAGAGAACAACGAAACGGTCGGTACAGCATATCCCTCTCCAACGCCGAACCGACCGAGCGGTTCGCTGATCTCACACGTGAATTCCCACACGTCGATTTCCCGGAGCTTCTCGCTGGCTCCACGATCCAGCTCTTGTATTATTTAGATGCTGCGCGAACTGCAGCGGAACTCACGGAATGGACTGAGGTAAGCCGAGCAACGGTGTACCGCCGACTCAAACAGTTACAGAACGTCGGTATCATCACCAAACGCGGCACCGGATTCACGCTGACGAATCAATTCGCAGAATTGGCAACCTTTGCGCGGTCGCTTGTACGTCACGTGCATCGACAGGAAGCGAGTGACCACGCTGCTGGCGTCCGACTCATCTGGACGGACGTAGACGAGTATCTGTTCAGTTGCCGTGGTGAGGTGACTGCGTCACTGTTTCACCTGACTGGCCCGGACGCGCTTGAGCAATACGGAATCCCGCTGTTGACGCGAGAGGGCCAGTACTATTTCCGCTCCGAGGACCGAACTGAACTCACGCCTGCAGACCTCGTGTGTCACCTGTTGCTCATCGACGACGGTGCTCGGTACCGATCGTACTGTCTGTTACTGATTGCTGGCTGTGACCTTGACGCAGACGAGCTCACGCGAACGGCCGAGCGATACGATCGAGATGCAGAGATCGATCTCTCCGATATTGTCCATGAGCTCTGTACGTATCTCGAATCCAGAGGTGCAGTGTCCGGAGAGAAGCTCCCGGAATGGGACACGTTCAAATCGACGGCCGCTGATTACGACGTATCCATATGACGTCCCGCCCACAGTTCGACGCTGCGTACATCGAGGCCGAACTGCAGGAACTCGGAGCCGTGCTTCACGCAGAGGTCACGGCGTTTCTCATCGGTGGCGGGGCGATGGCGTTTCGAGGGCTGAAGGACACGACCAAGGACATCGACCTGGTGGTCACGACCGAAGCCGAGTTCGACCGGTTACTCGCTGCGCTGGACGGGCGGGGATACGAGGAGGTGTCCGAACTCGACGAGCCGTACCAACAGTTGGGAGCAAGGCTGTGTGTCGAGAACGACGATGGATGCCGGATCGACGTGTTCAACCGACAGGTCGCCAATAAACTCATTTTCAGCGACGGGATGCAGCGACGAAGCGAGGAGTACCTCACATCCGGCGAGCTCTCTATTCAGCTAACCGCGCTGGAAGATATCTTCCTCTTCAAGACGGTCGCCAAGCGTCCCGACGATATCGACGACATGAACACGCTGGTGCAGACGAGCTTGGACTTCGAAGCGATCGAGCGCGAGATCGAGACACAGATCGAGCTACTGGAGGGAAAGCGGTTCACGACGCATATCCGCGAGTCGCTCGATGAGTTGTACGAGCAATACGAGGTACAAACACCGCTCGAAGACGGTATCGATGAGTACTACGCGCAGTATATGGAGGCGTTGGACGTCCGGCTCGTCCTGAGTGAGGACGAGCCGATGTCTGTCGAAGCGATTGCCGAGGAGCGCGGACTCGATCGGAGTCACATCGTCGAACAGCTAGAGCAACTCGAAGCGTACGGGTATGTCGAACGGACGGATTCGGGATTCGTAGATACGGGCAAGCGTGATGCGTTCGGCGAATGAGTTTATGAGTCGGTGCGTGGTTGTCGCTCCTCGTGGAGTTCCCGAAGATAGGCGGTTGCTGCGACACCAACGTTGATTCCCCAGACGTACTCCTCGGTCCCGAATGCAGCAGTACCCGCCGCTCGGTGAGTATACCCATCAACGAGGGTGAGGCGGATACAGTCCACCACGTCGTCCTCACCGAATCGATCGATTGCATCTCCGATGTACTGATCGAAATGACCGTTTGGATGATCGGCCGGGCGGGGATCAGCGGCTCGTTTCAACGCCAGATCGGTGACTGCATCGACCGATGGATGCGCCGAGTCACCTGTATCTTCTTGAATTCGGTACCCCTCTTCCGAATACATATCTCTTCGTATGAGTGCGGAGTCCTAAAACCCCGAGTGATATCCCGCTGAGAGGAGTCCGGAGTTCTGAACGACGGTCTTGTAGCGTGGCATGTCGCGTCAAAAACGAGATCGATTAAGCGATGGGGGTCATCCCACCCATCGAACGATTCAGCGTGGACTCGGTCTAGAGATTGTCCAAATAGTCCCTCCGCTGTTCCATCTTCTCCTGCTCCGTGCGGCGATCGTAGTGCTGTTCGATCACTCTGGGACTGACGTTCGCGCGGTCACTGACGACATTATCAGGCATGTCGTTGGCGAGGCCGTGCGTGATGCTACCACGGCGGATGGCGTGTGGACTTACGCTTGATGGGCATTTCGAAGCTGCGTTACGGGTGGTGGCCTCGCAATCGTCCGGGTCGCGGTCGTGCGGGCACTCCTCACCATGAGCACATGGTCGCGTCCAGCGATACACGTACATACGGAGTGTTGTCTTCTGCAACCGTCCTTCACGGGAGGCCAGTAAGGGTTCCCGGTCGTACTCGTCAGTTGTATCGGGTCGCTTGTTGTCCAACCAGTCATCGATGAGTTCGCAGATGTCGTCTGAGAGCGCGACGAGTCGCTCACCGTCACCTTTGTTCTTGATCGGTGTCCCGGTGTCCGACCGGTGTCGAACCTTCACGTACTGTTCTTCCGAATTGTAATCACCAACGTCGAGCGCATGGACGCCACCAATTCGCATCATCGTGTGCCACATCAATGTGAGGGCGACGTGCTGCGGTCCGGCGTACTCGTACTTCTCCAAGTGCGAGAGAACCGATGAGGCCTGGTCGCTGTCCATCATCACGTCCCGAGAGTTTTCGTCCGGGGTGATTACCGGGGACAGCACTTTCTGGCTGAGATCTTGTTCCACGCCGTCCACCGCCTCTAGCCATCGGACGAACACTCGCAGGGAGTCCATCTGTGTCTTCTCGCTGACCTTGTTCAGGTCGCCGTCTTCACGCCGCCAGAGTCGGTACTCGTGGAGTTGACGGCCAGTGAGGTCGTTGAGGTTTTCGATGTCTTGTTCGTGACACCATCGGACGAAGTGCTGAAGGCGGTACTTCTTGGCTTTGAGTGAAGCCTCGGCCAGTTCGTTCTGCTTGTCTTTGAGGTACAGTTCGAGCGCGGTCTCGGGATTGATCGGTTCGAGATCCATAGTTGGTCGTTTCGGGTCAAGCGAACCCCACGAACACCGGACACCCATTATTCCGAACCAACTACTACAGCGCCTGAAACGGCCAAAATGAAGGGTAGGTACGCCCAATGACCAAGGCCTGCAGCGCCCATGTTTTTAGGAGGTGTAATCACCAGACTGCGTCGGGGTGAGTCTCCTATCGAACGGAGCGCCGCTGCTTTCGTTCGATAGCCGAGGAGTGGTTGATGTCTCGGTGGGATGTGCGTACAGTCAACGGTATCAACAGAAAAATCGCATTAGAACGTGTCGAACGAGTCAATCACATCATTCGTTGAGTACGTTTCACCAAGTTCTGCTCGTCGAAGTCGGAATCGTCACTCCAGATGGCCGCATCGCTGGCGATCGCACACGCCAGATAGAGTACATCGTCGGGGTCGGTATCGCCGATCGCCTCGTCTGCTCTTTCGATAGCGGGGTAAAAGTCGTCGGTAGGCACGATCTCGATGTACTGGAACAGGAGATCAATGAACTGTGCCACTCGGTCTGGCTCCATCCCGGACTTCTCCACGATCAGGTCTTCGTAGTTCTCGATCTCGTCGTACACGAACGCGGGCGTCAGGAGTTCGGGTTCGAGTGTGACGATGAGTTCTCGCGTCTTCGAATCAGCGATAAGTGCGGAGATGACGACGTTGGCATCGATGACCAGCGTCATTCGTCGAATCTATGCCGATTCCTCGTCAACGCGCTTGCGTCCGCTCTCGTTGATCTTGTCGGCGATTTCCTGCACGTCACGCTCGGTGAGTTCGCTCTCGCTTGTGAGTTCATCCATCACTTCGAGTGCTTCGATTTTCTCTCGAATGGCCTGTCTCGTGACCTCACTCCAGTTGATTTCGGGATGTTTGTCCATGCGCTCTTTGAGATCGTCGTCGACGTTGACCGTGATACTCGGCATATAGAATTCTATGGATACACAGAATACTGTGTCTTTCGGTGTCTTTAGTACCCTCTGATTTTGACCGTCTCACGCCTGAAAGGTCGATTCGTTCGACAGTCGAACGAGAGTCTGCGGCGCCCACTCCGAGGAGCCACCGATCGTGGCTACACCGCCGCGGCCATCCGCTCACCGGTCTCCAGCCCGTCCGCGAGCGCCGCGTGGAGTCGCCCCTCGCCGGCGACCCAGTCGCCCGTGCAGTACAGCCCCTCGTCTTCGGCCGCCCGGATCGGCCCCTCGGGAGTGCCACTCTCCGGCAGCGCGTACCGCCAGCCCTGGTGGTCGGTCCAGTCCGGGTCCCGCAGTCGGTCGTCGCCGACGATCTCGGCAGCGTGATCCGCGAGCGCCGCGACGTTCGCCGCGGGATCGGCGTCGTAGCGCTCGACGGACCACCCGTGGTTCGCCTGGACGATCAGGAGTGACTCCCCGTCGGGAACGTGTCCTGGCTTGCACTCCTCGCGCGAGATCCAGCCCACCTCGTGGGCCTTGTCGGCGTTCACGAGTCCGTAGTAGGGAACGTCGAGTTCGAAGGGGTAGTGCAGGACGGCGGTCCAGATCGTGCGGTATGGAACCTCGCGGGTCGCCCCGGCGAGCGCCTCCCGGGCCTCCGAGTCCCACTCGGCGCGTTCGAGGAGATCGGCGGTCTGTGGCGCCGGCGGGTTCAACAGGACGGCGTCGAAGGGCCCCCACGACTCGGCGTCGTCGTCGACGAGCGTCCACGATCCGTGCTCGCGACGGATCGTCTCCACCCGGGTTCGGCGGTGGACGGTCGCGTCGGTTCGGCCGAACAGCCGCTTTGCGACCTGTGTGAGTCCCTCGCGGTAGGACCACTTGTGGTCGTCGGCGTCCCGCCCGGGGGAGACCTCCCCCGACCCGTCGAACGTGTAGACGGGGTCGGTCACGTCGACCAGCCCGTCGTCGTCGAGGGTTTCCGTGACGAGGTCGACGATCCGATCGTCGTCGGATTTCAGGTAGTTCGCGCCGTAGTCGTAGGTGAGGTCGCCGCCGCGTCGCGTCGCCGCCCGTCCGCACACGCCGCCGGACTTCTCCAGCACGGTCACGTTCGCTTCCGGCCGGTCCTCGTTCAGCCCGAAGGCCGTCGCCGCAGCCGCCGCCCCGGCACCCACGATCCCGATCTCCGTCATGCCCGTAAGGTCAGCCCGGAGGGGCTAAAACGGACGCATCTCGGACTACCGGAGGTCACCGGTTCCCGCGACGCGATAACCGACGGGCGCTTTATTGCCGTTTCCGCGGTAGGTTCAGGCATGGCCACCGACGACCTGCGCTCGGCGGGCGTGACCCGGATGGACGACGAGGAGATCCGGGCGTTCGTGTCGAACCAGGGAATTGGCGTCCTCGCTCTCCCGGACGACGGCGCGCCGTACGCCATCCCCATGTCGTTTGATTTCGACGGCGAGGACCGCCTGTACTTCACGTACCTCCTCGGGGGCGACAGCCGCAAGGAGGCGCTGAGCGACCGGGCGGAGGCGGCCAGCGTTCTCGTGTACGACGCGACGTCGCCGTTCATCTGGCAGAGCGCCCTCCTGACGGGCGAGATCACCCGTCTTCCGGCGGACCGGAAGGACGACGTGCTGGACGCGCTCGACACCGCCTGGCGCCCGGCGGTGTTCCGGGATGCCGACCTGTCCCGGGGAACCGCGATCTACGAGTTCAGGATCGTGGAGTCGACCGGGTTCAAGCAGGCGGGCCTCCCGCCCGGGTTCGATCGCGAGTGACGGCGCCGCGGTCCGTGGCGAATAGCCTGCCAATCCCAGCCCGTGAGAACCTGGCGCGCGCTTAGGTCCGGCGGGCCCGTAGGTTCAGTCGCGATGTACGACAGTATCCTCGTTCCGACGGACGGGAGCGCCGGGACCTCTCGCGTCCTGACCCACGCGCTCGAACTCGGGGAGCGTTTCGACGCCACCCTCCACGGGCTGTACGTGATCGAGTCCCACGACCACGGACTCGATCCCGGACGGGCGGCGCGCCGCGTTCGGGAGGCCCTCGAAGCCCGTGGCGAGCGGGCGGTCGAGCGGATCGCGACCCGGGGAGCGAATGCCGGGCTGGAGACCCGGACGGCGATGAGGGAGGGAACGCCACACGAGGAGATCGTCGACTACGTCGAGGCGAACGATATCGACCTGATCGTGATGGGAACGCACGGCCGGTCGGGCGTCGACCGCGTCCTGCTTGGGAGCGTCACGGAACGGGTCGTCCGGCTCGCGCCGGTGCCCGTCCTCACGGTGGATCTCGCGGCGGAGGAACCGGCAGTCGAGGGCGAGACGGCGGCGCGGACGGTCGCGGCCGACGCGCTGGCCGGGGAGGGACACGACGACGCCGAGGTCACCGACGTGTATCACGAGGCGGGAACGTGGGTCGTCAAGGCCGCGGACGGGACGGCGGAGTACAACGTCCACATCGACGCCGCCACGGGCGACGCCGTCGTCGCGACGCTTCCGGAGTGATCGCACGGCCGCCCGGCGTTTACTCCCCGTCGGCCCTGACTTCCTCGCCGGCCATCATCTCGACGACCTGCAGCACGCCGGAGGTGTCGTCCCGCCCCATCCCCGTCTCCTCCATCGTCTTGTACATGTCGTGGGTGACCTGCGTGATCGGCATGGGCGCGCCGAACTCCTCGCCGGCGCCCGTCGCGATCCGGAGGTCCTTGTACTGATACGAGGCGAAAAAGCCGGGTTCGAACTCCCCGCGGATCATGTCCGGGGCGCGGTTGTCGAGCGTCCAGCAGCCCGCGGCACCCCCCGAGATGGCCTCGACGACCGCCTCGACGTCGGCGCCAGCCTTGCCCGCAAGCACCAGGGCCTCCGAGACGGCCTCCATCGTGTTCGCGACGACGACCTGGTTGCAGGCCTTCGCGACCTGGCCCGCCCCGTTCGGGCCACAGTGCGTGATCGTCCCGCCCATCGCCTCGAAGATCCCCCTGTGTTCGTCCAGGGTCGCCTCGTCGCCGCCGACCATGATCGACAGCGTCCCGGCGATCGCGCCCTCCTCGCCGCCGCTGATGGGGGCGTCGAGCGTCGTCACGTCCATCTCCCCGAGGTCCGCCGCGAGTTCCTCGGTGGCCGAGGGCGAGATCGTCGAGCAGTCCACGACCGTCTCGCCGCCGGAGAGCCCCTCCATGATGCCGCCGTCCTCGCGCATGACCGTCTCGACGGCGTCGGTGTCGGGCAGGCAGGTGACGACGACGTCCACTCGCTCGGCGGCCTCCGCGGCCGTGTCGGCGCCCTCGCCGCCGTACTCGATCAGCTCGTCGACGGGCTCGCGCGATCGGTTGTGGCCGACGACGGGGTACCCCGCGTCGAGCAGGTTCTTCGCCATCGGGAGGCCCATGATACCGAGACCGACGAACCCCACGGTCGTGTCCGTCATGCCTCCACATCCGGCGGGGTGGGGCAAAAACCCGGCGTGCCCGGTCCCCGGATCACTCAGCTACTACCCGGTCCGCCGATTCCGACTCGTCGACGGCCGCGAACAGCGCGTCCGCCAGGTCGCTCTTGTGGTGGGACACCAGGAGGTGGGCACGCATCGCGCCCTCCTCGTCGAACTCCCGGTCGCACACGGGGCAGGTCTTCGCCGAATACATCATGATTATCCGGGATAGAGTGTTCCCCGGGGAGTGATTTATACGTTTCGGTGGTGGGTCCGGCATCCGGGGGTGACCCGGAACCGACACGCGGGAGCAACGCGATCAGCGCCCGAACTCCTCGCGCCCGAGTTCGATCGCCTTCGACGTCGCGCCGATCGAGGAGAGGTGGCCGACGCCCGTCGTCGCCTTGACCGCCAGCGCCGCGCGCCCCCGGAGAACCCGCCCCCCGACGGTGGCGACCGCGCCGTCGCCGACGCTCACGACCCACCCCGTCGGCGAGAACGAGACCGTGTCCAGTCGCGGTTCGAAGGTCCCGCCCTCCCGATCGTACGCGACGAGGTCGGCGATGTTGGCGGCCGCGACCCGGGCCTCGGCCAGCGCGGCCTGGGCGCTTGCGGGAACCGCCTCACCCGCGCGGTCGACGACCCGGGCGGCGTCGCCGACGACGAAGGTGCCCTCCCCGTGCCGGAGGTCGCTTCGCACCTGCGGGCGCTCGCCGGCGAGCGCGCCCGGCCCGGCGATACCGCCGGTCCAGACGAACCCATCGTAGGGGACGGCGCCGTCGTCGGTCTCGACCGCGTCCGCGGTCGCGCCCTCGATCGTCACGCCGGTCCTGACCTCGACGCCCTCCGTCTCCAGTTCCTCGCGGACGGCTTCCTGGAACGCCGGATCGAATCCCGGCGCGACGGCGTCGCGGGTCTCCGTCAGGACGACCTCGACTCGGTCGGTCGCGCCCTCCTCGCGGGCCAGGGCGGCGAGTTCGCCCGCGACCTGGACGCCCGAGAGGCCGGCGCCGCCGACGACGACGCGCCCACCCCCGGAGTCGAGAAGGTCGAGGAACTCGCCGCGCACCGCCCCGGCGTGCTCGACGTCGCGCAACGGGAGCGCGTGCTCCTCGACGTCCGGGAGATCGTAAAAGGCCGTCTCGGCGCCGAGACAGACGGCGGCGTAGTCGTAGGCGATGGCGTCGCCGGATTCGAGATCGACGCGGTTCGCGTCGGGATCGACGCGGGTGACGCGGTCGGTCACCACCGTCGCGCGGTCGAGGAGTTCGTCGAGGGGGACCGTGATGTCCTCGACGAAGCCGGGGCGGCGGATCAGGCGGTGGACCTCGTGGCGCACGAGGTGTTCGCCGGAGTCGTCGACGACGACGATCTCGGCGTCGGGGGGGAGGGACCTTTCGAGCCGGCGGGCGACCGTCACGCCCGCGTAGCCGGCTCCGAGGACGGCGATTCGCATGGACCCTCTTGGATCCTGACCGTCTTGAACTGCCGGATCCCCCCCCGTTTCGCGGCGGATTCGATCCGCTCGTCCCGGCCCGGTGGAACAACGGCGTCGCGCCGATCAGAACAGCGCTTCCGCCGGATCGAGCACCCGTGCCGGGCCGCCGACCTCCCAGATCCGGGTGTCGGCGTACTCGGCGATCGCTTCTTCGACGCGTTCGGCGTGCTCCGCCGTCGTGTTCACGTACACGCTCGCGCCCGTATCCGTCGAGAAATACGCGGGAACGCCCTCCTCGCGGAGATCGCGAACGGCGTCGAAGATCGCGAGGGTTGCGGGTTTCCAGTACACCCACCCCGCCTCGCCGGTCATCGTCGTCGCCGCCAGCGACAGCGAGTCGTGCTCCCCGAGTTCGAAGGTGCGATCGAACTCCCCCGCCCGGAGGGCGTCCTTGGCCTCGGCGATCTGCTCGTGGATGTGCGCGAGCCGCGCCCGGAACATGTGGCTCGACTCGGCCTCGCGGTGGGCCGCCTCGGTCTCCTTGTACGCCGGGACCATCCCGATCACGATCCGGAGGTCGTCCTCGTCGAACCCGGTGTCGAGGCGCTCGCCGTGACAGTCCCGGTCGTTCATGCCGTCGTAGAGGATCGAGAAGCCGCCCGTCGTGGCGCGCGCCGCCGACGCGGATCCCCGTCGTGCGATCGTCGAAATCTCGGGCAACGAGTGATCGAGGCCGGCGGCCTCGGCGAGCGCGGTCGCGGCAGCCGCGAATCCCGACGCCGACGATCCCAGTCCGACGTTGGTCCGGAAGGAGTTCTCGCTTTCGAGGCGCACGCGGTCGTCGATGCCCGCCCGCTCGCGGACCTCGTCGACGACCGACCGGACCCGGTCGGCGCCGTGCCCCGACAGGTCCTCGCCGTCGACGACGTACGTGTCCTCCGCCAGGTCGGGGTCGAACGCGACCGTCGTCGTCGTGTTCGAGGGCGCGGTGCAGACGCTGATGCTGTCGTGGTACGGCAGGCGCAGGTCGTGGTCGCGCATGCCGTGGTACTTCACGATCCCCTGGATCGGGTGGGCCCGCGCGGTCGCCTTCATGCGCACAGGGGCGAGCGATGCGCGCTTAAACCCCGCGGAGTCGCGTTTCGGCTCGATCCACGATCACCGACCCACAGCCGACAGCGTCATTCCGGCGGCGTCCGAGGCTCGCGTATGGGAACCCCGCGCTCCACCCGGGCCGAGCAGACCGCGGAGGTCATCGACCGGCTGTACGAGGAATATCCCGATACGACCATCTCGCTCGATTTCGACACCCGACTGGAACTGCTGGTGGCCGTGATCCTCTCGGCGCAGTGCACCGACGAGCGCGTCAACGAGGTGACCTCGGACCTCTTCGAGACGTACGAGACCGCCGGGGACTACGTCGCGGCTGGCGAGGACGAACTCGCCGAGGACATCGGGTCGATCACCTACCCTAACCAGAAGGCGGGCTGGATCGTCTCGGCCTGCGAGACGATCGTCGCCGAGCACGGCGGCGAGGTGCCCGACACGATGGACGAACTCACGGACCTCTCGGGCGTGGGTCGCAAGACCGCGAACGTCGTCCTCCAGCACGGCCACGACGTCGTCGAGGGGATCGCCGTCGACACTCACGTGATCCGCCTTTCCCGGCGGCTCGGACTCACCGAGGAGACGAACCAGGGGAAAATCGAGTCGGAGCTGATGGACCTCGTTCCCGAGGACGACTGGCAGGCGTTCACCCACCTGCTGATCAGCCACGGCCGGGCGACCTGCACGGCGCGCAACCCCGACTGTGCGGACTGCGTGCTCGAAGACATCTGTCCCTCCTCGAGGCTCGATTCCGAGGTCGACCTGGCGAGCGGCGAGGCCTGGGGATAGTCCGCGGTCGGACGGTTCAAGAGTAGTCGGTCGGGGGATCTATGAGTAGACAGTCGGGACTGTCGAACGGGCTCACCGGAGGTACACGAGCACGTACCGGGCGACGCCGACGACCCACGCCAGCAGCCAGAGGATCACGTAGCCGAACACGCCGACGCGGAGGCGGAAGCGCCAGGCGTCCATGTTCTCGTGGAGGCCCGAGATCGCCATATCGGGGTCGGGGTCGTGGTACACGTCGTGGCGGCGCTTGACCTGGAAGATGCGGACGATTCCGGTGAGCGCGAACGCCAGCAGGGCGTACGCCTGGAGCCCGAGGAACGCGTGCAGGACGGTGAAGCCGTCGAAGCCGACTTCCGGGCCGATCAGGCGCGGCGCCATCCACGCCAGGATGGGAATCGTCGTCAGCGCCAGCCCCGTCCCGACGAACGTCAGGTGGTGGGTCAACACGTCCCACGTCACCGTCTCAGATCGGAGGATGATCCACGCGCCGTACAGGAAAAAGGGGAAGCTCGCGGTGACGACGAGCACCACGGCCGTCGCGATCCGCGTCTCCGCCGGCGTCGCCATTGCCGGCCCTTCGGATCGGACCCTCAAAACCAGCGTGACTCGCGACGGATCTTACTCGTCGTGACAGCAGCCGCCGGCCTCGCCGCCGAAGTCGACGGCGATCGGCTCTGAGATCGCCCGGTTGAGGCCTTCGAGCCGGCCGGTGAGCGCCTCCTTCGCCTCCAGGTACTCCGCCATCACCGGCAGGGAGTGCAACTCCTGCTGGAGTTCCTGGAGTTCCCGCATGTCATCCTGGGTGGCGTCGCCGGTCTGGCGGGCCAGCGCGAACGCCTCGCGTTGCTGTTCGAACTCCGAGATCAGTTCCTGGGCGTCGGCGTCGGCCTCGACGGCCGCCTCGGCCTCCCGGAACCGTTCGTGTTCCGGCAGGTCGGCGATGGCCGCCCCGAGTTGGCTCGCGAGCGCCTCGACTCCACCCTCGTCGGCGATGGCCGCCTCCGAGTCGATGCTCATACCCGCCGTTCGTGTCCGAGGGGTTTAGTCGTGCCGAAAGGTGGTCCGGATGGGCGACGCTCCGGGGCGCGCGCACGGCAGCGAGGAGCCAGTCAAGGGCGCAGTGCTTATTGCCCGCCCGGGTGTGGTACCGGGTGATGGATTCCCGCTCCCGGACCTTCCTCGTCGTCGCCATCGCCGCGCTCGTAGTGGGGGGCGTCGTCGGTCCGGGGGTGCTCGCCGATTCGAACGACTACGAGATTACCGTGGAGGGGAGTCTGTCTATTCCCGAACAGAAGGTCAATCCAGAAGAGGTCCCTGGCAAGTTCACGGTCTCCTCGGTTAAAGTCGTCAATCCCGGCGAGGAATTCACTGCTGAAATTGACGCGCCGTCAGGGGAATCGTACCGCGTTCAGCTTCGGAATCCCGACGGGACGAATCTGGACACTTCTCTGGGGAAGACCGGAGATTCCACAATAAAAGTCGCAACCGGGAGTTCCAGTGATAACCCGTACCGTCTTGATGGTGATCTCTCCCCCGGGATGTACTTCATCGCGATATACGGCGACGATGGCAATTATAAAGACATCCACCCAGTGCTGATTGAGGAGTACGACGTGGCTGTCGAATGGGAGAACGTTCCAACGGAGGGGCAATCTGGAGCAGAGATATCGGTGACGGCTAACGTCACCCGGATCGCATACGGCGGACAGAGCATCTCTTACGTGGATATCGTCGTTACTGATGGTGAGAATTTTCACAATCAGAGCATTTCCCTCACCCCCGACTACACCTCGCAGTACCGGGTCTATTCCGGGTCGGTCACGTTAGACTCCGACTCGCTGCCACCGGGTGACGATTACTCGGTGTACGTCGTCGCCCGCGGTTCCGAGAAGATCAAGGACTTGGCAGTCCCGGTCGGTGTCAGCGAACGACGAGCGTTCAGTATCACGGAACAGCCAACCGCGACACCCACGCCAGTACCGACGCCAACACCGACACCGACCCCGACGCCACCACCC
>Ga0207719_100326_pt1 | contig 33550 bp, 36 predicted proteins | sample A23P1SouthBayCA_2_FD_187279 | JGI IMG/M metagenome (GOLD analysis project Ga0207719, IMG submission 187279) | Aerobic enrichment media microbial communities from Eden Landing Ponds, California, USA - A23 P3 (3) (SPAdes) | ecosystem: Environmental > Aquatic > Marine > Unclassified | place... | reverse complement strand
GCCGACGCGCCGTACGTCGGACTCGTTGCCAGCGACGAGCGAAGCGGCGAGGTCGTCGAGCGGGCGGCGGCGCTGCTCGACGACGACCCGGACGCGGTCCGCGAGACGCTCGTGAATCCCGCAGGCGTCGACATCGCTGCCTACACCCCTGCCGAAATCGCCGTGAGCGTTCTCGCCGAGGTGGTCGACGCACGCGCAGCCCTCCAGGCGCCGGTGGGTGACCTCGTCACTACCGACCGCGCCGACGAACGTCACGACGTCGCGACCACTACGCAGGACGAGTCCGGCGTGGACCTCGCGACCGACCCGGTCTGTGGGATGACCGTCGATCCCGCCGACGCGGCGGCGACGGTCGAGTACGACGGCGAGACCTACTACTTCTGCTGTCAGGGGTGTGCCGACGACTTCGACGCGGCGCCGGAATCGCACCTGGACGCACCGGACGGACGGACGGCATCACCATGACCGGGGACGACTCGCCCTTCGAGTCGCTCTCCGAGTCCGACCTCCGGGACCGGTTCGAACGGGCGGACTACGTCGCCGACGACCGGACCGTCCTCGAACCGGCCTGTGCGCGGTGCCCGGCGCTCGCGGAGAGCCGCACCCACATCTCGTGGGGGAACGGGCCGCCCGACGCCGAGGTGGTCGTGATCGGCGAGGCGCCGGGCGCGGGCGACCCGGACGCCGACCGCTGGGCCGGCGGCAACCACACCGGCCTGGCGTACACCTCGCGGCACTCCGGCCGGGCGATCCGACGGCTGTTCGAGGCCGTCGGCGTCGAGGCCTACTACACGAACGCCGTATAAATTAGCCAATGTGTATATTCTATGTATTACTGGTTTGGAGAGAGTAGTCTTCGTCTTGTAGTAGTCGAATAGGTAGACAGTTACACTCTCACGCGTTGTTCGGTGGCGATAGTGTTGCCTCGCATTTCCAACACTCCTTGTCGTCCTCCCCAACCGTAGTTCCACAGAACGGACACTGTGCTTCAAAACTCACGGGAAACACCACCCATCGTGGGGAACACTTCCGCGATACCATTGCGGTAATCTCGGTCGCCACCTTTCAGCCCGAGTGAAAGCGCTCTCCGCACGGTGCGGTCGAACCTATCCACATCAACCAGAATCTCTTCCTCGCAGGACAGTACTAACCCCTTCTGATTCTCTGTCACCTTGCACTTGTATCCGCAGGACGGACAGGTGGCACGCTGGTTGTTTCCGCTGTAGGGCCACATATAGCCGCCACGGGGGCATTTCACGATGGTATCACCGGGCTTCGAGTATTCAGGTAGCATACATCCACTGGAAGAACTGTCGGATGTATAAATCATTAGCCGAGTTAATGAAAATATCGGAGAAATTCGGACTAATGTGTCGAATCACGATAGTCCAACTAATGTGAATCCGAATTTTCTGGTGGTACGACGGGTTTCGTAGATTAAGAAGTTCTGTCCATTGACCACCTACTGAACAGTCAGCACTACGGGGTGTGTACGGGACTCGAAAAGGGCGGACGACTACAGCGAAGTTCCTGCACGGATTTGGTAATCGGTGATTGCGGCGGCTTCCTCACCGATAGCGGGGTACTGAACCTCGAACGCCCACGTTTCGCCCGCCGACCAGCCGTTGATGTTGTCGAGTGATGATTCGGCCAGCGTGTCACCCTCATAGAACTTGACCTCGACTTCGGCGTAGGAGAGTTCGCCTCCACTGACGTTTTTGGCCTCACCGACAACTTTGACGGTCTCGCTCATTTCGCCCTCGTTCTCGCGCACCATCTCGTGATTGAGTAGTTCAATGTCCTTCGAGGAACCGCCACTACTGGTGGGCGTGGGAGTACTGGTGTCGCCGCCGTTGCTATTGCCACCGCTGTTTCCGTTGTCGTTCCCCTCTTCAAAATCGCCGCCGTCGTCTCCGGTACAGCCGGTGAGGGCGAGGGTACTGGCGGTCGCGCCTATCGTTTCGAGGTACCGTCTTCGGGTCAGTTCCATACCAGTTGGTTGTCCGAGGTGTCGGATTATGAAAGTTTGGAACTAAACTCATAGTTTGTATTACCACTATTCGGGTCAGTCACAACTTGAAGCCGATTCCACCCTCTATGAGGTTGTCGAGCGACTTTATGGTCATTTGCGACGAGAGGATTCTCGAATATCTCTCGGAACACGAGACAGGGACACCGAAGCAAATGGCCGATAGTGGCCTTGTGCGATTCAGTCGGTCGTACATCACACAGCGGGCCAAAGTGCTACTTGACTATGGACTCGTCCGGCACCTCGGAAATGGGGTCTATACGCTCACCGAACAGGGCCAGCAGTACCTCGACGGCGACCTTGACGCGGCGGAACTCGAACCGAACGACGAGGATTGACCCCGTCCATCCCCTAAACCGGAAAGAGAACACTTCTACCACTACTTCCGGGGATGGTTGAGACGCCAGCGAGCCGAGAGAAGACGCCAGTGGGGCCGTGAGTGGGGTCGTCTCCCGTCCGAGTGGTATTGCCGTCGGTTCTGATAGCCTATCAGAGCCGTTCAGCGGCCTCGTGTGCCGTGATAATCCTATAAAATCCTAACATAGACCGTGCTGGCAGGTGTCTATCGGCTTCTGGTGGCCGTTGAATCCGTATACTGGTCGCGGTGGGTCGTCGGTGTGACCGTGGTAGAGCGGAGTCTGCCCTGATACTATCGTGGCGGAAATGTCACTTCGACCGTTTCTTCGCCCGTGACAGTATCGAGTCGCAATACTCCCTCAATCGGTTCTTCGTATTCATCACGAACCTCGCCGTGAGCGGCATACTGAATCCTCTGTCGGTCATTTCCGGAGAGCGTGACTATCTCGTGTTGTCGCGTGTCGCCCTCGTTATCGTTGGTCGCCCGTAGTTCTTCAGCAGTGTCGGATACAGTCAGTGTTGCGTCCGAGATAGTCGCGGGTTCGCGTCCGTCGTTTTCGACAAGTATCTCTGCGGTGTAGAATGACCCCGACACTTCGTCGTCTCTACCTTCCGGACGGTACGAATCGCCTCTGCGACCACCATACTCGCTATCTATCACGTCGAGGATTTTCACGTTCGCTCGTTGCGAGCGATAGTGTTGGATTTGGTAGTACGCCAAGACAAGGGTAATCCCGAAGGTCAGAACAGTCAGCGCGTCGTTCCAATACGACAAGAGAGTCATACCATCGTGTCAACAATCCGCTGGTGTCCCCTTGAAAGCGCCGTACATCGACTGTGAAGTAGTCGGTGTCTGAACGACTGACGACGTGACCTTTTTTGACAGTACGCTGTGTCGGCTGTCGTATGCCCGATTCGGACTCTCTGCTTAACGCTCTTCAGCGGATTTCAGAACTGACTGCCGATGATATGAGCGAACGCGACGTAGAGAACCTGTTTCTCGAACAAGGGTTCTATAATATACTCGGCTACAAAGGAGCAGGCCACGACCTCCGGAGTGAGTGGACACTCCCCGACGACCGGCGTCCTGACTACGTAACCCTCGATTCCAACGAATCCGTCACCGCAGTCTACGAGTTCAAAACCTCTGGGCGCAACCTCGACCCACACACCGAACAACTCTTTCACTACGTCGATACTCTCGCCGCAGACTACGGCGTGCTGACGAACGGCGACGAACTCTACCTATACAAGGGTGGAAGTCATAACATCCATCTCGCTGTTTCCCTCTCTGAAGCGACCGAAAGTGACGCCCGCGACCTGATAGGCGCTCTTGAGAAACCCAAGTGGGACATTACCGAGCCGGACAGTGTTGACGAGTTCTTGGATAGCCTTGACCCGGTAGCCCTCGATACGGAACTCGGACAGGAACACTTCTTCGACACCTTCCGGTTAGAAGAGGGGAGTCCGTTTGCCGACCTCGTAACTGCACAAATGGACTTGCTCACAGAACTACGCGACGAACGTGAGGAAAAATTCGTGGAGGGTGCATACGACTTCTGGGAAGCAAGTTATGCAAGTGAACCCGCCGAAGTTCCCGATTCGTGGGAGTCGTTTATCAATGGGAAGCAGTCGCTCATGGACTTCATGTTCTGTCTTGAGTCCGGCCACGCCCTGCTTGCCCGACTGTTGCTCGCCAAAGCGTGTGAAGACCACGACTTCTTCCCAGACGACCGCGGCCTCAAGCAATACGTAGAGGGCCTTCAGGGGTTCAGCGACGACATTAATCTCGACGCTTACCCAGTCGCCGCGAACGGCCTCATGGAGGATATGCACGAGCAGTTGGTGGAAAGCCTATTTGAGGACGACATTTTCATTTGGTGGCGCGACGGCTACAAGGAGCAACTGGGACGCGGCCACGATAACCCGCTCAATCAGTTTGAAGCCGTGGCAGAAGGTCGAGACGACACGATTGAAGTCACGGAATCGGTGGAATCTCTGCGGGCGACCCGTGAGCGGTTCAGCCGGGCGGTTGCGCATACATTCTTTTCCGTACTCAAGTTCGATTTCTCGGCGGTTGAAGGTGACCCGCTCGGTGACCTCTACCAGCAGTATTTCGACCCCGAGACGCGGAAGGCCCTCGGAGAGTTCTACACCCCACAACCCGTCGTTGAATACATTATGGACGGTGTTGGCTACGATACCGGGGTTTCTAACGACCGACTGATTGACCCCTCTTGTGGGTCTGGAACATTCCTTGTTGAAGCCGTTGAGCGGTATTTGGAGGACGTGCGTCGGTTCAACGACGACCCGGACTGGGAGGCACATCTTCGAGAACTGTGTACGCGCCCGCATATTGTTGGGCTGGATATTCACCCGTTCGCGGTTCTCATGGCGCAAATCCGGTTCATGGTCGCAATCCTTCCCGAGTATCGGGAGGCAAAACGCGAGAACCCTGATTTCACGCTTCGCCGTCTGCCGATTTTCCGCACGGATTCCCTACGGAACGAGCGGGATAGCACGGTTGAGGACATTGGTGAGTCAGGGTCGCGGCAGGTAACGTTGGACGCTATGACAGAGGATAGTGGGGACGTGCGGATTCCCGTGCCACTTCCCGTTGAAGCCAAGGAAGGCGAAGAAACGGAGGGAGACAGCGGTTTTCTTGTACGCCGGATACGTATGCCGCTGTTCGACACGATTCAGTTGGAGACAGGTGTTTCCAACTTCGGGGAGTATTTTGCGGCGTTACAGGGCGTTCTCGACGTTGTGAAGTGGCATATGAGCCAAGGATGGTGGGAGTACGGTGGTGGGCTTGAGCGGGCTATCCACAGATATACGACTCGTGAATACGACGGTATGGAGGAATTCTTCGCCCCCTACGTAGACGAAATTTTGGAGACTGTTCAGTATCTCAAGGAGGTTCATAACGACGGGAGGTTGTTCAAGATGTTCGAGGACAGTGTGCTGGCGCTCGTAGTCAAGAACTACATGGACTACGAGTACGTCGTCGGGAACCCTCCATACGTGAATATCAAGCATATTCCCGACGAAAATCAGGAATACTATCGGGAACTCTACGACTCTGCTTACGGTCGTTTCGACCTCTATGTATTGTTCATTGAACGCGGCCTGAATCTTCTTTCCGAGGACGGGAAACTCGGATACATTACGTCCAACAAGTTCGCTCGCTCCAAGTATGGCAAAGAAATTCGGCGGATTATCACCGCTGACTATTCCCTCGCAAAGTACGTGGACTTCGGTGATACCGAGGTCTTCGAGGACGCTACGAATTATCCTTGTATCTTCTTTGTTGACCGGGATAGAACCCGGTCTGAAGTTCCCTACGCGAAGATACACCAAGAGATTGAGAACCCTTTGGAAAGGATTGAAAACGAGTTCGGAAACGAGGTTCTTACCAAATCTCTCGAAGTCTCGTCTTACCCGACAGCAGACTTGAACGAGGAAATATGGGCTTTTACCCCAAAGTCTGCTCGGTCACTTGTCGATAAATTGGAGAGAATCGCTGAAACCAACGTGGAGAGGGCTTGTCTTGGTATCCGTAGTGGTGTTGCTTCAAATGCGGACGAGGCTTTCATAGTTACACCAGAATACGCAAAAAATCACGATTTAGAGGACGACCTGCTATACCCAATAATCAAAGGGAAGTTCACTCGCCGCTGGCAGGTGGAATGGGACGGCGACCTTGCAATTTACCCGTATAATGAAAATGAAAAGTACGTTGGAGTCGAAGACTATCCAAATATCAAGGCTCATTTAGACCAATACAAAGACCAGCTAAAAAGTCGCTATTGCGTGGAGACTGGTGGCAAAGACATTTACGAGTACGACGGCCCTCGCCCAAAGTCCGTGTTTGAAGGCGATTTCAAGATAGCTGTCCCCGACATGGCTACTGAAAATCACTTCTCGTATACCGATGGCTATGACTGCTTCAAAAACACGGACTACGTTCTAACCTTCTCTGACGACCAGCCGTACTCGGAGAAAGAACTTCTTGGACTATTGAATAGTTCCGTGGCAGAGTTCATAATCAAGCAAGAGAGTCCGTTTTTGAACGACCGATACTACCGGTACAAAACACAATATATCGAGTCAGTACCGCTACCTACCCCAACCACAGAGATAGGAGAAATTGTTGAAAGTTTGATGGAGACTGAATCGTTACAGTTGAAGGTTAGGGACTTCCCTGACACATACCTCGATTCAGTACTGGGGGAGATTGAGTACGTTTCCTACGAGTGGCAAACCCAACGACGACCAGTAGAGGCGAGTATCCAAGAGCGAACAGACGGCCTGTATGCGATTGAGGCAGGCCGTACAGATAGTATTACTGCGCCTCAAATAGATAGCCGAGAACGCGCAGAGTACGTTTACGAGGCCGTCAACAGTGAGAACGTTGATAGTGGCGAGGACATGAGTATCCCCATCCCTCGACGTGACGACGACGTGAGGGCGCTCTTGGATAAGTTGGAACAGGACAAAGACACGGTGGCGAATACGGATATTGCGGAGTTGGAAGCCAAGATTAACGAGTCCGTCTACGACCTCTTTGACCTGACCGACGACGAGCGGGAGGTTGTCGAGAACTACTTGTCCATCTTCTGAACTCGAACTCATTCCTTATTCCGGAATGAGATTCTTTGCGTAGAGAGCCTAAAATACTCCATAATGGCAATATTAGCAACTCCTTCAGCGTTTCGCTTATACCCTTGGAGTCATAAACGAGACATAACGACCGCCGGTCGCACAGCTACAGAAAGCAGTCCCATGGGACGGAATTGGAAGGGAGAGAGTGTATTGGGATTGCCCTTCCTGTTGACGACGGTTGTCGTAAACCACTACGACGATGAACGATACAAGCCCTGCCCGCAAAAGAGTATCGACCACACGAGAAACGTACCGTTCGCGGCCTGTCGCGTACCATCGGGACGGCAAAGTTGAATTTGCTGTTCCAGATAGGCCGATTGAGACTCACGCTCGAATACGCGAAGAGAAACGAAATCGACACGGCGATTACGCTCCCCGACTCTCGAATCGTCAGTGCGACCACGACGAACACGCGAACTCGAAGTGTGTCTGCCACATCACTGATTCCAAACGTGCTGAACTGCTTCGAGACTACCTACAGGTCTTGGCACAGCATGGATGGGATTCGCCTCAACTCATTCCGGTCGGTTCAGAAGGCAAAGCGCCCTACATCGCTGAACGCCATATTGGCCTCACACAGCCGAAAATCCATGACTTGCTTTACTCCCCTCAAGAAGCAATAGAGGCTGTTAGAACGGGTTCTACCGGCTTCTGCTTGTACGCAGACCGCCCCGAACACAACACCGAGGGTCTGGTCTTTCTCGACCGCGACGAACCCGACCAGTGGCCCGACCTTGGCGAAACCGTCCGCGTCGTGTCAGGCTCGGGAACTGGCGACCACCTCACGTTCGCCGCAGACGGTGAGATTGAAAACGCGATGGGCAAAGGTGTGTTATCGGGAATCGGTTCGGTACGAGGGCCGAACTGGTTCGTCGTCCTTCCCGGCTCGGTACACCCGACCGGTGGTGTCTACCATATGGACGAGAATCCCGGCTTGGCTGACCTCTCGCCTGACCAACTCCCGAGAGAGTTACAGCAGGGGCCACTTCCGGCGTCGGAACTACCTGACGGTGTGGTCTCCGGTGCTACGTCGAACCTAAAACCGAGCACCAGCCTTCCGCCGGGCTTCTCCGCCGACGACGTGACCAACGATATTGGGATTCCCCTCGAAGACGTGCGACAGGTATCGAAATGGCTGAATTATCTTCTGTCGGTCGTTGACGCGAATAGGTACGAGAGTTTGAGCGAGGCCGACCAAGCGACGGTTCGATACCTGTTGGTTTGGCGATTCGAGCCGACCGACATTGCTCGTATCCTTCGGGACTGCCGCGACCGTCGTGGTCAAGTAGACCCCGAAGACCACCCGCACAAACTATGGAGCGACGGCTATGTCGAGCGGACAATCACGAACACGGGAATCCCGTATCAGGTTGACCCGGATTTGGGGAAGGCGCTTGTCGAAGACGCCAAGGAGACGAAAGGGCGCAGACCATCAGCCGGGTCAGAGTCTCTTCGAGAAGTCCAAGACGCGTTTCGGAACCTTGGAAACGAACTGACGACCACCGAGATAGCCGAATGTTCTCACGTCGGCTGGCGTGGCTCGAAGAAGGATTCCGCCAAGAGGCGCGTCCGTCGGTGTCTCGACATTTTCGATACCGCCGGGTACATCGAGTGGGAAAAAGACGGACGGCAGACCATCTACATCGAGGAAGGACTCACTAACCTGCGGATACCGGGTGACTACGAATGGTGCCACCGCGAGTTACAGTTGATGGGTGAAGAAGTGGACTCTGCTGATATGGGTATTGAGAGTGAACGAGGAAAACGAAGTTCGGGACGAACAACGTAGAGCAACCACTTACACACCTTGTGCCCTCTTCCTCCGTCCTTCCCTACGTGTATCTATGTCCGATATTAATTATTCTGACACTCTGTCGAGAAAGGCTAACAGGAATGTCCTGTAGGGCATTAATGCCGAAATCCACATTAATGCCGAAAAGCACATCCCTGTATGACCGAGAAGAGCCAGTGCACGGTCTACCTCGAAGAAGACTTGGAAGATTGGATAGAGGGGTTGCGAGAAAAGAACGACCGAACATTCAGTGAACAGGTGTCTCAAACGCTGAAATTTGCTCGGGCCAAGTACGAAGAAGAAGCCCCTGAAGACGAACAAAGGATAGTCAAACGCGCCCGACTCAAGCGGAAGATAGCCCGGCTTGAAGACGAACTTGAACAGACCCCGCCGCCGGAAGAGTCGTAGGCCACTGGTTGAATCGGGGAGTCTCCTTCTCATTCCCTATTCGGGGATGGATAATCTCGAAACCGGTCTTCAGTGTGGTGGGGGATGTGACTACTACCGGTCACTCTCACACCGACACCGGGGGGTGTTTTCGTAGAACCTACCGGGGCAATATAGTCAAATATTTGATATTAGGTGTTACTCGGTTTTCGCGGGGCGACGATTACCTTGGTATCATCAACTCTGAACCCCACCGCTTTCGTGGAGGAAACCGCGTCTTCTAACGGCGTTTGAGGCGAGTCGAGAACATCGTATCGTTCCTCTACGGGCCTGTGAGGCCGGTAGCCAGTGGGGCCACCCGACTCGTAGCCATCATGACTACACACTCGCAAGCAGGCACAGACACCAGCAGAGCGCATGACACGGTGCCACATACCTACCGGGTACCGGGGACTGGTATCCGGACGCCGGGACTGCCCCGGCTGGTGGCGACGGGAGTCGGGCCGGGACAGCCGGGGGCAGGGGGGGTTCGAGAGGTGGCGAAATATGTGAGCGGTCGCGCTCTCTACTTGAGAGTCCGTATATCAGTCTCGGTCGAGAGCCACCTTCGTCTGTTGACAGAAAACAAGCGAAGCGCTCGAATCGTGGCCGAATTTCCAGCACCGATTGTGAGGGGTGTTTTATTAAGTTCTTACGTCATCCTATTAACACTGCGCGCCCCGCGAGAATAGTATGAGAACTGATAGTACGCACTCAAACGTCGGAAAAGAGGCCGGTGGTAGAGAGCGAACAAACCGGAGTTCGTCGGCGTCGGGCTACTTGTAGTAACTGACGCGCTCGATAACCTCGGCAAAGGCAACGTTATCCTGTACGTCATTAATCTCGATGGTGACACGCTCCCCTTGCTCGGTGTCGGGAACGATAACGACGAAACCACGCTCGACACGGGTGATACCGTCGCCCTGGTCGCCAATGTCTTCGATTTCAACCGTGCGCTCTTGGCCTTCCTCAACAGGCGGCGTCTGTGGCTCATATTCCCGCTCTGTCTCGGTTTCAGTCTCGTCGGGTTCGTCTTTGGACGAGGCTGGTAGAAGCGCCACACGATACGTCCCGCCCCGCTGAAGGTCGCCAAGACGAACCTCTCGCTCGGGAATCTCGACAACGTAGGAGTCGCCTCGCTCTTCGACGGTGGCAGAGTACAAACAGCGAAGTTGGTCGGAAATTTCCATAAGTAGCGTCTTGGGCGAGATTCCGAGAGAGAACACTTGAGTGTGCTGTCTTCGACTACTCCGGAGCCACCACGTCGTCGCAGGATGGACAGTCCGCCCAAATCCCTGTCTGACCGTCTTCTTTCTCGTATTCGACCAAAAGGTACGCAGTAGAGATAGGCTCGCCGCAATCCGGACAGCGACCGAGTGACGATTCGTCGGGAGTCATGGGCCGGTGGGCGTTGGGGCTACTTGTCAGTCGATAAGGCGCTTCTGCGCCCTAATGAGAGCGCGTTTCTGGTCGTCCAACTCTTCGTCTTCGCCCATGTCTTCTTCGACCAGAGCCACGGCGTCGTCTTCATTCTCGGGGATACGCAAAGGTGGGTTCTTGTCGTCGCTCATGGTGTATTATCGGAGTGCGAGGGTGACAGGTCTTACGGGTGCAATAGCCCGGTGAAGTAGGTGGTTACGGCGGTCTCAAGTCGCGCCACCGAAAGTCTTCGACACCGCCCTCTTCGAGTTGGACACGAAAGAGAAGCGAATCGCGCTCGTCCCCGGTAGTCTGACCAGCGTCGTCTACGAGAACAGCGACGACCGTCCCCTGAACCCCGTGGTAGCGCTCGTGGTCGGGGTCAGTCTCGTCGGGTATGTCGACTCGTACCCGGTCGCCCTCGGCGAACCTTTGCATACGGTAGAAGATTGACGGGGGCGAGTTAATCCTGCCTTCTCTCTGTCCACTCGCACCCGCAGGACTCGCAGGTGTAGTGTTCCTTGACGATGGTCGGCTCGTTTTTCTCGAACATCCACACATCGCTGTCGTCGTCGCAGTTCGGACAGGTCGCGTCTACGCGGTGGGCAATGGGCATAGTGGCTTCAAGCCGTACTCTCTTCACTCGTTCCGAACCGTTGATACGCTTCTTTCACGTCGTCGTCAATCAGTTGTAGATATTCCATCGTCGTCTCAATATCCGTGTGACCGAGGTGCTTCTGTACCGTTCGCACGTCTATACCAGATTTCAAGGATTCGACAGCGTGACCATGCCGGAGAGCGTGGGCAGTAACTCGGTGCCACGGGCGACCCATCGCGTCCCGATTCATCACTTCCTGAATCCCTGCGTTCTCTGCCGCTTTCTTGACAATCTCGTTGACCTGCATGGGAACGATGTGTTCCGCTCTCGCGGTGGGAAAGAGGTACTCTGATTCTTGCGCTTCCGCGAAAGACAGTCTGCCACCTCTGTCTACCCACGTCGTCAGTAGGGTATCAAGCGAGGCCTGATAGTAGACCGTTCGCCAGTCTTCGGTTTTGGGCGACCAGACTTTGATACTCCGTTCTTCGTAGTCGATGTTGTCGAGTTCGATGATAGCGATTTCACTTCGACGTAGCCCGGTCTGCCATAGGAGCCGAACCATCAATTCGTTCCGTAATTTGGGCTGTGGGACGTTCTCTGCGAGTTGTTCCATCTCTTCAGGTTGGATGTAAACAATATCCGCAGTCTCCGATTTCACAGACTCACGTCCGCCGAAGTCGCTCCGTTTGAGTCCATCGCCCTCGAAAGGCGATTCGTCCATCAGTCCACGCGTACCAGCGAGAAACGCGTAGAGGTTCTTGATGGACTGGTAACGGCCCTGTACCGTCCAATCAGCATAACCGTCGTTCTCTTCGCGGCGTAGGAACTGATGGATAGTCCACGCGTCGACTTCGGTCGGTTCCATGTCCTTCTCGGCAAGAAATTCATCGAAGGCTCGAAGGTCGGACTGACGCGTTTGGAACGTACTCTTGGCTTTCGAGGCCTTCACGTCGTCGAGGTACTGCTGAATGTGCTGGTGCATTTATTCCTGTTTGTAATATCGGGTTTTGTTTCCGAACTCGTCGGTCGTATAGACGAGTGCGATTTCATTCTGTAGTTTCTCAAGCGCCCTTTCTATACGGGACTCCTCCCTACCAAGGCGGTCGGCAAACTCTTCGACAGTACCAGCACCGACTTCGTTCTGTCCCGGTTGTCGTCCCTTGTGGTAGTCTTCTATGTCTTCGCGGCTTGGTAGCACCTCAAACACGTCAGCCGCCAGTTCCGAAATTTCCGGATTATCTCGAACCTCTTGCTCGATGTGAATTAACCGGTCTTCGACGTTCTCAATCCCCGACTTGATTTTCTTCGTGTCTTCGAGCAATTCAGATAATCGCTCTCGCGCCACTTCGTCCATTCCAACCGTCGCGTCCGAAGTGGAACCTTGTGCGATTTCGGTTTCAACCGCTTGGCGGACGAGTTGGGAGAGCGAAGTTACGTCTGGATTCTCTTCGACGTAATCTTCCCATCGCTCCTTTTGCTTCTCGGGAATGACCATGTTGAACCGCGACTTCTCGCTCATTGACCTTTCTCGAATATAGATACGTCCCAGATATACATAAGATTGATTCATTAATTCACATTCACGAACGCCGTCAAGTGCTTTCCGGCCGATCCGGAGGACCCGACGACCAACCGCGAGCCCACGTCCGAGGAACTGGCGAACTGCCGGCCGTACCTCGAAACCGAACTCCGCGAGGTCGATCCGCGCGTGGCGGTCGCAACCGGAAAACACGCCACCCGGTCGGTCCTCGCGCTCGACGGCGAGGACGTCGAGGGCTTTCTCGACGCGGTGCTGGAACCCCGTCGGCTCGAAGCGGTCGACGCGACGCTTTTGCCGCTGCTCCACCCCTCCTACCAGGCGGTGTGGCTATCGCGGCTGGGGTACGACCGCGACGGCTACCGCGAGGCGGTCGCCGCACGCCTGGCCGACTGCGGCGTCGACGTGGACCCGACAGACCGGGCCTGACTGGCTGCCCTGCCCCGTCCGCCGCGCGGAGCGACCGGATTTTTGAGCCTGCGGCCGGTACCCGCTCGTATGAGCGACTCCTGTGTGTTCTGTCGCATCGTGAACGGTGAACTCCCGAGCCAAACGGTGTACGAGGACGACGACGTCATGGCGTTCCTCGACGCCAACCCCCTGGCTCCCGGCCACACCCTGGTGGTGCCGAAGGGCCACTACGGCCGCCTCCGGGAACTGTCCGCCGAGGAGTCGGCCGCGCTGTTCTCGGCGGTCCACGACCTGTCCGAACCCATCGAGAACGCGGTCGACGCCGACGCCGCGAACGTCGGGATCAACGACGGCCCCGCCGCCGGTCAGGAGGTCCCCCACCTCCACGTCCACGTCGTCCCCCGGTTCGAGGGCGACGGCGGCCGGCCGATCCACGCGGTCGCGGGGGAGCGGCCGGACCTCGACGACGACGAACTCGCCGACATCGCCGCCGCGATCAGTCGGGGATAATCCCCTTCGACTCCGGCCGCCGGCGACGACCCGGCACCCACTCGTGCCGGGCGGTATCAACACCGATAGCCGCGGCCGAACCCTTTTGCCCGGAAACGCGCCATCCCGTCACATGACGAACACGACGACGGCGGTCGTGGGCGCGACGGGCGGCGCGGGGACGACCCGGATGGTCGTCGAGGCGGCGACGATGCTCGCGCGGGACGGCCGCGCGGTCGCGGTGATCGACGCCGCCTACGGAACCCAGGGGCTCGCAGACTACGTCGCCGGCGACGTCGACCCCGACGTGACAGCGCTCTGTACCGACGCGGTCGACGCACCCCTCGACGCGGGGCTCGTCGACCCGGGCTGGACCGAGTCCGGACGGATCGCGCTCTGTCCGGCGCGGGCGCCGTTCGAGCGCCTCGCCCGCGCGAAAACCGTCGACGCTGCCCGCCGGTTCGAGGACCGGATCGAGGAGGCCGCGACCCGCTTCGATCACGTCCTCGTCGACACGCCGCCGGTGGCCGCAAACCAGGCGGTCGCCGCGGTCACCGCCTGCGAGCGGGTCGTCGTCGTCGCCCCGGCCAGCACCCGCGGCGACGACGCCGCCCAGCGCACCGCGGACCGACTGGTCGACCTCGGCGTCACCCCTGACGCCGTGGTCGCCACCCGCGGCACGATCGCGCGGGCGGACGTCGGCGTCCCGGAGTTCGAGGCGCGCTCGGTCGCGGACGCGCCGCTCTCGGCCGGCGGGTCGAGCCGCGACGGCGCCATCGCCGAGGCGGCCGCGGCGCTGGTCGACGACGACCTGTCGTCGGTCGGCGACGAGCGCGGCCTCATCGACGGCGTCGGCGACTATCTTGGCACGTAACGCCGCTGGACGGGCGACACCCCGGGTTCGGTCCCCGCCAGGGCGTCGCCGTGAGACGCGCGGACACTGAGTCGACGAGCCCGTCCGTCAGCGGAGGTCGCTGACGGAACTCATCGTCTCGGCGAGCGCGTCCCGCTTTTCGACGGTCGCCGAGGCGCCCGTTCCCGAGCGAGCGCCCGAGACGACGTCGACCAGTTCGGGGACGGGGTCGTGGGTTTCGAGGTAGGCCGCCAGCGAGAACTCCGACTCGCTCGCGCCGGTCAGTTCGAGCGCGTCCGCCCGCGAGAGGCGACCGTCGAGCCAGTCGCGGACGATCCGTCGTGCCTCCGGCGCGAGCGGGGCGACGCCGTCGACGCCACAGCGGTGGAGGACTTTCGCGGCCGTCACCGGTGCCACCGCGGCCGCACGCGCGCTCTCGCCCACGCTCGTTCCCGTTCCGTGTGTCTCGACCACCGTCGCGGCCGCCTCCGGCGTACACGGCAGTTCGCCGGCGTGGTCGGCGAGCTGATCCGCGAGGTCGGCTTCGGTGTCGTCGACCGTCGCGACGCCCCGGTCGTGCTGTTCGGCCGTCACTTCCAGCCCCGCGGCGAGATCCGACAGTCCCATCGTGGATGGCTTCGGCGTCCTGACACATAATCCTCGCGCAGAATTATCGAGTCTGAAAATCGTACGTACCGGTAACCGGTACCTTCTGCCGGCCGGGAACGGCCGCGAACCCGTCGATCCTCCCATCTTTAAATGTGGGATCGGGACCGAGTATCAACTGTGATGAGCCAGACCGAGACCAGCTGTCCGGAATGCGACGGGCGACTCAGAGCAGACGGCGACGAGACGGTGTGTGGCAACTGCGGACTCGTCGTCGCGGAGAACCGTATCGATCACGGGCCAGAGTGGCGGTCGTTCGCGGACGACGACACGAACCGCGAGCGGACCGGCGCGCCGCTGACCCACTCGCGTCACGACCGCGGGCTGTCGACGGAGATCGGCCGGTCGACGCGCGTCACGGGGCGCAAGCGGCGTCGGCTCGAACGGATGCGGACCCAGCACAACCGCGCACAGATCTCCAGCAAGCGCGAGCGCAACCAGGTGTACGCGTTCACCGAGATCCGGCGGCTCGCCGAGGAGCTGTCGCTCCCGGAGCACGCCGTCGAATCCGCGTGCTCGCTGTTCAAGTCCGCCCAGAGCGAGGACCTCCTCCGGGGCCGATCGCTCGAAGGCTTCGCCGCGGCGGCCGTCTACGCCGTCTGTCGCGTCTCGGGTATCTCCCGGACGGTCGATGAGGTCGTCTCCAGCGCCCGCGCGACCGCCGACGAACACGGCGCGGCCTACGACGCCCTGAACCGGAACCTCGACCTTCCGACCGGGCCGGTCGACCCCGCGGAGTACCTCGCGCGGTTCGCCAGCGACCTCAACCTCCCGTCGGACGTCGAGCGCCGCGCCCGGGAGTACGCGGAGCAGGCCACGGAATCCAGGCTCACCTCCGGGCGCGATCCGAGCGGCGTCGCGGCCGCGTGCCTGTACACCGCCGCGCGCGACCGCGACCACCCACTCACCCAGGCCGAAGCCGCATCGGCGGCCGGCGTCACTCCTGTCACCGTCCGCAACACCTACACCGACCTCCGCGAGTAAATTCGCCGATTCGTCGCTAGCTTCTGTCGCTGTCCGGTCCGTTCGACTGCCGTACGCAGACAACCCGGAGCGACGGCGCCGTTCGGAACTGTCGGGTCGAAGGACCGAGTGTCCGATCGGTCAGGTACTGGTGGGTCGCACGCGTCGCATTTCGTCGGCCAGCGCCTGGATCGCCCGGCCGCCGTCGCTCGACGGCGCCGTCCGCACTACGGGTCGGCCGGTCGAGACGGCGCGACCGAGGCGCGGATCGGCCGGCACCGCCGTCGCCGGAGCGCCGAGTGCCTCCTCGAACGCCGCGAGCGGTGGCTCCTCGACGGTGCGGTTGACGGCCACGGCGACGAGGCCGGCGTCGAGTTCGCGAGCGAGCTCGCGGGTCCGGACGGCGTCCGCGAGCGCGAAGCGCTCCGGGGACGCTACCAGGAGGCAGGCGTCCGCAACGGCGAGTGGCACGCCCGCGTCGGCTCGCATCCCCGCCGGGCAGTCGACGATTACGGGCCGCTCGGGGTCGTCGACCGCGTCGAGGACCCCCTCCAGCCGCCGGACGTCGGCGGCCCTGGCCCCCGCGAGCGACCGCCCGCAGGGGAGGATCCGGACCGGCCCGTCCCGCACCGCCTCGCGGGGGTCGGCCCGCCCGGCGAGGACGTCGTGGAGGTCGGGGCCGCGCCCGGTCGGCAGGTTCGCCATCCCGAGGTCGGCGTCGACCACCAGGCCGTCGAGCGCGGCGGCCAGTTCGAAGGCGAGCGTCGACTTGCCGACGCCGCCCTTGCCGCTGGCGACGGCGAGAATCACGCCAGTTCCCCCAGGGCCTCGGCCGGCACATCAGTCTCACGGGCCCGTTCGGCGAGCCGTGCGGCCCGGCCCGCGACCGCGTCGAGCGTCGCCGCGTCGGTCGCCAGCGTCTCGGGCAGGTCCGCCACCGCGTCGATCCCGCCCGCGTCGGCGACGGCGTCCGTCGCCGTCGCCAGCGACGCGCCGGTCAACCGCTCGCCGAGTTCGACCCGCGCCTCGACGGCGTCGAGCCACGCCTCCGCGGCCGCCGCGTCGACCGTCCCGTCGTTCACCTCCTCCACAGTCGCCCCGTCGACTGCCCCGTCGCTCTCTCCCTCCACAGTCGTTTCGCGGGGCGCCCCCGGCCGGCCGTCGTCGGCCGCGGGGAGCGGCTCCGGGTCGGGAGCCGACGGCTCCGGGTCGGGGGTGGAGGAAGCGTGTTCCCCGGCCGCGGTGTCACCTCCGGCCGACGGCACCGCGTCCCCCGGCGGCGCCGCCCGACCTAGCTTCCGTACGACGTCGGCCGCGGACGGATCGGACTCGTCGGCGTCGTCCACCCGGCCGCTCCCGGAGACGGCGACCGGCGGGTGCGTCGGCGGCGCCTCGCAGGCGTACCCGAGGGTGCGCGCCCCACCCGCGGGGACGGTCCCGACGAACCCGTCCTCGTTCCAGCCCTCCTCGGGGACGCCGTCGCGACGCGGCGGAAGCACCGCGCTGTCGAGTCGGTTCTCGACGCGGACCTGCCGGTCGACCGGCGCCGGATTCTCGACCGTCGCCCGGACGAACGACACGCTCTCGCGGTCGATCACGCTGTGTCGGACCCGAAACCCCGCCTCGGTGGAGTCGGGGCTCCCGTCGCGGTCGTCGTGTGAGTCGCCCCCCGTGGTGGGGTCGCCGTCCTCGCCGGTGGGACCGCCGTCCGCGCCACTCGGTCCCCCAGTCACGTCGTCGGTCCGCCCCCGGGGTCGCTCCCCGGGGGGCGACTCTCCGCGCGCTCGCGTGTCGGTCATGGGGCCCTCTGGTCCCGTCACCGCACTTAAAATCGCGGGCGGACGTCACGCGTGTCACCGCCGGCGGACGCGGGTCAGACCCGGATGATCGGGGCGTCGAGGCGGGCGGCGGCGGTCGACGCGTCGGCGAACCGTCGGGTCGCAAGCACCACCGGCGCAGTCACGTCCGCGACGGCGGCGACGGCCAGGGCGGCCGTCACGGGGTCGCCGGAGAACGCGCCCGGTTCGTCGCCGGGCGCTGCGTCCCCCGGAAGCCGCCGCACGGCGTCCTGAAAGCGGTCGTACACCGACGCAGCGAGCGAGCGGCGTGCGGCGCGTTCGAGGTTGGCGGCGCGGTCCTCCAGCCGGAGTCGACGCTCCCGGACGTCGCGGGCCTCACGCTCGCGCTCTTCGAGTTCGGCCAGCAGCTGGGCCGCGGCGTCCCGCTCGGTTTCGACCTCCGAGAGCCGGGTGGCGGCCGTCGCGAGGTCCGCGGCGACCTCGTCGGCCTCCGCCTCGCGGCCGAGGTCACGCAGGGTTTCGACGCGGCCGCGGAGCGTCGCCACCCGCTCCCGGAGGCGCTCGACCTCGTCGCCGGCGGCGGCCGCACGCCGCCGCGCTTCCCGCCGTTCGATCGACGGTACCTCGCAGTCGGCGAGTTCGGCGCGTACGTCCCGGAGGGCGTCGTCCTGGGGGGCCGAGAGGCCACGCGACCGGGCTGCGGCCGCAAGCGCACGGCGCAGCGGGACCGTCGTCTCGGCCGCGAGGTGGCCGACGAACTCGTGGACCGGCCCGGGCGGCCGACACCGCACTCGGACCCGCGGATCGCCCGCGGCCATGTCCGTCCCGGTGTCGGTGTCGCTCCCGGCTTCGGCCCCACCCCTCCGCACCGCCGCGACGGCCGTCTCGCCGTCGATCGGGGTCGGCCGCGGCCGGAGGTCGATCGCCCGGCCGACGAACTCCTGGCGGGCGACGACGACCCTCACAGCTCGCGGTCCCGCATCGACGCGGGCGACGGGTGGTCGGTGCCGGACGCAAAGCGCGTGTACGGCGTGCTCGGTTGCTCGCGGGACTCGTAGGCCGCGGCGGCGGCCCGCACCCGCTCGGGCACCGCCTCGAACTCGTTGAACGGCGCCGTGCGCTCGATCTGGACGTCGTCGCCGTGCTTCTCCCGTAGACGAAGCGCGAGAAAGGCCCCGAACTCCGTCTCGGCCAGCAGCGCTGCCCGGCCCAACTGCCTGATCGTCGCCCCCTCGTGGGTTCGGCAGGCGTTCCGGAGGGTCGTCCGCGCCGCCCGTGAGTAGGTCACGACCAGCAACACGGGCTGTCGGTCCCGGGACGGAGCCCTAAACCTATCGTCTATACTATCAGTTCTGAAAACCGAGGGGCGGTAGGAGGGTCTTCAGCCGAGACGCTCGACGTCGAACGCCTTGTCGTCGACGTCGCCGTCGAGGACGTCGCGCACCGTCGCCCGGGCCTCGTCCGGCGATCCGGCGACGACGACGACGCCCTCGACCCGGCCGTCGCCGGTCGCCCGGTAGACGTCGCCGGCCTCGCCCTCGAAGTCGGTCGCGTACGTCCGGAGGACGCTCGCGACCCGCTCTTCGGTGGCTGCCAGGTCCGCTTCGCCGGCCTCGAAGTCGGCCAGCGCCTGCTCGACGTTCCGCAGCGCCGAGATGCGGTCCATCAGGCTCCCCTCCGCGGGCGCTCGGACACGGCGATCACGTTAGTCGAATGTGACCGTTTGCCGGCTCGTACAACTCGCCTTTGGCTCGAAGGCTTTCGATTTCTTTTTCAATTTTCGAGCGATCCATCCCATTCGCTTCCGCCCGCTCAAACACTTCATCTAATGGGGCGCCTTTCTCGTATTCTTCTTCTACTTCTGCAATAAGATCCTTGATCCCTTTGATGCGGTCGCGCTGGCTCTTCGAGGTGCCGGTCTCGACGACGTCGGCGTCGAACTGGCCCGTCTCGGGGTCGACGCCGATGTCCTGGAGACACGAGCGAACGATCTCGATGACGCGCTCGGCGTCCTCGTGGTCGACGGTGTCCGAGAGCCGGACCCGCGCGGAGGCTTCTGCCAGCCGAACCAGCGCCTCAAGCTTCCGGGCCGTCACGGGGACGGGGGCGTCCTCGTCTGCCCCCTTCGCCCGGAGGTCGACGTAGAACTCCCGGATCGCCGCCTTGGCCTCGTCGGTCATCGTCGGGTAGATGTTCCGTTTCGCGTAGGCGATGTACTTCCGGAGGAGTTCGGGCTCGATCGTCGGTGCGACCTCCTCGGTCGCGTCTTCGACCTGCTCCTGGGAGAAGTTCGAGGTCGCGAGCTTCGAGCGCTGGGTGTTGAGTTCGCCCGCGTAGTTCGTCTGGAGGATGTGGTCGGCCAGGTCGGCGTCCCGGTCGGGATCGGGCTGGTCGGTGACGGTGAAGATCAGATCGAACCGCGAGACCAGCGCCGGTTCGAGGTCGATCTGCTCGCCGATCGGCTCGTACTGGTCGAAGCGGCCGTACTTCGGGTTGGCGGCGCCCAGCAGCGAACACCGGGACTTCAGCGTCGCGTTGATGCCGGCCTTGGCGATCGAGATCTGTTGCTGTTCGAGGGCCTCGTGCATCGCCGAACGATCCTCCGGGCGCATCTTGTCGAGTTCGTCGACGGCGGCGATCCCCTTGTCCGCCAGCACGAGCGCGCCGGCTTCCAGCGTCCACTGCTGGCCCTCGCCGAAGTCGTCGCGGACCGCCGCGGCCGTCAGCCCGGCCGAGGACGACCCCTTCCCGGAGGTGTACACCGAGCGCGGCGCGATGTTCCGGACGTACGAGAGTAGCTGGGACTTCCCCGTACCGGGGTCCCCGATTAGCAGCATGTGGAGGTCGCCGCGGATGCGCGAGCCGTCTGGGAGGTGTTTCGTGACCCCCGAGAACAACTGGAGGATCATCGCGAGCTTCTCCTGGTCGTAGCCGTAAATGGAGGGCGCGACCGAGCCGACCATCTCCTCGTAGATGTTCTCGCGCTCGGAGAGTTCGACGATCTCGGCCTTGTCGGCCTCGGTGATCTCCATGTCCTCGAACTCCTCGTCCTCGATGGCGATGGAGTCCCCGTCCATGTACAGATCGAAGATGGCCGTCTTCTCGTTGCCCGACTGCTGTTGTTCGATGTGGAGGACGCCGACGACGGTGACGTGGTCCCCCGGCGTCACGTTGCCGGTGATGTCGTCCTCGACGTCGACGTCGATGCTCTGGGGGGTCTCGCCGCCGCGCAACCCCTCGGGGGACTCCTGGATTCGGAGCTTCTGGGAGTCGATGAACTCCGACTGATCGAAGTTGACGCGGAACGGCCCCTGGCGCTCACAGCCCTGGCACTCGTGGGGTTCCTGGAACGAGCCGTCGACCTGCGGGATGTAGGTCATCGTCCCGCAGCGCTGGCACTCGAAAGCGGCCTCGGTGATCTTCGGGCGCACGTCCGTGGCCTTGCGGATGATCCCCGAGACCGAGACCATCGTCCCGATGTGGTCGTCGTGGACGCGGATGTTCCGGATGTCGACCTCCTGGGGGATGTTGTGCAGGCGGACGTGGGCCTGCCCGAGTTTCACGTCCGCGGGGAGGTCGTACAGGCGCAAGGCCTCGCTCGCATACTCGGCGATCTGTTCGGGCTTGTTGAGGTAGTCCTCTGCGAGGTCCGGATCGAACGTGTACAGGTCGTCGTAATCGACGTATAGCGAGCGCTTCTCGTTGGGATACTTCTGGGCGAGGTCGCCGATCTGGTCCCGGTAGTAGTTGCGGTAGAACTGGATGAACCGATCGGTGAGGTCCTGTTCCTGGGCCTGGGCCATCTCCCTCGTCGGTTGTGCGCAATCCGATAAGAGTCTTCGGCTGGCGGGGCGGAAGTGGTCGGCCGGCCGGCCCGACGGAAGCGGCCACGGGTCAGCCGACGCAGCCGGGGGTCCCCTCGCCGGCCCGCACCGGAGTCGGCGTCAGTCGAACCGCTTTCATACCCGCTCGTCCTACCACAGGCCGTGTCACAGCAGGTCGCGCAGGTGGACACGCTGTTCCTCCACGAGACCGGGGACGCCTTCCGCGTCGTCGTCGTCCGCGACGGCGACCGCGTCTTCCAGGGTGTCCTCGAACTCCAGGAGACCGACGCCGGTCCGCGCCCGGCCAAGTTCCGCGTCAAGCGCGGGTCGAGCGAGGAGCCCCGGGACCCCGACCAGTTCGTCGAACTCGCCCGCCGGGCCGCCCGGATCCGTATCTCCGAGCAGACCTCCCGCGAGGGGCGAACGCGGCTGGAGGCGATGCTCGACGGCTACCAGCTAGAGGCGCTGACGGTACGGACCTGCCGGTACTGCGCTGCCGACGGTCGCTACTCGCCGATCACCGGGGACACCGCGATCAAGGCCGATCGCGAACACATCTGTCCCGACTGCGCGAAGGCCGAACTCGAACGCGAACTCTCCTTCGAGGGCGGGCTGACGGCCGCGGCCAAGGACCGTCTCGAAGACCTGTTGCTCGAAGTCCAGGACCTCGATCGGATCACCGGTCTCCTCCAGGGCGGCCTCGATCCGGACCTGACGAAGTTCGACGAGGTGTCGGCGACCGTCGACGACGTCGACCCCGTCCGGACCGCCGACCTCGACCTCCACCCCGACCTCGCGGGGCTCGTCCGAAACCGGTTCGAGACGCTGTTGCCGGTGCAGTCGCTGTCGGTCGAGAACGGCTTGCTGGACGGCCGCGATCAGCTCGTGGTGTCGGCGACGGCGACCGGCAAGACCCTGGTCGGCGAACTGGCCGGGATCGACCGGGTGCTGAAAGGCGAGGGGAAACTGCTCTTTCTGGTGCCGCTGGTGGCGCTGGCGAACCAGAAACACGAGGACTTCAAAGAGCGGTACGGCGACCTCGTCGACGTGACGATCCGCGTCGGCGGGTCGCGTATCTCCGATTCGAACGCCGCCTTCGACCCCTCGGCGGACGTGATCGTCGGCACCTACGAGGGCGTCGACCACGCGCTGCGGACCGGCCGGGACCTCGGCGACATCGGCACCGTCGTGATCGACGAGGTCCACACGCTCAAGGAAGACGAGCGGGGCCACCGCCTCGACGGGATGATCGCACGCCTGAAACACTACTGCGAACAGCGGGCCACGACCCGCGAGGCCTACGGCGGCGCCCAGTGGATCTACCTCTCGGCGACCGTCGGCAACCCCGAGTACCTCGCCGAGCGCCTGCGCGCGACGCTCATCGAGTTCGAGGAGCGGCCGGTGCCGATCGAGCGCCACCTCACCTTCGCGGACGGCCAGGAGAAGCTGCAAATCGAGAACAAACTGGTCCGCCGGGAGTTCGACCGGGAGTCCTCGCAGGGATACAGGGGACAGACTATCATCTTCACCAATTCGCGGCGGCGCTGTCACGAGATCTCGCGGAAACTGGAGTACTCTTCGGCCCCGTACCATGCCGGCCTCGACTACGGCCGCCGCAAGCAGGTCGAGCGCATGTTCGGCGACCAGGACCTCTCGGCGGTGGTGACGACCGCCGCGCTGGCGGCCGGGGTCGACTTCCCCGCCTCGCAGGTGATCTTCGACTCGCTGGCGATGGGCATCGAGTGGCTGTCGGTCCAGGAGTTCGAGCAGATGCTCGGCCGGGCGGGGCGCCCCGACTACCACGACCGCGGCGTCGTTTACCTCCTCGTGGAGCCGGACTGCGCTTACCACAACTCGATGGAGATGACCGAGGACGAGGTGGCGTTCAAACTCCTGAAGGGGGAGATGGAGGACGTCGTCACGGCCTACGACGAGTCGGCGGCCGCCGAGGAGACGCTGGCCAACCTGGTCGTCGCCGGCAAGCGCGCCAAGTCGCTGAACGACCGGATGCTCGGCGACGTACCGACCAAGCGGGCCATCGGTCGGCTGCTGGAGTGGAACTTCATCGACGGCTTCGATCCGACACCGCTCGGCCGGGCGGTCTGTACTCACTTCCTCGCCCCCGACGACGCCTTCCGCATCCTCGACGGCATCCGCTCGGGGCTCGACCCCTACGACGTCGTCGCCGAGATGGAACTGGCCGAGGACGACCTGTAGGCGGGCGTCGCGGAGTCGGTGGCCGTTTTTCGCGGGGCCACGTGACCGCATCCTTCATCCGGTCGACCCGCGTATGTAATCGCATGAACACCTCGCAACGACTCTCGATCGCGTCGGTGTTCGTCGCCCTCGCGGCCGCCGTGAGCGTCCTCGCGGCGCCGGCGCTCCCCGATCCGATGGTGACCCACTGGAACGCCGTCGGCGACCCGGACGGAACGCTGTCGAAGGCGCTGGGCCTGTGGCTGGTGCCCGTCGTCTCGTTGCTCATGGTGCTCTTGTTCGCGCTGTTGCCCCGGATCGATCCGCTCGGCGAGAACGTCGCGGCCTTCCGCCCGTACTACGACTGGTTCGTCGTCGTCCTGACCGCCTACCTGTTCGTCGTCCACGCCGGCATCGTCGCCTTCAACCTCGGCTACCGGTTCGACTTCACGGCGCTCGTCCTCGCGGGCGCCGCCGGTCTCCTCTACTATGCGGGCGTCCTGCTGACCCACGCCGATCGCAACTGGTTCGTCGGCATTCGCACCCCGTGGACGCTCAGCAACGAGGACGTGTGGGAGCGCACCAACGCCCTCGGCGCGCGGCTGTTCAAACTCACCGCGCTGGTGGCGCTGGTCGGTCTCCTCGCCGGCGACTACGCGATTTACTTCCTGCTCGTCCCCGTGGTGCTTTCGGCCGCCGTCACCGTCCTCTACTCGTACTATCTCTACGCCCGACTGGAGGGCGACGGCACCACGCCGGGCGCGGACTGAGGCGATGCGAGCGTTTCCCCTCCTGCAGTTGGCCCCGTCGCCCTCGCTCGACTGGCTACTATATAGACTGTAGAGCGCTCGGGGGGTCTCGGTTCGGCTTCCGCCCGTTATTGTCTATTATTATACAGATTCATCCGTGCGTCAACCAATCCTGAACTGATGTCACGACAGACGCGACGGCGGTTCGTCACCGGAGCTGGAACGGCGATCGCTGCCGGCCTGGCGGGGTGTACCGGCGGCAGTGGCAGCGCAGATAGCGGCGGCAACGAGGCCGGCGGCGACGGCGGCAGCGGCGAGGGAATGCAGGTCGGGTACGGCGACTTCGAGGCGACGGTCTCGCCCTCGTCGTTCCCGGACACCCTCTACGTGTACGCGGTCCAGACCGGCTGGTCGAACTGGGGCGCCATCATGGAGGCCTTCGAGGAGAAACACGGCGTCGCGCTCAACGACGACCAGCGTTCCTCGGGCGAGGCCCTCTCGGACCTCCGATCGCACGCCCAGGACCCCACGCACTCGGCGTACAACGGCGGGTACACCTACGGCATCCTCGCGATGCAGGACGGGCTGACCCAGGCGTACAAGCCGGCCAACTGGGACACGGTGCCCGAGAAGCTCAAGACCGACAACGGGCACATGACCGCGACCCGGCGGATGACGACCACCGTCACCTACCGGAAGGACATCTACGAGGAGCGCGGCCTCGACGAACCCGAGACCTGGGAGGACCTCAAGCACCCGGACATCATGCAGGACATCCAGTTCCAGCCGCCCCAGGCCGCGGTCGGGCTGGCCTGTGCCCTCTCGGTCAACAACGCCTACGGCGGGAGCCTCGACGACATCGACCCCGTCGTCGAGTACTACAACGAGATGCAGGACAACGGCGCGACCTTCGCCGGCAACGTCGAGCAAAAGTTCACCAAAGGCGAGGTCGCCACCTTCCTCGAGTACGACTACACCGGGCTCGACCTGAAGTACAACGCCGACTCGATCGCGGCGGACAAGGTCGGCGTCGCCTTGCTCTCCGGCCCGGACGGCGAACCCGGCGCGTTCAACCAGCCCTACGGGTTCGGGATGCTCAAGGGAGCGCCCAACCCCGAGGCCTGCAAGCTGTTCATGGACTACGTCCTCTCGAAGGAGGGCCAGCGCAAGTTCCTCGACGCCTTCGTCCGGCCCATCCGCGCCCCCGAACTCGACATGCCCGACGAGTTCCCGGACCAGTCGGAGTACAGCGACAAGGAGTTCCAGGTGGACTACGCCAAGATGGTCGAGAACCAGGAGTCGATCATCAACGACATCGGCGAGCGCGTCGGGCTCGCGGGGTACTGAGGCCGCCACGCACCCCGATACCATGTCGACCTTACAACGAGGGTTGCGACGACGGATCGAGCGACTCGTCGGACGGGGCGAGCGCATCCTCCGGCCCGTCACCGAACGCGACCGCGAACGCCGCCGCATCGCCGTGCTCGTGGTCCCGTTCGCGGTGCTGGCGGTGTTCGGCGCCGTCGTCCCGCTCTGGGAGATGCTCAAGATCAGCGTCTCCGAGGCGCAGTTCGAGACGGTGGGGTTCACGCTCGCGGCCTACCGGACGCTGCTGCGGGAGCCGGTGTACGCCGAGGTCGCAATCAACTCCCTGTGGTTCGGCGCCCTCACGACGGTCGTGAGCGTCTGCCTCGGGGTGGCGATCGCCCACGCCTTAGAGAAGTACGACCTCCCCCGGGAAGACCTGCTGGTGACGCTCATCTCTTTTCCGATCAGCCTGCCGGGGATCGTCGCGGCGTTTATGATGTTCGTGCTATTCGGCAACACGGGGTTGCTCACGAACTTTCTGGCCTTCCTCTCCGGCCGGGCCAGCGTCGACCTGGCGATCGCGACCAGCGTCGTCGGGCTGTTTTTCGGCTACCTCTACTCGATGATCCCGCGCGCGACGTTCATCCTGCGTGGGACCTACGCCGAGGTCAACGCTGACGCCGAGGCGGCCGCCCGCTCGCTGGGCGCGACGCCGCTTGAGACGTTCTACTACGTGACGCTCCCGCAGATCAGGCCCGGCGTCGTCGGGGCGCTCATCCTGACGTTCCGGACCGCGCTCGCCATCTTCGGCACCGTCCTGGTGCTCAAGAGCCTCTCGGTGGCGACGCTCCGGATCGCCCGCGAGATCAACATCGGCTTCAACATCCAGATCGCCTCGGCGATGGCGGCGGTGTTTTTCGTCTTCACCTTCGGCTTTACCTTCCTCGCCCTGCGCTTTACGAACGCGGAGGTGGGGAACGCGTGACCCCCCACTCGGACGACGCTGATACCGAGGTCGTCCCGGAACGCCCCGCCGGGACCGGCAGCCCTCCAGTGAGGGCGGACGGCGGCAACGCGGCCCCAAGCGCCGCCGACCGGGTCATCCGTCGACCGCGGTCGCGGCTGGCGTCGGCGTTCGCGCTCTCCTCGCGGGTCGGCCGGCACGCGGTCGTCGGGATCGTGGCGCTCACGGTCCTGTTTCTCATCGTTCCCGTGCTGGCTACGTTCGTCTCGTCGTTCGCCGCCGAGTGGACGGGCGTACTCCCGTCGGGCTTTGTCACCCTCTCGAACTGGAAGCAGGCCCTGGGGATCGACCAGACCGTCGGCGCCCAGCGCGGGATCGGATCGGGGTTGCAGTTCAGCGTCCTGCTCGCGCTCGGCGGGGTGCTCATCAACCTCGTCGTCGGCGTCCCGATCGCCTACGCGGTGGCCCGGTACGACTTCTTCGGGCGGGACCTCGTCGACACGTTCTCGGTTCTCCCGATCGTGCCGGGCCTCATCCTCGGGATCGCCTTCCTGCGGACCTACCCCGAGATCTCGAACTCCGGCGTGGCGCTGATCATCGGCTACTCGCTGCTCAAGGCGCCGTACATGGTGATGGCGGTCAAGAGCTCCTTCGAGTCGATGGACCTGCGACAGCTAGAGGAGAGCGCCCGGTCGCTGGGGGCCTCCTGGCCGCGGACCTTCTTCACCGTCGTCCTCCCGAACGCAAAGGAGGGGATCGTCTCCGGGTCGATCATCTGCTGGACGCTCGCGGCCGCCGAATTCAACTTCTCCTATATCGTCTACTCGCGGGGCGCCCGGCCGTTCTCGCTGTTTCTCTTCGAGAACATCTCCAACAACCCGTTCCTCCGGGCCGCGGCCGCCGTCTCGATTTACTTCCTCATCGTGACCGTCGTCACGATCCTGCTGCAGTTGACCGGCAACCGCGGCTTCACCACGGGAGGGGCACAGTGACGACACAGACGCGACGGCCGCGAGACGAGGACGCCCACCAGCGGACACGAGACGAAGACGCGTACCAGCGGACGCGAGACGACGCCGCTCGATCCACGCGAGGTGACGACTGATGGCACGATCGATCACACTTGCGGACGTGACGAAGTCGTTCGGCGACGAACTCGCCGCCGACGGGGTATCGCTGACGGTCCAGCCCGGCGAGACGCTCGGTCTCGTCGGGCCATCGGGCTGTGGAAAGACGACCACCCTGCGGATCGTCGCCGGGTTCGAGACCGTCGACGACGGCCGCGTTTCCTTCGGCGCGGAGGAGGTCACACACGTCCCGCCCGAGCGCCGGAACGTCGGCCTCGTCTTCCAGTCGTATGCGCTCTTTGACAACATGACCGTCCGCGAGAACGTCGAGTTCGGCCCCCGGATGCACGGGGTCGACGCGGCGACCCGGCGGAAGCGCGCCGAGCGCCTCCTCGACCTCCTGGGCATCGGCGAACTGGCCGACCGCGACCCGACGACGCTCTCGGGCGGGCAGCAACAGCGGGTCGGCCTGGCCCGTGCGCTGGCCATCGAGCCCGCCGTGTTGTTGCTTGACGAGCCGATGACCGGGCTCGACGCGAAGCTCAAGCGGCGCCTCCGGCGCGAGGTGAGCGAACTCCTCGACGACCTCGACGTGACGGCGGTGTACGTCACCCACGACCAGGAGGAGGCGATGGAGGTGTGCGATCGGATCGCGGTGATGAACGAGGGCCGACTGGAGCAGGTCGGCACCGCCCGGGAGCTGTACCGCTCGCCGGCCAACGAGTTCGTCGCCGACTTCATCGGCACCTCGAACTTCCTCACCGGCGAGGTCCGGAACGGCGCCGTCGACCTCGGCTTCCTCGAAGTCCCCTACTCGGGGGCGGTCGAGGGGAGCCGCGCCACCGTCACGATCCGGCCCGAGGCGTTCAGCCTCGGCGACGGGCCCCTCCGGGCGACCGTCGTCGACCGCGCGTACCTGGGCGACACGGTCCAGGCGCGGGCCGAACTCCCGAATGGGCAGGAGGTGACCGTCTCCCTCGACGAACTCCCGCCCGAGCCCGGCGAGTCGGCGGCGCTGTCGATCGACGAGTCCCGGGTCCACGTCGTCGGCTGACGTGTCGCCCTCGTCTTCCGGGGCCCGGGCGCCGCCCGGCCCCGTCGTCGCCGAATTCGATCGCCCCCGGGTGCCCCACGAGCCCATCTCGGTCGCCGTCGTCGCCGACCCGCACCTCTCGGTCGGCAAGCGGGGCACTTGGAAGGTGTTCCACCGCACCGAAGCGCGACTGCGGACGGCCCTGCGGATCGCAGACGGCGGGACGGCGGCCCCGGCGGCCGACGCCGTCGTCGTCGCCGGCGACCTGACCCGCGACGGCGAACGCGCCGAGTTCGACCGGGCCGACGACCTCCTGGGTGACCTGACGGTGCCCTGGACGGTCCTGCCGGGCAACCACGACGTGCCGAAGGCGTTCGACGACCACGACGGCCTTCCGCTCTCGGCGTTCCACCGACGCTACGCCGGCGACGCCGTCCCCCCCGAGGTCGACGCTCTCCGTGACGCCGGCGGTTATCCGATGGTGCTGCGTGTCGGGGCGCTCAGGGTGGTCTGTCTGAACACGGCCGCGCCCCCCGGCGCCGACTTCCGGGACACGTGGGGCGGGGCGGTCGGCGACCGGGGACGCGAGCGGCTCCGCGACCTGCTCGCGGCCGCGCCGGAGGCGCCGAGGCTGGTCGTCGCCCACCACAACCTCGGCGCGCTCCCCGAACACGAGCCCCGGCGGCCGTGGTCCCGTTTTCCGGCCGCTGACGCCGACGCGGTCCGGCGCCTGCTGCGTACGGCCGGCGTGTCGCTGGCGGTGACGGCTCACCACCACGTCCCAGCGGTCCGGGAGCACGGGGGGCTCGTCGAACTGCTCGCGCCGCCAGCCTGCTCGTTCCCGCAGGCGATCCTGTGGCTCCGGGTCGGCCCGGACGGCACGACCGTTCGGTCCGTCCCCCTCTCCGGCCCCGAGGGCGTTACGGAGGCCTACTGGCACGCCGCGACCGGGTCGCCGCTCGGGCAGGGGATCCTCGACCTGGTCCGTTCGCGGTTGCCGACGCCAGCTACTCCGGCGGATCGGTCAGGGTGATGCGCTCGCGGAGCCAGTCGGTCGCCGCCCCCACGGCGTCGGCGTCGGTGCCGGTCACCTTCACCCGTCCCGGGGTGTCGCCGCGGCCGGGGTAGCTCCCGACGACGACGTCGAACCGGTCGCGGACGGTCGCCAGCCGGTCGCCGAGGGCCCCCTCCGGCGCGGGGGTGTACAGCGTCTCGCTGACGACGTCGCCGCCGAACTCCTCGGCGACCTCCTCGAACATGACGTGCAGTTCCTCGGGGATGCCCGGGAAGACGTAGACGTTCTCGATCACGAACCCCGGGCCGAGGCTCTCTGCTGTGACCAGCGGTCGCGCCCCTTCGGGGATCGACGCCTGGGCGTCGTAGTCGAGGTCGACGTCGTACTCGCTCGCCATCTCGGGGTTCTGTCTCGCGTACGCGCGTGCCGTCTCCCGGACGTCCTCCCGGATCCCCCCGTCGACGACCAGGTCGCGGTCGAAGGCGTCGGCCACGGCCGGCTTCGTCACGTCGTCGTGGGTGCCGCCGAGGCCGCCGGTGACGAGGACGGCGTCGAACTCCGCGGCCCACTCGCGGACCCAGCGGGCGATGACTGTCCGGTCGTCGGGGATCGTCAGCACCCGACGGACGGCGGCACCCCGGGCGGAGAGCCGCCGCGCGAGCCACGTCGCGTTCGTATTCTCGGTGTCGCCCGCGAGCAGTTCGTCGCCCACGGTGACCAGCGCCACGTCCATACCGACGCCACGGCGTGGCGCCCCAAATGCGTGCCGACGTCGCTTGACTACGGGGCCGCCCCGCCGGACGCGACCCACCCACTCGGCACACGTCGTGGACTTTTTGCCCGCAGGGGCTGAGCCAAGGGTGTGGTCGCCATCACCCCGGGGATCGCCGTCGTCTTCGCGGTCATCCTGCTCGCGCTCGTACTGTTCGCGGCGGAGCCGGTGCCGGTCGACGTCACCGCCATCGGGGTGATGGTCGCGCTGATGCTCGTCGGGCCGGCGTCGGGGCTCGCCGTCGACGCGGGACTGCTCGCCGACCGGATCGTCCTCTTCGGGGACTACCCGGGCGACGCCCTCTCGGGCTTTGCCAACCCGGCGACGCTGACGGTGCTCGCGATGTTCATCCTGAGCGACGGCGTCCAGCGGACGGGGATCGTCCAGATGCTCGGCGCCGTCCTCTCGCGGTACACCGGCGACAGCGAGAGCCGACAGCTCACCGCGACGATCGGGCTCGTCAGCCCCATCTCGGGGTTCATCAACAACACCGCCGCGGTGGCGATCCTGCTGCCGATGGTGACCGACCTGGCCGAGCGGGGCGGCGTCTCGCCGTCGAAGTTGCTGTTGCCGCTGTCTTATGCCTCGATGTTCGGCGGCACCCTCACCCTGATCGGCACCTCGACGAACATCCTCGCCTCGGACCTGTCGGCCCGGCTGATCGGCCACCCGTTCTCGATGTTCGAGTTCACCGCCCTCGGGCTCGTCCTCTCGGTCGTCGGCGCCGCCTACCTGCTCACCGTCGGGCGGGCGCTCACCCCCGCGCGCATCAAACCGCGCACCGACCTGACCGAGGAGTTCGGGATGGCCGACTACCTCACCGAAGTGGTGGTGCGGCCGGACTCGCCGCTGGTCGGCCAGCAGGTCGGGGGGGCACTGGTCGGGACGGAGTTCGACGTCGACCTGCTCCAGCTCATTCGCGACGGCGAGGTGTTCCTCGAACCGCTCGGGCCCAAGCAGATCCGCCCGGGCGACACCTTCGCCATCCGCACCGACCGGGACACGCTGGTCGACCTGCTCGACGTCGAGGGGCTCGACCTCGTGCCGGAGGTGACCGTCGACGCCGACGAACTCGAAGCCGCGGAGGCCGACCAGAACCTCGTCGAGGTGGTGGTCGCGCCGGGATCGTCGCTGGTGGGCGAGACGCTGCGCTCGACGACCTTCCGCCAGCGGTACGACGCGACGGTGCTCGCGCTGCGTCGCGGCGACGAACTCGTCCGCTCGCGGCTCGACAACGTCCGTCTCCGGGTCGGGGACACGCTGCTCGTCCAGGCGACGGCCGACAGCGTCGCCCGCCTCGACGCCAACCGCGATTTCATCGTCGCCCAGGAGATCGAACGCCACGACTGGCGGCGCTCGAAGGTGCCCGTCGCGGTCGGTATCGTCGCCGCCGTCGTCGCGCTCGCCGCCCTCGACGTGCTCCCGATCGTCGTCTCGGCGCTCGGCGGTGCGCTCGCGATGGTGCTCACCGGCTGTCTGCACCCCGGCGAACTGTACGACGCCGTCCAGTGGGACGTCGTCTTCCTGCTCGCGGGGGTCATCCCGCTCGGCATCGCCATGGAGACGACCGGCGCCGCCGACCTGCTCGCGGCGTTCGTCGTCGGGACCGCCGACTTCTTGCCGCTGCTTGCGGTGCTGGGCGTGTTCTACCTGCTGACCGCGCTGTTGACGAACGTCATCTCGAACAACGCCAGCGTCGTGCTCATGATCCCGGTCGCCGTCGAGGCTGCGACCGCCCTCGGGGGCAACGCGTTCGCGTTCGTGCTCGCGGTCACCTTCGCCGCCTCGACGGCCTTTATGACGCCCGTCGGCTACCAGACGAATCTGTTCGTCTACGGCCCCGGCGGCTACCGCTTCACCGACTACCTCCGGGTCGGGGCGCCGCTCCAGTTGGTTTTTGCCGTCGTCACGACCCTCGGCATCGCGGCGATGTGGGGCGTCCGTCCCTGATTCGCGCCGCTCGCGGCGTCGATCGGGGGCGCCGGACCCGTCGGTCCCCCGCCGATCGTGGCGCTTTTGTAGCGACGGCGGCTCTGTGTGCCTACGGGACCGTGGGTTAGCCTGGTATACTTCGGGCCTTGGGTGCCCGTGACCCCGGTTCGAATCCGGGCGGTCCCATGCTGCAAAAAAGTCTTTCGTTACTTTAGGTTAGTTTTCCGCTTCTCACAGCCCGTTGTTTCGAGCCGGGGGTGTCTCCGGTGACCCGCGGCTTCGTTCGGGCAAGCGAACTCTACGATGTTCGGACCGGCGCCCGGCTTTTCACCTGCAACGACTGCGGCGTTCGGATCGTCGAGGTTGAGCCCGATCGGACGGATCTGTGTCCGGTCTGTCGTACCGATGGGGAACCGTCGACGCATCCCCCGATCTCCCAGGTCAGGGGTGATTTTTATTGAGCGCCCCTGCTCGCGGAACTCCCTACGTCGAGTACCAGTGTCGCAGCTGCAACGACTGGTGTCTGGTTCCCCACGGGGAACCCCGGGCGAAGTATCGGGAGTGCGTCTCCTGTTACCGGGTTCCCGTCCTCGATCGGGACCAGCTCGACCACCGACTCACCTCACTTCTCTGGCTCCACCGACTGGCTGCTGAAACCACCGCAAGGGCCGGAGAGCGGAGGCAGG
>Ga0207719_100325_pt1 | contig 33595 bp, 33 predicted proteins | sample A23P1SouthBayCA_2_FD_187279 | JGI IMG/M metagenome (GOLD analysis project Ga0207719, IMG submission 187279) | Aerobic enrichment media microbial communities from Eden Landing Ponds, California, USA - A23 P3 (3) (SPAdes) | ecosystem: Environmental > Aquatic > Marine > Unclassified | place... | reverse complement strand
TGTCGCGTCGGCGGCTGACCGCCGCCGACAGCGACACCTCTCCGTCGATTCGCCCACGATCTCTCTAGTGGGGCTGTTAGTACAACTGCTCTGACGTCGATTTCAGAGTTCAGAAACAGTTAGCTGAGTACGCTTTGTGAGGTACTAGAAGTGGATCTATTCCTCGTCGCACCCCGGGGCCTTCGACATCCTCACGAGCGGCTATAGTAGCATTTGCAACTGATTGCGCACCAACTCACACGCTGTCAGGCGGTCAGGTGAATAAAGACGTGCAAATGCTACGATAGTACGAGAGCCGCTGTGGGTACTGCGGCACTGGCTCCGACTGGAGACCGAAGAAAAAAATGGCGTCCGAAGGCCGACCGTATGGTCGGTGTCTCGGCGTTACGAGTCGCTGCTCTGCGTCGATCCGCTACCGCTGGACTCACCGGAGCCGTCGCCGTCCGAACCGCTCGAACCGCTGTCGCCGGACGAACTAGCATCGCTGCCGTCCGAGTCTCCGGAGCTGCTGTCACTGGAACTGTCGGAACCGTCGCCGTCAGATCCGGTGTTCTGCTGCTGGCTGCCGGAGGTGCTTTGCGATTGGCTCTGCTCGTTGTCGTCGCCGACCTGCGTCTGACCCTGGTTCTGGACGGTGGATTGCTCCTGCTGCTGGGCGTCACCGTCGCCTGAGGAGTCATCGCTACTCTGACTCTGGTCTTGGTCTGCGCTCTGGCTCTGGCTCTGCTCGTTGTCGTCGCCGACCTGGACCTGAACCTGGTTCTGGATGACGACCTGGCTCTGGGACTGCCCGCCGTCGGTCATCACCTCACCGGTCTGCTGGGTCTGCGTCTGACTGGACACCTGCGTCTGGTCTTGGAACGACTGACCGTTCACGGTCGTCTCGATAGTCACCTGAACACTGGTGGTGATCTGACCGTCAGAGGAGGTCGTCGTGCCCTGGGATTGACCCTGTCCTTGACCGGATCCTTCAGACACCGACTGCTCTTGGTTCTGAGACTGATCGACGGACTGCTGCTGTTCGCCGTCGCCGTCGCCGTCGCTCTGGTCCTGCGTCTGGTCCTGGTCTGCGCTCTGACTCTGATCTTGGGCGTTGTCGTCACCCGACTGCGCCTGGGCCTGGTCCTGATCGACCGTCTGCTGTTGACCCTGATCAGCGTCGTCACCGGACTGCGATTGAGCCTGTGACTGGTCGCTGTTCTGCGTCTGGTCCTGCTCGTTGTCTTCGCCAGTCTGCTCTTGATCCTGCGACTGATCGGTGTCTTGGGACTGCCCCTGCTGGCCGTCCGCGCTCGACTGGCTCTGACTCTGGCTCTGCTCTGCGTTCTGACCCTGCGACTCCTCGTTGTCGTCGCCGGACTGCGTCTGATCCTGAGACTGGCCGACGTCTTGGCTCTGGTCCTGATCAGCGCCGTCACCGGACTGCGTCTGGTCTTGGGTCTGCTCGCTCGTTGCGTTCTGCTCCTGGGAGTTGTCTGCTCCCGACTGCGTCTGACTCTGCGACTGTGCGTCGGACTGCCGCTGTTCCTGATCGCTGTCCTCGGCGGACTGCGTCTGGTCCTGCGACTGCCCGTCCGCGGCGGACTGCGTCTGGTCGTTGTCGGTTCCAGTTTGGGCCTGCTGCTGGTCTTGGTCCGAGTTCTGACCCTGGTTCTGCTGACTGTCCGTACCGGATTGAGCCTGCTCCGCCGCCTGTCCGGAGGTCTGATTCTGCGCTTGGACGTTGTCCGTGCCGTCTTGGACCTGTCCCTGACGATCGGAGCTGCTCTGTTCTTCGTTCTGGCGGTTGTCTTCTCCGGCCTGATCCTGCTGCTGGGAGGCCGTCGATTCCTGGCCCTGCGCTTGAGAGTTGTCCTCACCGGCCTGGTTCTGCGCCTGCCGCTGGCCAGCGTCTTGGCTCTGGTCTTGGTCGTTTTGCTGACCGGTCTGCTCTTGGGACTGTCCGCGAGCGATGGCCTGATCCTGACCCTGATCGCTGTCCTCGGCGGACTGCGATTGGTCCTGCGATTGGTCTGCGGACTGACTGCTCGATTGGGTGTTGTCCTCGCTCACCGGGTCGTCACCGGCGTCGACGTTCCCATCGGCACCGTCCGCATCGTCGACATCGTTGTCGGCGGAGTGGTGGTCGCTGGACGTGTCTTCGCTTTCACCGTCGTCCTCGCCGCTCTGGTTGGCGTCACTCTCGTCGTTAGCGCCGTCTTCACCATCGTTGCTGTCGTTATCGCTGTCGTCGCCGTCCGAGCTGCCGTCGGAACTATCGCCTCCGTCCGAACTCTCCTCATCGTCTTCGCCGTCGCCCGAGACGATCAGCGAACTGTTCTGCGTCTGCGTGCTTCCGTTATCGCTTGCCGCGTCGGAAGCATCGTCGGACGAGTCACTGGAATCCTCGGTCGTCGACGGGCCCGACTCGCCATTTGGATTTGGCCCGGTAGCACCGTCGTTCTCACCGACTGCTGCGGAGGAGCCTCCGCCGGCGTCGGCGCCCGATCCAACTATTTCTATGCTCGACTGTTGGGTGCTGCCATCCAGGAGGGCACTCCCTGAGCCCTGCAGCGAGACCGCCATTCCCGACGTTCCGAGAACGACAGCAATCGCTATGGCAACAATTACCAGCGAGCTACGATTGAGCTGTGTATTCATTATCGAAGAAAAGACTGGCCGCCGTCAGGCGGCAAGCACTTCGTTCAGTTACTGATCCTGCGATTGGTTCTGACTGATCGTTTGACTCTGGCTCTGGTCGTTGTCTTCACCTGACTGGGTCTGGGACTGATCCTGGTCGCTGTCCTGCGACTGCGTCTGGTCGTTGTCCTCGCCGGACTGCGTCTGTGACTGACCCTGACCGGAGGCCTGGCTCTGGGACTGGGTGTTGTCCTCGCCAGACTGCGTCGCGCTCTGGTCTTGGTCGCTGTCCTGCGTCTGTTCCTGTTCGTTGTCTTCGCCAGTCTGGGACTGACCTTCAGACTGCGTCGAGGTCTGATCCTGGGACTGACTGCTGTCGTCTGCAGACTGCGTCGCGTCCTGCGTCTGACTGCTGTCCTGGCTGCTGTCCTGGTCGCTGTCCTCGGCGTCCTGGGTCTGAGCCTGCTCCTGACCGGAGGTCTGACTGCTGGACTGGTCGCTGTCGTCACCAGTCTGCTCGGAGGTCTGCTCCTGGCTGCTCGCCTGGTCTTGGTCCTGGTCGTTGTTCTCGCCAGCCTGGTCTTCTCCCTGACCCTGCGTCGAGGTCTGGTCTTGGGCCTGCGTGCTTTCGTCGCCGGTCTGCCGGGCGTCCGCACGCTGGTAGTTATCCTGCGTCTGCTCCTGAGAGTTGTCCTCGCCAGCCTGGTTCTGGTTCTCGGTCTGGTCGCTGGACTGGTCCTGCGTCTGGGTGTTGTCTTCGCCGCGCTGGCGCGTGCGTTCACCCTGGTCGTTGGACTGGACCTGGTCCTGGGAGTTGTCCTCGCCGAGCTGGGTCTGTCCCTGGTCTTGCGTGGCGTCTTGCGTGCGAGTCTGGGTGTTGTCCTCGCCGTCCTGCATCTGCCGGCCACGCTGGCTACTGTCTTGGACCTGCGCCTGCTCGTTCATCTCACCCGACTGCGATTGACCTTGTTCCTGAGCGGAAGTCTGGTCGCGCGACTGGGTGTTATCTTCGCCGTGCTGGCGCTGGTTGCCGTTGAACTGCCGGGCTTCCTGGGACTGTTCCTGATCGTTTTCTTCACCCATCTGCGACTGTTCTTGACCCTGACTACTGGTCACGTAGTAGTCTTGGTCGTTATCCTCGCCGTGCTGGCGGACGTTCAGCCGCTGACGGGTCCACTGCTCTTGATCCTGTTCGCTGTCGTTAGCGAGCTGGGTCTGGGACTGGCCTTGGGTGACCTCTTCGCCGAGGTCCTGATCGTTGTCCTCACCGCGCTGACGGACGTTCGCCCGCTGGCGCGCCCACTGCTCTTGGTACTGCTCGCTATCTTCGGCGTCCTGGAACTGATCTTGATCCTGGGAGATCTCTTCTTCGACGGTCTGGCTGTTATCCAGGCCCTGCTGGTGGATGTTCGCCTGCTGGCGTGCCCACTGGTAGTAGTCCTGGGCCACGTTAATGCCGTACTGGTACTGTTCTTGATCCTGGTCGATCTCTTGGAGGACGTCCTGGGAACTCTCGTCTGCGTTCTGGCGGACGTTATCGTCCTGATCCGCTTCCTGGTCGCCCGTCTGATCGCTGTCGTCAGCCCACTGCTCTTGGTACTGATCCTGATCGAGGCTCTGGGTGACGTCCTGCGTGCTCTCATCTCCGTCCTGGTTGGCGGTCTGGGTCTGCTCGCCAGCCTGGGAGATGCTCTGGAAGCTGTTCTCGATGGCGTGCTGCACCTGCGCTTGGATCTGCGTCAGGTACTGGTAGACGGACTGTCGGCTATCGGCTCCGTCTTGGGTCTGCATCTGGGACTGTCCCGCGTCCTGGTCGCTCTCTTGTTCGCTTTCTTCAGCGTTTTGGCCCTGGTACTGGTGCTGGACAACATCCTGACCCTGGTTCTGGTTGTTGCTCTCACCAGCCTGAGTGGCAGACTCAGACTGTCCCGAATTCTGGTTCTGGGACTGGGCGTTCTCTTGGCCCTCCTGAATCTGCTCTTGGAGCTGTTCTAAGAACTGCTCTTGATCTGCGGTGTTTTCTTCACCACATTGATCGCCACCCGCGACCATCACCGCGACTTGGCTCTGGCTTTGGGAGTTGTTATCACCGGCCTGTGATTGTGATTGATCGCGCTCGAACGCTTGGTCTTGTGTGTGCTCATTGTCCTCGTTGACAGCACAGGCGTTCGACGACTGTGCTGCGCCGATCCCACTCAATGTGAGTGAGAGAACGACGACAATGACCATCAACTGCGTTAATCTGTGTCGTTTCATTGCGGGTCTGCACCCACTATCTCTTACACTATTGTCAGTACATTGTTATCCACACCACACAAATCTCGTAGTAATCCCGTATATCTCACAAAGACACCGGGTGATCTAGGTAAAAACTCTCTGTCAGTGAGTGCAAAATACACTCTGCGACCCGGTTTGAGGGGTCTGCGTGGTAAAGAGCGTTTGTGAGATATACAACCACAATAACGGCGCAGATCCTCAGAGTCAACTTATCGGCGCTCGGTGGACGGTGGCTGCGGCTAGGGCTTTTCGCCACAACAGTGGGTAGCGCGTCGCGTTCGATCTGGTCAGGCCTGAGACGCGAGCGCGGGATTCACTCGGTGATTTCGGCATCGATACAGATAGCAACGTCGTCGAAAGGAGAGAGCGGAACGGCTTTCCCGCCACTCTTCGAACGTTCACTCGATAAGCGCGGACGTACGTGCCGCGTCGGTTCCAATCGTGACCATACGGACGGATAGCAAGCGTATACCAAAGGTCACACTGCAGTAATCACCTCGCAATGTCAGAGTGGGACGCCATCGGATTCGTAATCTCCTCGAAGTACCGCGTTGCCGTCTTCACAGTCCTCAGTGAGGGACCGGCGACGACGACCGAAATCGCCGAGGCCGAGGAGCTCTCGCCGTCGCACGTCTCGCGGGCACTCGGTCGTCTCCGGAGCCGGTCGCTCGTCGAGTTGATCGTGCCCGAAGAACAACGGAAGAATCGGCAGTACGACCTCACCGACAAAGGTGAACAGACCTGGAGTACGATCAACACGGCCGGCCTAGCGAGCGAGACATAGACGGCACCACGCGCCAGCAGGAGCCTCACTGACGCTGTCGGTTCGGTTCCGGGTGGGGTTCGGACTGGTAGGTGAGCCGCGAGTTCTGCTGGATGTCCAGCACGATAGCCAGCAGGAACAGCAGAATGCCGAACCCTCCGGCGGCAGGGACAGTAGCCGGAGAGACGACGGGAGTCTGCGTGAGTACCCCCGTGATTCCGCCAACTGCACCGAGAACAAGACCGGTGATGCCGACCGTATAGCAGAGGACGACCGGGTGGAAGTTCCGGACGAGATACCGTTTCTGGATCCGATAGAGGAAGTTCCAGAGCAAGAGAAGCGAGACGAAGGGTACGAACGTCGTATACCGGATGTTGCTCTCCTCGTCACCGTAGACGGCGGGGTGCGGGACCTCGGCGATCGTGAATCCGTGGACGTTGAGTTCGGTGAGGATGTCGTTGAGAAACCCGTATCTGTCGTAGAGGTTCTCGATCGGGAGCTCGCGGAGCACCTGCCGCGAGATCGCCGTATAGCCGTTCTGTGAGTCGACGAGTCCCCAGTATCCGCTGGAGAGGTTCGTCAGGAAGGACAGCACCACGTTCCCGAACAGGCGCCAGCGAGACATTCCGTTCGTGTCGCCGCGATTCTTCAGCCGGGTGCCTTTCGCGTAGTCGGCGCGGTCGTCGACGACGGGATCAAGGATCCGATGAAGTTCGTCGGGATCTATCTGTCCATCGCCGCCGACGCCGCCTTCCTCGTCGAAGAAGTGCCCCAAGAGGAGGCATCCCGCTACGGCGTCTGCAACACGAACGACTACGGAAAGATCGTCGAGGTCGTCGAGAAACCGGACGATCCGCCGACGAACCTGGTAATGACAGGGTTCTATACCTTCTCGCCGGCGATCTTCCACGCGACACGACTCGTCCAGCCCTCCGATCGCGGCGAGTACGAACTCTCGGACGCGATCGACTTGCTCATACAGTCCGGGCGGACGATCGACGCGGTCGAACTCGAAGGATGGCGGATCGACGTGGGCTACCCCGAAGATCGGGCTGAAGCCGAACGCCGGCTACGAAACGCGGAGGAGGAAGCTGCGTCACACGTGTGACACGAATCGCGGAATAACGGGAAATATATAAACTAGGTCACGCAAGAATCGATGACGATTGGATGAAACGAGCACAACCAGACGGTATTTCTGACTCTGCGGCGGCGAGTAGCGGTACGACGTTCGATTTCGATCCAGGACGGGAGACCATCGTCGTCGACGTCGTCGAGGCGGTTTCGGCGATCGCAGGTGTAGAGGCACAACAGTTCGAACCGCGATTGTACGAAGCAATCGACCCCGACGCTCTTACACGATTAATCCAATCAGGCGGCGACGGGGCTAGCGTGTCGTTCGAGCTAGGTGAGTATCAGGTGACTGTCCGAGGGCGCGGGGAGATCGAAGTCGCAGACCTGTAACCAGCGGTATATTTATTACCATCTTCTTGCAACGTAGTTACGAATGTCAGACTGGTTTACTGAAGAGGAGATGGACCGGATGGCTCGGTTCGCGCAGTCGTCGGGTTACGCTCGGGATCCGACGATGCTGCTCCCAGAAGAGGCGGAATCGGACGAGGACAGCGAACAGCAAGAGTAGTGAGCCATCGGGGTCACGACACGAACGCGACAAGCGAGTAACGAGGGCATTCCTCGGCCCGATCCAGAATATTTCTCACCACGCGGCGTCGAAGCCCCCCGGCCCGCGCGCGTTGGCTACTCGTCGAGCAGCCCTTGCTCTTCGATCTCGTCCCAGAGTGCCTGGCCGTCGTCGGTGATGCCGTACACGCGCCCTTTGCGGCGCTCTTCGGAGACTAACAGATCGACGAAACCGCGCTCACGGAGACTCGTCAGCGCGTGGGAGACCGAAGCGATTCCGATGTCCTCGTCGTCGGCGATCTGTGAAGGCGTCGCTGGCCCCTCGGCGAGCCGGGACAGCACCGCGACGCGGTACTGTGAACTGATCACGAATCCGATGTGGTCCCACGTGTCTGTCATCGTTGCTCATTCATATTCGACCGGGATCCGCGCGCCGTTAGTCATCGCTCGCTCGTTGTACACGTAGTGGACTCCGCTGACAACCACGAGACCGATCAAGATAGCAATGCCGACGTACTGTGGCGACAAGAAGGGTATGTCGACGGCGATCGAGAAAACGTATACGAGAAGTCCACCCAAAGCGACGCCCGCGTACACGAGCTGCCACGGGAATGGTTCGCTTTCTTCCTCGAAGTACTGTGCAAGTTCGTCGACGTGCCGTGTGGGCGAGACGATGCCCGTCTCCGAATCGTACTCTACGACACCGGCCTCCGAGAGTTTCGGGATATGTGTCTGGTACAACGAAACGTAGGTTCGCTTTCGCTGCTGTGCGGACAACTCGTCGGGTCGGATCTCGTTCTCCTCGGCTGCGAGTTCCTCGGCGAGGTCGCTCAGCTCGATTCCCTCGCGATCACTCTGGAGCCGGCGGAGCACGAACCGCCGGCGGGCGTTGCTCAGCAGGTCGAATGCGGTGTCCTGCGACAGCGTGTGGGGTTCGTTGGGTGACATCAGAATCTCGCGACGACGGGGAGGTGGTATTTCTTTCCGGAGGTATCTGCTTTGTTAGGTGTATGTTATGCGACGGTTGGACGATCCTACCCCTCGTAGTCTGGACATTACTTTGCTCGTGTGTGGGTCACCTTCACCGAATGCAACAGGGGAGCCACCACCTGGTCGCTCGTCCGCGCTGGCGGACGAGTCCGTGGCGACGAGTCGAACCGACACGTCGACGACGAGTCGAATCCTGTTCGGAGGACGACTCTCGGCACTGTGCAAAGAACGACCAGAGCAGCGGGCAGCGGAACCTGAACTGGAAGGTCAGAGACCGACGGGAGCCGACGTAACCGATGTGGCCGTGGGAACACGCCGCCGTCGGCTATCTCGTCTACTCGATCGTGGTTCACGTCGTCCGCGGCCGTTCACCGACGGGGCGCGAAGCGATCGTCGTCGCGCTCGCGTCGCAGTTTCCCGACGTCATCGACAAGCCGCTCAGTTGGGAGTTCGGCATCGTGAGCACCGGCTACGGCGCTGCCCACTCGGTTCTCTTCGCGGTTCCGTTGTCGATCGCCGCCGTCTACGTGGCCCACATCTACGACCGCGGCCATCTCGGGGCGGCGTTCGCGATCGGCTATCTGTGTCACCTGCCGGGGGATCTCCTCCTCGGGTATCTGAACCAGGGGCGGGTTCCGATCGAGAACGTTCTCTGGCCGGTTCGCATCGCCGACCCGGTGGGGGAGACCCCGGAAGGCGGATTCATCACGACGTTCCAGGAGTATCTCGGCGGCTACGTCGGCGAGATTCTCGCTGGAACTCCCGAAACAGCGACGCTCATCGGATTCATTACCCTTTCAGGATGTTTCGTCGTCTGGCTCCTCGATGGGGCCCCGGGCGTCCGCGAAGTGTTCGGTGCACTGACGTCACACTGATTTGGACGCCGTCAATCCGCTCGGGGTTACGTTGAAATCGGTGGCGTCCGCAACCGCGCCTGACTAACGGCCGGTTTCGACAGCGCAGAGAGCTTTTGTCCGGACGTATCTCCATATGAGAGAAGTAACGCAGCACCGACCCAGGGTCACGGCTACGGTGAGGCTGCGTGGCCGGTGGGCAAGTGCGTATCACCGGATGTGCGCGATTGATGGGAGCGTTCGTCGACTCGAACAACGCGAGTCATACCGATCAGTTCCGCAGAATTACCTAATTGCCGCACTGAGGGCAGTTTATGAGGCTATATAACAGCAGTAAGAGCGTCATAATCCAGGTTTATCCGCCAAAAGCGTCGTATGGTTTTAATATCCTCCTTCTAAATTATGAGCCTGTCATACGACAAACAGCAACTGATTGTGACCGGATGAGTCGGGGCCTACCGCCCACGGTATTCGGTCACAAATAAGACATACCGAGGCTATGCAAGGATTTACCAGGGGAGAGGGGGCGCGCTCGTGCGGTGATGAGCTACTAGCGCGAGGAACGCCAGTCGTGACGCAGTGCAGTTCCCGAATCTGGGGTGGCCCGCCGAGGGACGCTGGCCCGAATAAAGACAGCCCGTATCGCAGCGAGGCAGTTACGCTGAGCTTGAACGAGACAACATCCGAAGATACCAGATCTGACAGCGCCACAGAGTGCGATGCGCTCTCTGGGCATCCGTCGCGACTACCGAACAAACCATGAGCGTGTCCAAACAAGACCACAAAGAGCAATCGAGTTCCGACACAGAATCGTCGCAGACCACCGACGCAGAGGAGTCCCAGCCGTCCGAGCCATCGCTGGACGTCGTTTTCGACGTCCTCCGAAATCGTCGCCGACGGCTCGTGATGAAAGCACTCGAGGAGCGCGACGGCTCGACGACTCTCAGCGATCTCGCTGAACACATCGGGGGCATCGAGAACGACAAGCCGCCGCAGGCACTCAACGCCCAGGAACGAAAACGCGTCTACGTCGGCCTGTATCAGTGCCACCTCCCCAAGATGGACGACGCCGACGCGATCGAGTTCGACAAGAACCGCGGAACGGTCGAACGCGGCGAGATGGCGGACAGGTATCACGAGTACCTGCAACGGGACGTCGACGCCAAGTCCGGCTGGCCGATTTACTACGGTGGCGTCTCCGCGGTGGCAGCCGCCACCTACGCCGCTGTCGTCGTCCTCGCCGGCCCGCAACCAATCGTCGCGATGGGGTCGCTGGTGCTCGTCGGTGCGCTCGCAGCGTACCACTGGTCCGGTTCGTCCGAGTAACACTCTATCACAGTACGTTAGGCGCCTTCTGACCCCGGAGCCCGGGACGTACGGAAGAGTCTCGGATCCTGCGCTGCCAGCCGTTAGTCAGTTTCTGCAATGGTTGTGTCATCATAACAAAGCACATAAGAGTGTGAGATAGGGCAGGTCGTTCCGGCCCCGCTCGGGACGGCTCTGATCACTTATGACCCGACGAAATAGATCCGAGGAGCCGCGATCGTATCGCGTCGATACACCCGATCGAGCGAGGCGGTAGCGATGTGTGGAATCATCGCCCGCGCCGGCTTCGGTGACGCTATCGACGAGCTCGTTTCCGGCCTCCAGAACCTGGAATACCGGGGGTACGACTCCGCGGGTGTCGCCGTCCGAGACGAGAGCGGCGGGATCTCCGTGTGCAAACGCGAAGGCGAGACCGACGCCCTGGAAGCCGCTCTCGAGGATCGTCGACTCGGCGGCGCTGTCGGCATCGGTCACACACGCTGGAGTACCCACGGTGCGCCATCCGATGCCAACGCGCACCCGCACACCGACGACACGAACCGCGTCGCAGTCGTCCACAACGGTATCATTCGGAACCACGACGCCCTCCGAAGCGAACTCCGCGATGCCGGACACGAGTTCACGAGCGAGACCGATACGGAGGTCATTCCCCACCTCGTCGCGGCGGCGCTCGAAAACGGCGCCGACCCGGAAGCGGCGTTCCACGAGGCGACGGGGCGGCTGGCGGGAAGCTACGCGGTCGCGATGATCGTAGACGGCGAGGACACTATCTATGCGACCCGCAATGGGTCCCCGCTCGTCCTCGGCATCGGCGAGAACGCGAACTACCTCGCCAGCGACGTTCCCGCGTTCCTCGAATACACCGACCGCGTGGTCTATTTAGAAGACGACGACGTGGTCGCGCTCGGTGCTGACGGCTATCAGATCGCCGATCAAGACGGAACGCCGGTCGATCGAACGGTCGAGACTGTCGAGTGGAGTGCGGGCGACGCTCGCAAGGGCGTGTACAATCACTTTATGCGAAAGGAGATCGACGAGCAGCCGGTCTCGCTCCGACAGACCGTCGACGGGCGAATCGAAGACGGCCGGAGCGTGCTCGAAGAGTTACCCCCGGAGTACCTCGACGACGTATCTGACGTCGTATTTGTTGCCTGCGGGACCTCATATCACGCTGCGATGTACGGGAGCACGCTGCTTCGCCGGCGCGGGATCCAAGCGACCGCGCTGCGCGCCAACGAGTTCGCCCACGATCCGATGCCGGTGACAGATCGGACGCTCGTGGTCGCCGTGACCCAGAGCGGTGAAACGGCGGACACGCTGGCGTCGTTACGTGCGGCGAAGGAGTCGCCAGCGCGGACGCTCGCGGTCACGAACGTCGTCGGGTCGAGCGCTGCACGCAAGGCCGACGACGCGCTGTTCATCCGGGCCGGTCCGGAGATCGGTGTCGCCGCAACCAAGACGTTCTCCTCACAGGTCGCGGCACTCGCGCTCCTCGCTGACCACCTCGAAGCCGGGCGGACGGCCCAGTCAGAGGGCCGCGAGGTGTGGCCGGATTCCGCCGAATCAGCGGCTGACACCGGTGTAGACGGGGCTCAACTCGACGAACTCGGGACGCTCCCGGACGCAGTCGAGACCGTCGTCAGCGACGGGAGTGCAGCGCGGTTGGCTACCCAGTACGCGGAGGCGGAGTCGTACTTCTTCATCGGTCGCGGTGTGGGCTACCCCGTCGCGCTCGAAGGCGCACTCAAGTTCAAAGAGATCACCTACGAGCACGCCGAGGGGTTCGCAGCGGGCGAACTGAAACACGGCCCGCTCGCGCTCGTGACGCCGGCGACCGTCGTCGTGGCCGTGTTCACCGGCCGGAACGACGAGCGAACGCTACACAACATCCGGGAAGCTCAGAGCCGTGGCGCGCCGGTCATCGGAGTCGGCCCTGCGTCGGCGACCGAGGTGCGACAGACCGTCGACGACTACCTCGAGTTCCCCGACGTGAATCCGAACCTCGCCGGCGTCCTGGCGAACGTGCACCTCCAGTTGCTCGCCTATCACGCCGCCGAGATCCGTGATCGGGCGATAGACAAACCACGGAACCTGGCCAAGAGCGTCACCGTAGAGTAACAGACCGAATCTATCGGTCGGGTGGGATCCGTCCAACGCGTGCTGTTTCTATGCTGGCGTCCGAAACTGATTACACAGCCGACCGCACGACTGCGTGTGTTCGGGTGAGTGAAGACTCGTAAGCGCCTGTAGTTGCCGTCGCTGGACGTCAGTCAAGGATCGGAAAAGTGGGAGGATCAGAGTCGGTGCCTGCGAGTGTGTCGTGCTGGAGGGCCGAATAGCGGACGTGTGCAGCGGGAAGTTAGGGCGATCCGCTGGCAGGCCACTTGACCCGAGTGGCGCCGGTCTCGTCGCTCCCCTCGCGCAGCGCCGCCTCGCCGACAGCCAACTGCGTCCGCGTGAGGCAGTTCAGACACCCGTGAACGGTGTTATCGAAACCGAACACGCGTACGAACTGTTTGCTGACAGCCGCACCGCAGCGTTCACAGCGCCGATTCGAGTTCGTCGAGGTGGTCCGTTCTGACATACAGGCTGGGATTGCCTAACATCATCTTGGTTATATGGGAGATAATCACTCGGGACCGGACAGTATGTCAGGCCAATATGCACGTCGATGTCGTCGTGGGGTGTAGTAAGCGACAAACCCGTGCTAACAGGATCATAACGAAGGGGTTGGCGAGTCCTCCTCAAAGTGCCCGGACACCCGACGGTTGCCCCCACCCCCCTTCACTGGCCCCCACACAGACGTCGGGTCTCGGGCGATTTTTACACGCTCTAGCGGCCAGTACACTCAGTTAGCCGATTACACCGGGTCGCTGGTCCGTCGATCGACGGTTACGGTGCCGTCACTGCTGACAGTCACTGGATGTCCGGCGTAGGTGAACGAGATGCGGACCGGCTGGTCAGCTCCGGGTCCCGAAAAGAGTCGGTCGAGGGCGTCGGCGTCGACCGCGTCGCCTAGTGCGGGGAGGTCCGTCGGTTCGCAGCGGATCGCATCACTGAGAGATTCCACGACAGCGATAGACGGCGAAACGTGGCTCCACTCGTGCTGGTAGACAGCCCGCTCCTGCTCGTCGGTCATCGGTGCCACCTCTCTGAGGGGCGGTGAGTCATACAGCGGCCGGAGGAATTGGCGAGGTAAATCATCATCACGGCAGTTCGTCGTTCTCGTTGTTTGCAGTTGCGGTTTTGAGCCGTAGAAATGGTCACAAAACCAAAATATGAGACAGCCGCAGCGTGACATCCGCGGTGTCGTATCGGAAAGCCACTAGCCGTCTCCGCTAACTGCGGCAACGCTGTGAAAACATACGGTCCGATCGTAAAAGGTACCTACGCGGTGTTAATCTCACATATGAGTCGGCTTGGAGAGAGTTTGTTGCGCGTAGATTGCGCCTACTAATGACGTTCAATCGAAAAGAACGTAGCGAGGATATGTACCCGACAACGTGTTTCTGGGAGCAAATCGATGGCATCGGGCGGTTCGAATCGAAAGGCACGGTGCCCGGACACAACTTCGGACCCGGCCACGGTGGGACCAAGGATGAACCCTGACGACGAGGGAGGGTTCGCGACGGCCGAAGCCCTCAAACTGCTGGCGGGCGACGAACGGCGCCACATCCTCAAGGAACTCTTAGAACGTGATCCCAGCGAGAGAGTGGACCTCCTGGAAGCGGAGACGCTTCGTGAGATCGCCGAGCAGACGAGGAGAGAGACGGCAGACACCGGCGCGAACCCCAACGTCGATATCGAGCGACTGGAAGTCGAGTTACGACACAATCACCTTCCTCGATTAGCGGAGCAAAACATCATCGAGTGGGACGAGAAGTCCGGGTCGATCACAAGGGGATCTAACTTCGAGAGAGTCAGACCGTTCATCGAGCGACTCGACGAATACAGCGACGAGCTCCCCGACGACTGGTGACCTCGAGTCGATCGAACGACGGCGTGCGATCGCTGCACGATCAGTTGCAATCACTACGATAGTCGTCTCACACTCAGCGAGTGGAAACAATCTGTACGAGTTATCGATACGCCTTATGTGAGGGAATAAATTACTATAAAAATATATATTTTAGAATATAATAAAAGTATTCTGTAATGAAAGAGTTAGAAGAAGTTATTGTACTCAAGTAGATAATATAATATTCGCGCACTTTGAAATCGTACTCGACTTTCTCTCGCAACATTTAGAGGAGTATACAGAGATATATTATACAGATAGTAACAGCAATTTTATTGATTCTATAATTGTTATATTTTCATATTTGACGCCAATAAGTATAGCTAGTTGAAATGTTTCGCAGGATAGGAGAAACCGCCCGAGCGATCCGGCCAAAATCAGAATAACGACCGTACGACTGTTATACAGACTGCGTATTCAATAAAAAAGAATCGAATAAGCGAACTACGGCCGCGAGGCTGCCGTAGGACTGCGGTTTGCACGCTATCACCTCGGAGAAGACGGGTGGGGAAAATACAAGATATTTTCAAAATGAATAATCTTAGCACAGATACTCATATAATATCCCATTCTAGGCCAATAGCGGCGGTTAGAGCGACAGACGACGGTTTCGATCGTATCTAGAACGCGACCGGCGAGCACAGAACGTTCGATTGTGCCAAACTATTAAGAGGTCGTCGTGAGAAATGTAATCAATGTCACAGCGCGACCACCCAACAGTGCAGACGACACAGACGTCGTTAGACATCCTCTCGACGATCCAGGAGTTGGACGGGGCGCGAACGACCGACATCGTCGCTGAACACGACGTTGCCAAGAGTACGGCACACAAACACCTGACCACATTAGAGCGCGCCGGCTATCTCCGCAAGGACGGAGAGATCTATCACATTGGATTCAAGTTCCTGAACCTCGGCGAGTACGCCCGCGAGCGATGGTCGTGGTTCGCGCCGGTCAAAGCAGCCGTTGAGGAGTTGGCAGATCGGACCGAAGAGGAGTGTGACTTCGTCGTCGACGATCACGGGCGCGTCATCACGATCTCGGAGTCCTACCACAAGTGGGCGAAATACGGGGCCGGGGACGGATCGAAACGCTACCGGGCGAACATCGGCACGTACTATCCGATGCACGCGACCGGCTCGGGGCTCGCGATCCTCGCCTCCTACCCGCGGGAGCGAGTTGAGGCGATCATCGACGAGTGGGGTCTATCGGCACCCACGGAGCATACGATCACCTCCCGACGCGAACTGTTCGCAGAACTCGATCGGATCCAAGAGCGCGGCTACTCGATCGGGGACCGGTACTACGCCGAAGGGCTCAGAAGCGTCGGGAAGGCAGTCACCGGTGCAGACGGCACCGTGTTGGGCGCACTCAGCGTGTCGGGCCCGACGTATCGGATCGACGGCTCGGTACTCGATACGGAGATTCCCCGCGCACTCTCGACCGTCGTGGATTCCCTCGAATCGGAACTAGCGGAAACGATCCCCTAACGTGCCGCGCACAGACAATCATTGGGAAAGATTGGATCGGGACGGTTCGGCCGAAAGCTTTTGGTATGTGATCACACACGTTTCGATCGTATGTATGTAGCTGTACGTGCACAATCCGGAAATCAATCAGTGTCGATGGCGTCGAGCGACCAAAAGCCGATGCGGGTCACACGATCACGTGTCGGCAAAAGGGACCGAAATCGACGGCGACGCCGCAACGATCGAGGGTGCCTAGGTTGCGGGCAGACTGCCAGCGGCCCGCGCTCCGACGCCGGGTGTCCCTCGCCCGTGCGCTCTCGTGAGTATGTCTGAGAGCGAAGAACAGCGGGCCATCCGACAGCGACACCGGGAGGCGCACACCGAAGCGCTCCTCACGGTCGAAATCGGGCCGTGGATCGACGGTGAGACGAGAGAGCGCGACGAGCGCGTGGCGACGCGCGATCCGGTGATCGACGAGGCTATCGTCGACGTGCCGGCCTGTGATGCGGACACCGTCGATCACGCGGTCGACGCGGCGTGGGAGGCCTACGAACGCGAGTGGGGGGAGAGCACACCTTCGGAGCGCTCTCGGCGACTCTCCGAGTGGGCCGACGCCCTTGACGACCGACTCGACGAACTGACGCGGCTCGAATCGCTCGATACGGGAAAGCCGCTGGCCGACGCGAGGAGCGAAGTCGAGGGCGCCATAGCCACGATACGATACTACGCCTCCGTCGTTAGGGCTCAGACCGGCGAGCAGATCCCCGTCGATCGACAGTTACACCTGTACACTCGCAGCGAACCGTACGGGGTCGTCGGACAGGTGACGCCGTGGAACTTTCCGGCGTGGGCCGCGGCCTGGAAACTCGCCCCGGCGCTCGCTGCGGGCAACTGTGCCGTTCTCAAACCATCGGTGCACGCCCCGCTGAGCACCCTGCGGATGGTGCAACTCTCGAAGGGAATTCTCCCCGATGGCGTCGTGAACGTCGTCACCGGGCGGGGATCGACGACCGGCTCTCACCTCGTCGAGCACGGCGACGTTCGAAAGGTCTCTTTCACGGGGAGCGAAGGAGTCGGGGCCGAGGTGATGCGCGCTGCCGCCGGACGGAGCGCGCCGGTGACTCTCGAACTCGGCGGAAAGTCGCCACTTGTCGTCTTCCCCGACGCCGACCTCGAAACGGCCGTCGACGCCTCCGCCGACGGCGTCTACTACAGTAGCGGCGAGATCTGTGACGCGCTCTCGCGGGTGCTCGTCCACGAAGAGATCCACGACGAGTTCGTCGACCGGTTCGTCGAGCGCTCACGGGAGTACGTTCTGGGCGACCCCTTAGAGGAGTCGACGACGATGGGGCCGCTGACGACCGCCGAGCAGTTCGAGACGGTTGTAGAGTACATCGAGACGGGGAAATCCGAAGGCGCATCGCTCGAAGTCGGTGGCGGACAACCCGACGACCCGTCGCTTGGGGACGGACACTACGTCGAACCGACGGCGTTCACGGACGTCGACAATGGGATGCGGATCGCACGCGAGGAGATTTTCGGCCCCGTACAGACCGTCCAGTCGTTCGAGACCTACGAGGAGGCGATCGAACTCGCCAACGACACCGAGTATGGACTCGCCGCCGGAATCGCAACGGAGTCGACCGACCGCGTCCACGCGGCGGCCGCAGACATCGATGCGGGCGTCGTCTACGTCAACGGCTACGGTCCGATCCGACCCGAGGGGCCCTACGGTGGATTCAAGCGGTCCGGAATCGGCAGAGACCTGGGAGAAGAGGCGATCGAACACTACCGGCAGACCAAGACGGTGTACGTCAATCTCGACGACCCGTCGCGGTGACCGCCGAAACAAGATACCAACAATGCTAGACTACGATTTCAGCGGACAGGTCGCGTTCGTCACGGGGGCGGCCCGGGGACAGGGACGCTCACACGCAGTCGCGTACGCAGAACACGGCGCAGACGTCGTCGTCACGGACATCTGTGAGACCCTCGAGACATCAGACTACGAACTCGCGTCCAGAGGCGATCTCGACAAGACGGCCGAACTGGTCGAAGAGACCGGACAGGACGCGCTCAGAATCGAGATGGACGTCCGCGACGAGGCGCAGGTACAGGCCGCCGTGGAACAGACGCTCGAGGAGTTCGGCCGGATCGACATCCTCGCGAACAACGCGGGGATCTGGAATCTCGAATATCTCCACGAGATGAGCGAACAGACGTGGGACGAGATGATCGATACGGATCTGAAAGGCGTCTGGCTCTGCTCGAAGCACGTCGCCCAGCATATGATCGAGCGTGGCGAGGGCGGGAAGATCGTAAGTACCGCCTCGACGGCTGGACACGGCGCGAGCTATCGCGGCGGTCACTACACGGCCGCGAAACACGGCGTCGTCGGCCTGACGCGGTCGTTTGCTATCGAACTCGGCGAGTACGGCATCAACGTCAACTGCGTCTCGCCGACCGGGATCGACTCCCCGATGACGAACGGCCTGATCGAGAAGTACGGCGAGGAAGCGATCGGAGAATTAAACGAGTATACCGGCAGTTGGAACGTGATGGACGACGGGCCGGTCACGCCCCAAGACGTGACCGAAGCCTATCTGTGGCTCTCTAGCGACGCCGCACGCTATGTCACGGGGACGGCGCTGGCGGTCGACGCTGGTCTGATGGCAAAATAACGAAGCCTGTCGCAACGAAGTGGCCCAAGCCCCAGCAATTTTTTCCGTGAGAAGCGAGATAGTTCGATGGGATCGACAATGAGTGTCATTAGCACGATTAAAGAGAAGCTCAATCAAGAGACATCCACGGACGAGGACGCTGGGATGGAAAAACCGCAGGGGGTGACCAGGCTGTTCTTCGCGACAGACGTCCACGGATCGACCGCGTGCTGGAAGAAATTCGTCAACAGCGCGGATTTTTACGACGCAGACGTGTTAGTCCTCGGTGGCGACACGACCGGGAAAGCGATTTTCCCGATCGTCGACGAGGGCGACCGCTACACCTACACGCGACAGGGTGACGAACACACGATCACCGAGGAGAGCGAACTCGAAGATCTGTTGGAATCGCTTGAGAACACCGGCTATTATCCGTACGTGATGGACCAAGCGGAGTACGAACAGCTCCAGAGCGCCGACGGTGACGAGCGGCAAAACGAGATCTTCCTCTCGGAGATGAAAGCGCGGATCCAAGAGTGGATCAACTTCGCGGAGGCGCGACTGGACGACACACCTGTGTACGCCTGTCCGGGCAACGATGACCCTATCGAGATCGATCAGGTGTGGGAATCTGCGACCGGTATCGAACTCGTCGAGGGCGACGTCGTCGAGATCGGTGACCGATACGAGATGGCCAGTTCCGGGTGGACCCATCCGACGCCCTGGGACACCGACCGAGAGGAATCCGAAGACGAACTCCGAGAGCGCTTAGAGACTGTCGTGGGGAAGGTCGACGACTACGAGCACGCGATTTTCAACTTCCACGAGCCCCCGTACGATTCACAGTTAGACGAAGCGCCAGAGTTAGACGAGGACCTACGGCCGAAGTTCGGTGCACAATCGACCGAACCGGTCGGGAGCGAGGCCGTCCGCGAAATCATCGAGGAGTACCAGCCGCCGCTGTCGCTACACGGGCACATCCACGAATCACGCGGACAGACCGAAATCGGCGAGACGACGGCGATCAACCCGGGGAGCGTCTACTCCGAAGGATCGCTCCAGGGGGCCGTCGTCGATTTGGGTTCGGACGTCGACGTCGTCGGGCTTATCCGGGGATAAGTTTACGTTCGTGGCGAATGTTATCACACCGAAGGTGAAAGCCCCGTGAACGAGCCCGAGCCGCGGCCCGATCCGATCGAGGAAGGAAAGCGAGTCGTCGAAACGGCCGATGAGCGGGATCTGACGGTCAGGTTGATCGGCGGAACCGCGATCAATCGCCACGCCGAAGCCGCGCGTGAGGAACCGTTCAAGCGGGGATACAGGGACGTCGACTTCGTGGGGACGCGCGAGGAGGAACCGGAGATCGTCGAGATGATGCTCGATCTCGGCTACGAGGCGAACGATCGGTTCAACACGATGCGGCGGTTCCGGCTCGAGTTCTTCGATCCGATCAACGAGCGCAAGGCGGATTATATCATCGACAAATTCGACTTCTGTCACGCCTGGAGCCTCCGCGACCGGATCGACCAGGACTACCCGACGGTTCCGATCGAAGACCTCCTGCTTTCGAAGCTCCAGATCGTCGAAGTGAGCGACCGCGACGTCCGTGACATCCTCGCGATGCTCACAGATCACCCGGTCGATTCGGCGGGGGATACCGAAGCTATCGACCCGACCTACGTCGCTGAACTCTGCAGCAGCGACTGGGGACTGTGGCGTACGGTGACGCTGAGCCTCGACCGCGTCAGCGAATACGTCGAGACAAACGACCTGCCGATCAACGAGCGCGAAGTGCTCTCGCGGGCCGAAGCGCTGCGAGACGCGATCGACGACCGGCCGAAGACGCTTCGATGGAAGCTCCGGTCGGTCGTCGGCGAGCACAAGCAGTGGTACAAGCGCCCAGAGCTCGGGTGACCGGTACGATCCGAGAAACGCCGGTCACTGTGAAGCGTCGTAAAAGAGAGAAGACACGAGTTTTTCAGCGCCCTCAGTCTTTGGGGATCTCCGCGTGGAGGGTGTCGAGGTCGACGCCCTCCTGTGCGCGGTAGTACTTCATCCCGACGTAGAGGATCGCAGAGAGCAGATAAAGCACGCCGAGGAAGCCCATCGACCGTAGATTGTTGAGGCCGTAGACGCTCTCGGTCGCCCACAGATAGAACACCGACAACAGGATGACCGCGTAGGCGCCGGCGACGATCGAGATGACTGGAACGCCAGCGACCTCGTACTTCGAGACGGGGTTTTTCGAGAACAGCTCGGGTCGACGCCACGGGAACAGCATACACGCGATCGTCGTCCCGAAGAAGGTGACGGCGATCGCGAAGGTGGCTGCGAGCGTCAGCGTCTGGAAGCCGGGCGCGAAGAAGTAGATCACTGTGAGGATCGCGGCGGGGATCGCCATCAGCAGGATAGCGTTGAGCGGCGTGTTGTAGCGCCCCCGGACTTCGGAGAAGACCTCGGGGATCGTCCGGTCGAACGCCGTCGCGAAGATGACCCGCGTCGACGAGAGGAAGACCGTTCCGGACCACGCGAAGAACCAGCCGCCCATCAGGATCGCCATCAGTTTCGCGAGGACGCCGTTGCCCATTGCGATCGCCGCGATCGTCGTCGGGGCGGACAGCCACTGCTGTGCGCCGGCGCCGACGAAGTAGTTGTAATTCAGCGCCTGATAGAACGTGTAGCCGACGGCCGCGTCGAACAGCGGCCAGAGGACGATCGCGAGGCCAGCGGCGGCGAGGAGCGCACCCTCGAAAACGCCGAACATCTTCTTGACCTCACCGGCTTCGCGCACCTCACCGAACAGCGTGGAGCCCCACACCGTCCACATAATCCAGAACAGTAGCATCGGGAAGAGCTTGTACGATGCCCCCCAGTTGAGATTCCACAGCGGGGCAAAGCTCACAGAGGTCCCCTGAATGATGCCGTTGTAACTGGTGCCTGCCATTCCCCACGCGTCCATCTGAGTGTTGAATGCAGTCTGGAACTGCGAGGGCGACGTAGTGAGTAACCCGCCGATGAAGATGAGCAGCCCGAGGACGCCGACGTAGAACAGCCCCTGTTGGATGCGCGCGTACCACTTCATTCCGAGGCTGACGTAGACGAACACGAACGCGACGACGATCATCGAAGAGACGAACAGACCGAGACTTGAGTTCCAGAAGTTCGCCAGTTCGACGAATCCGAACAGCGCCGAAACCGGGCCTAACACGAGCCACGAGAGGATCGATCCGTAGATCGGGACCCACAGCCACAGAATGAATACCCAACCGGGCCAAGAGAGGAAGAAACCCCAAAAGCCGCTCAACAGGCGGCTCTGCCAGACGTAGTCGCCACCGACACGGGGCATCGACGCAACGAGTGTCGCGTACACGAGGTTCTGAAGCGTGAGCGCGACGACAGCGATGAGCGTCGCCAGTATCGGGCTTCCCTGGGGAATGAACGCGTTGAACGTCCAGATGTAGAAGCCCAACGTGACGATGTTCACCGACAGGAACGCGTAGATTCCTGCATCGTACGATGACCAGTCTCTGACCAATCCTGTCGCTTCTCGGACGAATAAGGTATCGTCACCTGACATCTCTCGTACCTCCGTGCTACAACTACTCACGGCAATACTTAACATTAAGGGTGGTATTTATATAATTGAAGCCGGTTGCATACGCTCGGCTGAAACAGCGCGCCCGTCGATAACAGGTCCAGGCCGGAGCGAAGTGGCCGAACGCGGCAGTGGCGTGGCATCTGAGCGGATCCAGGGGGGCTGTAGTACGCCAGCTTATCGGATCTTGATAATATTATATAATACGATAATATTTCGGCATTCGTACTTGGTTTTCCAGTCGCGGTCGAGAGACAGGCAGCGTTATCAACCGTAATGTCAGTTCTAGAGGCTATTTGTGGAACTTCGGTTGTTACCAACTTTTGTGTATCCTAATAGTAGAACTCATATTTTAAAAACTAAGTCCACGTACACATAGTTGTGCTGAATAATATATGGGACGCGAGGAGTCTCTCGCCGCGGCGGACGCAGTTGTTGAACGACGACAAGCGATTCCCACCGCTTATATCAGTTCAACTGAATGATACCGTATGGTATATCGCTGGCGGTGTCCACACTGCGACTTCTCGTCGTGGGCAGCGAGTCGGGAGCAAGCGGCCGAGTCAGTCAAATCACATCTCCTCAGCCACTACCACGGGAACATCAGGCAGGAGGATTTCAGTTACAGATGGTCGTGTCCGTACTGTGAGGGAGAAAATCACCATCACGAACGCGATGAAGCAGTAACCGAATTCAAAGACCACCTCTTTGGCCACGTCGATCCACACCTCAAGCCCGACGTCCACCTCGCGGACGGAATCGATAGAACCGGGAGCATCTTGGTCAAGGCACCACTGGAAAGTACCGGAGCGAACGGCGCTCGGATCCACTTGCTCACGCCGGCGAACATCTACATATTCGTCACGCGGGATCCGAAGCAGCGGATCGAACTCATACGAGACCAGTTTTCGGAGTGGCCGGCGTCGACGATCGTAATCACGACCAAATCACAACCGTTCTCGGGAGTCGACGGCATCGACCTCGAAACGATTCCCCTCGAGATCGTTCACTTGAACAAAGGTCTCGGCCTCTCCAGCCTGGGCGAAACCGTCTCACGCGTCCTCAGCGAACACGAATCGACGGGGAAGATCTCACTCGAGTTCGACATCCTCTCTGAGATCATCAAGAAGTTCGAGGTTCAAGACGTGCTCCAGTTCCTCCGTGGGTTCACCGCTCGATGTGATCGCTCAGACGCACTATCACACTATTACGTCAACCCGAAGGCACAGTCGGAGTCGGTGATGAACGTCTTCGAACAGCTATTCGATCTGCAAGTCGAAGCGAAAGGCCTGGTGTTCGAGTCAGAAGGCTGAACTGTGCGTGCGGGATGGGCTGTCTCAGTTCCCTTCGTTTTTCTTTTCTTGTTCTTTCTGTCGGGTGTAGTCTGCGGGGTCCCGAACGTAGGTGTACTCGACGGAGTCGCGGACGGACTCGTCCACTCTGTCGACATCGATCCGTTCAAGAAGCTCCTGGGCGCGTTCTTTTGCCTCTGTCGATCCGTCTTGTTGCCGAATGAACGCCAGCAGGCGGTTCTCGAGGGGTTTACTCTCGAGTTCTGCGAGGCTGTCTACAGCCTCATCGGCGAACGCTTCCGCATCGAGCAGGCCCAAAAGGGCCTCGTGGACCGCATCGATGTCCGCCGCCGTGGGATCGACGACGCGTCCGAGTAGCCAGACGACAGTTCGTTTGATCGATGTCCGCGAAGTGTCGGAGAGTATATCGAGCAACCGCGGGATCAGTTCCGCGTCGTCGATCGTGCGCATTTGATCTTTCACGGCCTTGCGGACCTCGTCGTCGGCGTCGGTGTCGGCAGCAATGAGTTCGATCAGCGACAACGTCGCCGCTTGCCGGACATCCGACGATTCGTCCGTGAGCCGTTCGACGAGGACGTCCAACGGCTTGCCGTTCCGGAGTTGGCTCAGTTCGGAGACGGCGATGTAGCGGACGCGTTTGTTGTTCGACTGGGTGGCCGGAATCAGTCGCTCGAGCGCCGCTTGAGTGCCGATCATCGTGAGCGCCTCGGCCGCCGCCTGTTGCACGATCCGCTCGCTGTCGTCGAGTCGGTTCGCGAGCGCGTCAATCGCCCGTGGATCGCCGATGAGTCCGCAGGCACTGACCGCCCGTTCCCGGACACGGGGGTCTAGGTCGTCGAATGCCTCGACCAGGTACGGGACCACGTGCTCGTCACCGATGCGCCCCAGTGCCGACGCGGCGACCAACTGGAACTCGACCTGCTCCGAGTCGAGCCACTCGACGAGCTTTTTGCTCGTCAGCCAGTCCGGTGCCTGTTCCGCGTCGAAGTCGGCGATCTCGGTGATCAACTGGTCGATCGCCTCCCGACCGTGCCGATCCAGGGAGTCGACGGCGCGGGCGCGGACGTCCGACGATTCGTCCTCGAGGACAGCGGTGATGAGCGCCCGAATGATCAGCGTCTCATCGCCGCTCCGAGCGATGTCCGCGAAGTCGCCGAGTCGCTCCGCCGCTGTCGACCTGGTTTGTGGGCTGTCGGATCGCTTCAGGTACCTGATGAGGGTTTTCGTCTTTCCGTCGCGGACGAGTTCGTAGAGACTCAGAACGTCGTCTTCCGGCTCATTGGCCATAAACTGTCTTATGAAAACCAATACGGCGGGGTATAATATTCGTTACCCAAGAGAGGTATATCGCACCTAGCATTACTGAAAGAACTGCTCGCGTTCAGCGGTGGGGGATATCGCGAACTGGAAAACCTCCTGTCGACAGGCGGGGGGCTCGCTCGCGAAGCTGGTTCGCCCCTAATCACGGGGCTGACCACACGCCCCGTCGACGACTTGACCAGCAGCCAAGACTCAGATGAAACCTCCGACGAACAGAACCGACTCGGCGAATACGGAATTGGGACTCCCAAAATGACTGACCCCCAAAGAGACCAATCCAGGTGGGAATCCGGAACCCGGTGTCGGCAACCCCGAAACTCATACTGTATGGATTACTGATCTTGACGTCGAAGATATCGACCTCAAGTCAGTGGCCTACCATTACCGGAGCCGATGGAAGATCGAGACTGCCATTCGCCAACTCAAACACACGTTCCAGGGCGAGTGTCGGTCCTCCAGACGTGAGGTCCGAACCCTCTATTGCGGTGCTGCACAGTTGTTCTTTAATTTCTGGGTAGCCCTCAACCGTGAAGCCCCCACCGTCTCGGTGATCCCATTGACTTCCGTCTAACCGGGCTTGAAATGCTGCACGCTATCCGAGAGGCAGACTTCGGAGACGCAAGAGGAAAATTTACTGACACGAATCCACCAGTTGCGGGAAATTATTCAGTACTGAAAACAACGACATTATGCCCGACTAGACCATCCGATACACGCCAGAGTGGGACGACGGCATCGGCGGCGACCACGTCAACGCCGGGGTCCGACTCAACCTCGACTAGGACGGTGAAGTCGTGACCATCGACTCATCCAACGAGGACCCCGACGACGACACCGCCACACCCGACCGGTAGCTCCCAGCAGGACACTTCCGAGTCGGCACCGCCTATCAATAGCGCACCACCCCGACCCCACACTCTTCTCCAAACGCACTTTCTGTTCTCGACGCCGCCACCTTACGAGCGCCACAGCGAGCATCCACGACGCCTATACGCACGAAACACCGACGCCACAACCACTCCGAATAAACACCACCAGCATAGCCAGTAGCTCTCCACACGACTGCTGGTGCGAGACACGGCGCAGTCCTCACACGAGAATGGCGAACACGTGCTCCAGCGGCCACAACCCAGTACTCGAAGTCACGCGACTGGCGTGTGCTGGCCGCATTCGGTGGTGGCAACACCGCCGGGTCAAAACTCCCGTTTGAACCGCCAGTGTCGGCAGTATACCGCTTCCACAACGCTTCCATACGAACGACTACCGAACACAGCACCCAGCCCTCAACGACGACGGACGCGAGAAACCTCAACGACCACCCGATTCCACAAACTGAACACCTCCGGCGATAATCGTCCACGAACTCCCCCGACATCGAACGCGAGTTACCGCCACCACGTCCCCTGGCCTCGGCCACCACCAACTTCGTCCGTCTCACCCGTGACCATCGGCGCCATGTTCCCGCCACTATCGCCCCACCTATCACATTCTATATGGTTTGGGCGGTGTTTTCCGAGACTAATTACAAGACAGCGTGGGGACCTCGGGGATTCGTATTTAGTTTCGTAATTACCGGACGACGGTTGGATTTCGAGGTCACGTGTTTACTGCTACAGCACAGCCACTTCGCAGACCTCAGCTTGAGTAATTACCAGACGGCGTTGAGATGTGGACGATGTATATTTAGTTCCGTAATTACTGGACGGCACCAGAATTGTGGGGGGTAGCATTTAGCTATTCCAAGCGGCCTCACAGAAACGCCCCACCATCCTAATTACCAGACGGCGTCGGGATTCGAGGGGTGCGTGTTTAGTACCGTAATCACCAGACGGCGTCGGGATTCGGCCCGTCCGTATTTAGCTCTTGAACGGGCTTCGATTTTCGCGTAATTACCAGACGGCGTCCGAATCGCGGGGATCTATATTTATTTATGAATTCTAACTGTTACTTCGTGTAATTACCAGACGGCGGCCCGATTGACGGGGTGACTGTTTAATTCGCCACCCGCAAAATCGGGCGTGTACGTTCAGCCACCGTCTCAGAGGTCTTTAGAGCGGCTATCAAGCAATCTCCTACCGCTGTCGATGACCAGCCGAATTTACACAAATAGGGTTCAGGGCAGATGAAGTTTCAGTTGGTAGTCGCGTGGCGGATGATTCGGGCGGAGCCGAGGAGCGGACAGGGAAGGAGGGGGAGACAGGGAGCGGAGAGAGGAGGGGACTACCAGATTCTTGATAAGAGATGGAACCCTGGCCGGCGCGATACGAGAGGTGGAGGGAGACAGCAGCGATCGGTGACGAAGTCGAAGGTCGTTGGCGACGATAGATGACTTGGCGACGCGAGGGGAGGGAGGCAGACGAGGAGGCCGGGTTGAGAGCGTTGGCAAGTAGACGAGGCTCGAGGACGACTGACTGGGCGAGTCGTTGGAGCGGATGACTGGCCGAGGAGCGATGGCAGATGACCGACGGGGCGAGGAGCGAGAGCAGGTGATCGACGGAGCGAGTAGTACGGGTGGATGACCGACGGGGCGAGGAGCGGAGACGGCTGACCGGGCGAGTGGTAGAGGCGGGGAGTCGTCGGGCCGGGTCACGTCGGAGGGCTGGTGCGTGCGCGCGGCGGCGGTGCGAGGGAGGTTCAACTGGGACGGATCAAGACTGGGGACAGGCGTGCGCGAAGCACGACGGGCATCCAACGAGGAACGCGGCAGAACTGGGGGTCGGTCTGAGTGAGTGACGAGGCTGGGGGCAACATCGAACTGGAGAGGGAGGGGTCGGCTATCGCGACAGCGACGTGGAGGGGCAGCGTTATCGTCGCGCAGGGGAGGAGCAGTCATCGCGACGGCGACGTGGAAGGGGCGGCGTTGTCGAAGCGAAGGGGGAGGAGCAGTCATCGCGACAGCGACGTGGAGGGGCGGGCAACGAGTAGCGAGAGACGAGTGGCGATCGACTCGACAGCAACAGCAACGACGACCGACAGCAACGACGACCAGCTCGACGACGGACTCGATGGCCGACGGCGACTCTCCAAGGGGTCAATGAGCGGCAGTGTACTTCCGAGGGGGTGGATGGTGGAGGGTGTAGATAAGTGAGGGGGCGAGGGGAAAATCTCCCCCGCGTTACCGTCGGCGCGTTGTTCGGGGTAGAGCCGAGGGGGATGACAGACAGGGCGAGGCTGATATCTTTCAGGACCGGGCCAGATGATAGCACGGAGCTGGGGGAGTAGCCGGGGGCGGCAGATATGAGGTGGGAAGTATTCAAACCAATTCCAATATACTACTGCATCAGCGGCCCCCTTTGCGATGTGTATATTCCAAAATGTTGGATTCCTATTTTGTGGGAAGACCCTCTAAAATAAAAGAAATTCGTGTATTTACACATCGCAAAAGGGGGGGGCGTGAATCAGCAACTGTCTACACTTCGCAAAAGGGTGATTGGTCCACAGTCGATATATGCTACGCATCTCGGAGATTGTTCGAAGAGACCAATTTACCGTGATAACAGGAACCTCCAATTCTCAAACCACTTGACTTCGAGATGGTTCTCTTTGAGGCAGTCAGTTAGCTAACTGGCGCAAATCCGACTGCCAAGAGTGACTATAGTAGTCAGAAGCCCCCACGCGGTGAGGGGGGCCACTGCGGGCAGCCAACCGTACGGGTGGGCGTGCTCTCGCGCCCGCATTTGATATACAGCCGAGCGGCCGCGAGCGGGCGATATGAATTCCAGATGTGTGTGCGCCGGCGCGGCAACCACACGCTTGCGCGGGCGCTGAATTCGCACACGCGGCAGCGCGCTTGTTCGTGTGCTCACGAGCGTCTGTGTGAGAGCGCGGGGGTGTGGCCGTCGCGATGCTTGTGATCGCGCTCACGTGAGCGACACGGCCGCGTGGACGTCGTCTCTCTGTGGACGTCTGCCGAGGAGATTGGAATGACGACCACGCGCTTTCCTTGACCCACTCCTATCGATAAGATGAACGGGTTACCAGGGTGTCATAGAAGAGTTGTCACGGTGTTTATTTCACGATCCCATAGCTGAATTAGCCCCTGAGAACGTGTGTGCGGATTTAGTGATTGAATTTCGGCGCCCCGGTGGAATCGTCTCGATGAGTTGAACTGGCCACTTCCCTTCTCCACGATATGATGACCAACGAACTCGACTCCTTGCTCGAATGGTTCGGGTTGAAGGACGAACTTCGGACGGGGTGGGTGCTTCGGAATATCGACTCGCCTGAATCGGTCGCAGCCCACACGTGGGGGACAGCGTCGCTTTGTCTGCTCTATGCCGAGCAGGAAGACGTTGACCCTCAGAAAGCAGTGACGATGGCACTCATTCACGATCTCGGCGAAGCTCGAACGGGCGATATCGCAACCCGTGCGGAGGAGGGACGCCAGACCATCCCCAAGTCCGAGAAGGAGGCAGCTGAACGGAGTGCAGTAACCGATCTCGTCGGACCTTTCAACGATACCGAATTGCTGTCACTCTGGGAAGAGTACGAAGCCCGTGACACCCCAACGGCACAGTTCGTCAAAGATATGGATCTGATCGATAATTGCCTCCAGGCGCTCAAGTACGAGCGCCAAGGTCGGTACGACGAGGCCGAGACGAACGACCACTTTGCCGAGTTCGAGAATCTGGACGAGTTCTTTGCTACCGCCGCGCCTCGCATCCAGACAGAGCTCGGCCAGGATTTGTTCGAGCAAATTAAATCGCAGTACGAACGAGAAATCGGGCGACCCTGCCAACTCTGAATACGTCTTTCAGTCACGACTCCCCTAATCGGTGTCGCACCTGCACTGAGCGACTCCTATACGGGTGTAGCAACTCTCCTATGACAGCCTGTCTATTACGTCTATATGTCCAAGAAACTACAAGAGATGACGGCGAGGACGACATCGTCACGGTCAATTTCAAGATTACAGAGTCGTTTCTCGAGGAAATCGACGACACGTGGCAGGGACGGGGATGCAATAGCCGCAGTGAATTCATCCGGTATACGCTTCGCGATGTAGTTGAATTCCCGGCATTTGATCGCGACGAGCTGACCGCGCTGCTTGATGCAGAGACAGACATCCGTGAGGGAACGACGATGAGCGCAGACGAGGCTCGCGAGCGGTTTGGGACGGGCGATGAGTGAGAGCGAGTGGACGTGGGAACTCGCTCCGACAGCATTGTTGGTGACTCGCGTGAGGCGGCGAACCTCCCGAAGTGTTTTGCGCTTAGGTACGATACTAGGAGATATGGTAGGGGCCGACCCGGGCGATACGGACGCTCCTGAGCGAGAAATCCGGTTACTGAAAAACCCGGATGGACAGTGGACGGCTCGTGACCTCCGTGTCGGCGTGACAGCACAAGGAGAGAGCCAGCGAGCTGCATTCGACAACCTCGACGCCGTCGTCGACGCGGTCGAAGGCGGTGGTGGCCATCCACCGACTGACGACGAGATTCGTGATCTTGGTGTCGATCCCGAAGTCGCTCGGACACAAGGGGACGAGCTTCCTGACGTCCTCCAGTAGCGATGGTAACGCGGGACGTTTCCGGTGAAGATGTTTGTTAGCCGTTAACTGTTCGGTTCTCCGGAGGCAGGTCGATCTTGATAACCTTTTTTGAGGAGACGGTCGTAGTACTTCTGTCCTCGTCCCCGACTTCGAAGGTGAAGGTGCCATCCCCACCGCGTTCAATTGAACTCTCGTTGAGTTCTATTTGGGTGGCTTGGTCAGCTGTAAGCTTCGTGGTGTTTTCTTCGCTATTCGTATGCTGATTGTGTTCCGTACCGTTGAGGCCGTAGTCGCCGGCGTCGATCGTGATGGCGCTGGAGGCGTTGAACTTCACCAGCTCATCGGTGTAGATAACCTGCTCTTCCGACAGGTTGACGTCAGCGAGGACCCGCGCCTCGCTGGACTCATCAATCGGAGCAATCTTGACTTGGCTCACACCTTCGTCTAACCCAGAGGCCCAGACCTCAAAGTGGACAGCGACATCGTCTGCAAAGTAGCTCCGAACCGTATCATTCGCCCAGGCCGTCTCGATAGCGTGATCGACCTCTTCATCGCTCATCTCTCCGGAGTTGATTACATCGACAGTGTAGTTGGCGGGCAATGCAACATCTGACGCTGTGTCGGCCGTAGGTGCGCCCATTGCGGCGACGACATTGCCTGTAACGAGGGCAAGCAGTGCGGCGGCCGCAAGGACGGCGAGTTTCGTGCGCATAGTACGTAATTCTCCTCGTAGTGTGGAGGCGCCACCGAAGCCTCCAAACACAGGAGGGGTGGTGCTCTCCAGGTAGACCATTAAATGAAAGACCAGAAAGTGATTGATTGGAAATGAATTACGGAACCGGTTTGGAACCCGTTTCAGCCGATCGTTTAGCGAGAATTAGAGGGAGTCATAGAATGACTCTATGAAAATCCTGCAACTAAGCCCCTGGCGCGTGAATCAGGTCAACAGGGGTTGGCAGAGACCGAGTGGTAACTAGTGCATCAAGCACGCTAGAACGACTGGTCTTAGCCGTGAAAGGAAGAAGAATACTGTGCCACAGAGCACGTATAGGCGTCTTTCCGATTCACGCGCGATCAGCCCCAACGGAGGCGTTCAATGTACCTCGGAATCGACACACACAAACGGTACTCGCAGGTTGCCGTCGTGGACGACGACGGCAACCTGCAAGACGAGATTCGCTTGCCAAACGACCGTCTCTCTGAACTCGCCGAGCAATACGCCGGTGGTGAAGCCGCCATCGAAGCATCCGGCAATTACCGGCCGATCTACGAGATGCTCGACGAGCATCTCGACGTTACCCTCGTTAATCCATCAAAGAACCGGATCATCGCTGATGCGGCCGTCAAAACCGATCGCGTTGATGCAAAGCGGCTTGCGCAGATGCTTCGGGCGGATATGCTCGCTGAGAGCTACGTGCCACCGGACGAGATCCGCGTTCTGCGGGATCTCGTCCGGACTCGGAAGTCGCTCGTTGAGTCTCGGACAGCTGAGAAAAACCGCGTCAGAGCTGTCCTGACTCGCACCGACAACACCTACGACAGTGAGTTGTTCGGCCCAACGGGTCGAGAGTTCCTGGCGGAACTCTCTCTGAGCGACACCAATCGCGCGATTCTTGAAGCTCATCTTTCGGTGATTGACGCTTACGACGAGCAAATCGAGCAGATAGAAGAGAAGATTGAACGGAAAGTACTGGAATCGCCAGCAGCCCAGCGGCTGCTGACGATTCCTGGTGTCGGTCAGTACACTGCTGCTGTGATCGTCGCTGAGGTCGGTGAAGTAGAGCGGTTCGACAAGGACAAGCAGCTGGTGAGTTACGCCGGGCTGGATCCTGTCGTTCACCAGTCTGGCGACAAAGAGGTGCGTGGAAGTATCAGCAAAGAGGGCTCAGCGCCGTTGCGCTGGGCCCTCGTTCAGTGTGCCAACATAGCTGTCCGGTGTGACGAGTACCTCGGGAACTTCTACACACGGTTGAAACAGCGGAAAAACCACCAAATTGCAATTGTCGCAACGGCTCGAAAGATGCTGGTCTCGATCTTCCATATGCTCACGCGGAAAGAACCATACGATCCACCGGGGGTGAGTGCCTGAGCGATCCGACAGATCGCTCAGGCACGGGCACGCTTTCGTCCGCACAGCTACCGCTACCGCATTCTCGTGCCCCCAGCCTACCGGGTGTCGAACCTCTCAGATACCACTGCTGTCTGGTGATTCGACATCCTACATTCGGGTGAGCTGAAGCTCACCCAAATAATTATCATCAGTCACCCGCTATTTTTCGTTGCAGGATTTTCATAGGAGTTGCCACACCTGAATGGGATTCGCTCAATTCAGATAGACTACTCATCAAGTGTCTCGATGGTATGTCGTTCAGTAGCGTCGGCAAAGTGCCACCATGCGATTTGATCAAGTTCGATCATCCGATAGTCGGTTTCATCAGCTATCCATTGACAGCTTTCTAAGACGGCTTGGTCGGTTGAGGCATCAAGATGAGGACTGTCAATCACTTCAGCGAGGGACTTGATAAATCGTCGAACCTGAATATCGGGCTTGACTGTGTCGATGCCCGCAATCATTCGAAGATATTGGAACGTCCGTAACCCAACTCCCGTAATCCGACCGAACGGATCCTCGGAGTAACTAGTCGGATCTGCAACCTGTGCCCAGTGTTGGAGCCGGCGCAAGTCATTCTTGCCCTCAATATTGGCGAATACATCAGCCCCCATCACGAGGACTCGGCGTTTCCGCTGAGCTTCGAATATCTCTGTCAACACCGGATTCTGCTGATCCAGCCTAGCCAGCTCAGCAAACGAGCTAATCCGTCCCGTGTCGAGAAACTTTGTCTGAAAGGCTTCGACGCTAGGTTTCACCTGCGAAAAGTAATTCTGGCCGGTTGTCGTTCCCGCTGTATCTGCCAACAACAATAGCGGATCGTCACCTGTCCACCGATCTAACTGCAGGAACTTCGCAGCCTGCGCAGTATACTCAACGTCTGTCGCATACTCCTCGATGCACTCCTGAAGATCGGGCATTAACACGCCTTCCGTAGAGTAACCCAATAAAACCCGTCCGGAATAGTCGCACGCAGGCTCTCACGGCTGATTCCGCTTCAGAGCCGTGAAATAAACACCGTGACAAGTCTTCTATGATCAGTACATCACAAAGCCGGTTAGTTAGAACGTCTGCTTGCTGAGGATGTGCACTCCAACAAGCAAGCAGACAGTGAAATTCACGAGGACCAGCTCCTTAACTTCCTCGTCA
>Ga0207719_100323_pt1 | contig 33745 bp, 35 predicted proteins | sample A23P1SouthBayCA_2_FD_187279 | JGI IMG/M metagenome (GOLD analysis project Ga0207719, IMG submission 187279) | Aerobic enrichment media microbial communities from Eden Landing Ponds, California, USA - A23 P3 (3) (SPAdes) | ecosystem: Environmental > Aquatic > Marine > Unclassified | place... | reverse complement strand
CCCAGGATCTTCAGGAGCACCAGGTCCTCGCCTCGCCTCGCGGCGACGTCGAAGCTCTTCGGCCGGATCGCACAGCGCTCGCTGACGAGGAATCCGGCGTCCTCGAGCATCGCTGTGACGTTTCCGACTAGCGCGGACCGAGACATACCCGGTTGTACGCGATTCAGCGCATATATGCGTTGTGCCGTCGAGTCCGCTGCGTCCCCCGGTTCTCGGCCCGTCGCTGCGACTGGGCGTCCCGAACGCCGTGAGCGAAAGCCGTTATACGCCGCGTCGATTACGTCCCTCCGATGACTATCGTCGGCCTCGACGACACCGACTCCCGCGAGCGCGGGATGTGCACGACGTACCTCGCCGCGCGACTCGCCGAGGCTGTCGTCGACGACGGGGGCCGCGTCGACCGCAAACTCCTCATTCGGCTCAACCCGGCGGTCGAACACAAGACCCGCGGGAACGCCGCACTCGCGCTCCACACCGACCTCGATCCCGAGCGCGCGCTCGATCTCGCTTCCGCCGAACTCGAACCACTCGCGGAAACCGCAGATCCACGAACGAGCCCCGGCGTCGTCGTCGCCCCCGGCGAGCCGGACGACGTGCCCGAGGCGGTTTCGACGTTTACGCGGCGCGCGATCCGTGACTTTCTGGAGCCCGCTGACGCGCGACGGATCGCTGACGACGCGGGGTATCTCCACCGTGGCTGGGCCGGTGGTCGCGGCCGCATCGGGGCACTCGCGGCTCTCGGCGCGTGGGCTGCACTCGATGAGTGGACCTACGAACACATCTCCTACCGCGCGTTCGACCGATGCGGTACGCCTCGGAGCGTCGACGACGCGTCCGTCTTCGAGGCCGCCGATTCGTTGTATCCCCAGGCGTGGGATACGGTCGACCGCGAGGAGGGCGAATCAGTTTGCATCCCGAACGCGCCCGGACCGATCCTCTATGGAGTTCGCGGCGACGACCGCGAGGCCGTCCGCGACCTCGCAGCCCGCATCGAGAGTGAGCCCGTCGAACGGTCGGCGACCTTTCTGACGAATCAGGGCACTGATGTCCATCTCCGCGAGGGGATGCTCGGTGAACTGCAGGACGGGCGCGCCTATCGCGTCGACGGAACCGTCGCCTCTGACCCGGAGACGCGTCAGGGCGGGCACGTGTTCTTCGACCTCGAAGCACGAGGAGACGCCGACGGTTCGGCCGACTGCGTCGCGTTCGAACCCACGAAGCGGTTTCGGGACCGCGTGCGGGCGCTTCGCCCCGGTGACGACGTCACCGTCTGCGGCGAGGTGAGCGACGGGACGATCAAACTGGAGAAGTTCGCCGTCCGATCGCTCCAGCGCACGGCGGAGACGACGCCGACGTGCGGCGAGTGCGGACGGACGATGGAGAGCGCCGGGCGAAATCAGGGGTACCGGTGCCGCGACTGCGGCACCTCCCGGTCCGGTCCGGAAACCGTCTCAATCGACCGCGACGTTGAGGTGGGATGGTACGAGGTTCCACCCTGTGCCCGCCGGCACATCGCCAAGCCGCTCGTTCGCGGCGGCTTCGACGCGCCGACGCACCCCGAGCGGTGATACTGTCGGACAGCAGTTCGTGGATTGTGTTGACACCTATGGGGTGCCGATGATTTTCACATAGTTCTGTCCAACAGTATGAGCGCCAGTGGCTGCGGCTGTCGGTCACGCTACTCCTCGACGACGAGAATCTCCGTGTTCGCACGGCGGTCGACGAACTGGCTCCCCGACGGCGGTTTCACGTCGACGACGAGCGTTCCCGTCTCCTGGTTCGCCCGGGTGTCGGCCTCAACGGTGACGGTCGCGACACCGTCGGCATCTGATTTGGCGGTCACTACCCCGTCGATCTCGGCGCTTCCGTCTTTCACGATCACTGTCGCGCCTTCGACCCCGTCGCCGTCGTCGTCGACGACTGTCAGCGTGAGTTCTTGCTCGCCAGGTTGGACGACGTCGGGCGAGGGCTGAACATCGAGTTCGGAGACAGCGAGCCCCTGCACGCCGGACAGCATATTCAGCATTACACTCATCGTCGCGACCCCCACGACGAGCGCGATGACGAGTCTGATCGGCAGTCCTTCGATCGCACGGTCGTCGGCAGCGAACCGGCGCAGTTCGTCGAACATACTGGCCGTGGTCCCGTCTCCGTATATAAACGGTCGGCCGAGGTCTTATATGGGATACCGAGGCCACTCTCGCCGATGCACACCGAAGTTCTCGGTCGTCGGGGAGAGCGCGCCGAGGTGGCTCCGCCCGCAGGACCTGTTGGCCGCCTCGGTCACCATCGTGCTCGCGATGGTAGCCGCGGCGCGCCCGTCGAAATCGACTTTGACTGCCCACACGCCGCGCTCGTCGTCGGCAAGCGAGGGTACGGCAAGTCATATACGCTCGGCGTCCTGGCGGAAGAAGCAGCCAGAGCGCGCGGTGTTGCCCCCGTCGTCGTCGACCCGATGGGCGTCTTTCGCGGCCTGGCGGCCGACGCGACCGGGACGCCCGTCCCCGCTCGGATCGTCGACGAGCCGACGATCCGCGCCGATGCGATCCCACCGGCGCGGTGGCCGCAACTCGTCGGGAGCGACCCGGACCGGCCGGTCGGTGCGCTCGTCTGGCACGCCGCGTCGACGGCCGCGACGCTTTCGCAGATGCGTGCCGTCGTCGACGCCGCCGACGCGACGGCAGATGTCCGCCGTGCAGCTGACAATCGCCTCCGCCGTGCCGAGTCGTGGGGGGTTTTCGATCCCGCGGGACTCGACGCGTCCGCCCTCGCCGGTGGTGAGGCGACAGTTCTGGACTGTTCCGGCCTCGACGATACGCCCTCGAATGCGGTCGTCGCCGGCGTCGCAGCGGCGCTCTACGACGCCCGTCTCGGGCGTGGCGCTGCGGGTGTGGCGGACGTCGAGGTGCCGACGGTCGACCGTCTCCCCTGGCTCTTCGTCGACGAAGCGCACGTCTTCTTCGAGGGCGTCGCCGGGGCGTCGCTTCAGACGATCCTCACCCGCGGCCGCGCCCCGGGCGTCTCGCTCGTCGCCGCGACGCAACGGCCGAGCGCGCTCCCGGCTGTCGCCGTCTCGCAGTCAGACCTCCGCATCGTCCATCGCTTGACGGCTGGGCCGGACGTCCGCGCGCTCGCTGCCGCAGATCCTGCCTACGTCGATACGGACGTGACAGACGCGATGCCGACGGCTCCGGGAGAAGCGCTCGTTGTCGACGACACCGCGGAAGCGACTCGCACGGTCGCGGTCCGCGAACGCGACACGCCGCACGGCGGGGCGAGTCCGCGCGCGTCGGCGGTTGCAGCGGCGTCGTCCACACCGGCTGCTGTATCTCGCACCGATAGTGCGGAGGCGACCGACACGGGGATGGTCAACACACAGACGATCGACACGATTGACCCCGACGCGACCGAAACCGACGAGTGCACTCGCGTGTGATCCACGTTCGATGGCCGACAGGCTCGTCCCCGTGCTCGTTGCTCTCGGCGGATTCCTCGGGGCGACGGCGCGCTATCTCCTCGGAACGGCTGTTCCGGGCCCACGCGGGACGCTCCTCGCGAACGTCCTCGGGAGTTTCGTGCTCGCGCTCTCGATCGGCGTCGTTCGGTCGAGTCGCCTCCGCTTCTTCCTCGCGACAGGATTACTCTCCTCGTTCACGACCTACAGCACCTTCGCCGTCGAGACGACGTCGCTGGGACCGACCTGGGGCCTCGCGAACGTCGGGGCCAACTACGCGTTCGGCGTCCTCGCCGCACTCCTCGGACTCGTCGCCGGGAGGCGGTTCACGTGACCGTCACCCTCGGTGTCGCTCTCGCGGCACTCGCCGGTCTCGACGGCGTTCCCCTGTCGATCCTTGTCGGACTTGGTGGGTCGATCGGCGCACTCAGCCGATACGTAGTCGACGTGGCACTCGGCGGGGGTCGTCGGAGTACCTTCGCCGTCAACGTCCTCGGGAGTGCCGCGCTCGGGGCGCTCGTCACCTCGTCACCGCAAGCGACGACGCTCGCTGTCGCCGGGACGGGATTCTGCGGCGCGTTCACGACGTTCTCCTCGTTCGCCGTCAACGTGGTCGAGGCCGCCTCGAAGGGAGAGTTGCGGCTCGCGGCTATCGACGCCGCTGGCACGCTCGCGTCGGCGCTCCTCGGCGTGGCTCTCGGAACCGTTCTCGTGGGAGTATAGACAGATCGTCTCGCAGCCATCGGTCCACGAGAAAAAGCATCTGCTACGACGTTGTGAAATCGAGAAAGCGCCCGAGGCGGGATTTGAACCCGCGTCACGACCGTGACAGGGTCGTATGATGGGCCACTACACCACCCGGGCACACATCGGAGCAAAGCACAAGCGCCCGAGGCGGGATTTGAACCCGCGTCACGACCGTGACAGGGTCGTATGATGGGCCACTACACCACCCGGGCTTGCTCCACTTCTTCGTTGCCCGGTAGTCTAATTAAGACTTATCATCTGATGGCGGCGTGGGAGAGGTCACCGCGCGGCCGACGACGCGGGGAAATCACTGGACGGAGCCCAGGCTCCGGAGAGAGTAGCGACCGGAGGAAAGACAGCAAAGAGAGCGAAGAGAGATAACCGAAGACGCGCGGTTCCGTCGTTCGATTGACGAGGGTACCTCAGTCGTCGGCCGGGGCCGCTGCGGCCGCTTCCTCGGCCTCTTCTTCGGCTTTCTCTTCTTTCTCTTTCTTGTTCTTGATCTTCTTCAGACGGAAGATCTCCTCGCGCTCCTGCTCTTCGAGTTTCTGCTCGATGTACTCTTTGTTCTCGTTGAGTTCGGGGAGCAGCTTGAACTCCAAGGCGTTGACGCGGCGCTTCGTCGTCTCGATCTCTTTGAGCATCTTCTTCATCGCCGTCTCGACCTCCGCGGCGAGGATGATCGTCTCGAGCAGTTCCTCGTAGGCGTCTGCGGCCTCGTCGATCCGCGCCGAGGAGCCGAGGAGTCCGTAGCCGCGCTGATCGAGGCTCTTTTTCACGCGCGAGGATTCGATCTGTGGGACGACGACGCCCATAATGTTCTTCGACTGCGTGGTGATCTCCGGATGCTCTTTGAGCGCCGCGGCGGCACCGCGCACGGCGACGTCGCCTTCCATCGCCCGCGCCATATTGATCTTCTCTTGGGCCGTCTCGTAGTTCTGGTTCAGCTCGGAGCGGACGTCCTGCGCCTGGTCCAGAATGTCCATAAACTCCATAATGAGGCCGTCTCGCTTCTGTTCGAGCGTGTCGTGTCCCCGCTCGGACAGTTGGATCCGATCCTCGATCGCCATCAAGTTCTTACGTGTCGGTTTGACGTCTTCGGCCATTGCCTGCCAGTTGTGAACCGAGCCTGTTAACCTTTTACTGTTCGCGGACGAGGCCGGCCAGCCCGGCGTTCTCGCTCCGGTCCATCCACGTCACGATCACCACGTGTGGGAGCGTCAACACGGCGATGAAGACGAGATACAGCGCGGCCAACGTCTGCAGGTCGGTCTGGACGCGTCCGACGAGCGCGACGCCGACGAGTAGTCCGACCGAGACCACTGTCAGCGGCAGCGCATCGCGGCCCGTCCGCAGGAGCGCGGCGACGGCTCCGCGGTCGACGAACGCCCGCCTGGCGTTCGGGTCGACGCCGACGAGGCGGGCGATGTGTCGCAGCGAGTGCCACACACAGAAGTACACGCCGATCGCGAGGATCGGCGGGACGACCAGGAAGTACACCCACAGCAGCCCCGTCTCGGCGGCGTCGAGCCGCCATCCGTCGCCCGGGTCGCGCCGATACCCTGCGAGGAGCGTCCCGACCGTCAGCGCGGCGAACGTCGCGCCGACCCCGAGGCGCACGTCGGGTGCAACCAGCCACGACGCGTCGAGACTGCCGCCGAACAGCGCTACCCAGGCGTCGACGACGTCTCGGTATCGCTCCGGAAACCGGAGCAGCGGCACGAGCATCGGCAGTCCCCCGCGCACGAGGAGCGTGCCGGTGCGAACCGCTCGGCTGTCGAGATGTGACCCACCGAGCGCCTCGAGCGCGTAGAGGTCACCTTGACCCCAGTGGACCCAGGTCATCCCGATGAAAAACGCGGCTGATGCTATCGGTGAGAGGAGCCACAGCACCGCGTACGCCCCGCCGAGAAGTAGATACGCGAGCCCGACGATCAGGAGCCAGCGCACCGACGGGCGCTCCCCGGCCGCCCGGGCCGGCGCCAGGTGGTCGACTGCGCCGTGCGGCAACCCGAAAACGAGGAGGCTCACCGCCAGCGGGGCGTACCGCGCCCACGGCGGCAGCGTCGTCGCCGGTCCGACGAGCGCCGCACCAGCCCCGAGAATCGCGACCCCGGCAGTGAGCAGCCACGCCGGACGGCCGCCGATCGTGCGCATCAGCGACCGTGTCACGCCGTCTTCGCTCTCGACGGCGCTCTCGCCGATGCGCCGCGTCTCTCCGTCGTGAGCCGTCGAGCCAGCCATCGTTATCGGGTCGTATCTGCGTCGGCACGGGCTCGGAGGCGATCGTACCAGTGTCGCGCCGTCGCGGCCGTGCCGTCCGTCCACCGCTGCATCACGAGCCGGTACAGAACGAGCCCCTGTACGACGAAGAGGTTCGTCACGAGGAAGAACATCGCTTCCTCGACGGGCAGACCCGCGATGGAGAGCCCAGTCGTGTACTGCTCCGAGAGGATCCAGATGCCGTACTCGATGGCGATTCTGTCGGCGATGCAGAGATACAGCGTCGGGAGCACCGTTCCGAGGACGACGGTGCGCCGTCGCGCCCACAACTGCGGTGCGCCGACGACCCACTGCAACGCCAACACTGGGGCCGCCCACGCGAGCGTCGCACCGAGGTAGAACGTCGCGTCGGTGCCGAGCAACTGCCAGCCCCCGAGACCGATGGCGACCGCGAGTCCGAACGCGACGAGGCGGCTCCTGATCGGACGCGACGCCGACGGCCACGCCGTCGAAAACGACAGGTGTGACAGCCACAGCGCAGTCAGCCAGGGTTGGACGACGATGAAGAGGTACTCCTCCAGCGGCGCGTAACCGATCGTCAAGACGGTCGTCTCGGCGCCGTACCACCAGACCCCCCGCGCGATGAGGTAGTTGTCCCACGGCGTCGTGTACACGAGCGCAACGACGGTGATGATGGCTACCCCCGCCCAGTAGTTGCGCCAACTACTGCTGTCCCACGAGGCGACACCGCTGATCCGTGATCGGCTCACGAAGCCGGTCGCAGACAGCAGCATTACCGCTGGCAGTAAAAACGCGAAGTGGAATTGGAGGTACGTGAACTGAAACGTCATCTGTGATCTCGTCTCGTTGGCGGCCGTCTGCGTCGTCTCGGCGCCGGGGACTCACACGCCGGCGTGGTCCAAACTGCGAACGGGGGCGGGCGGGGTACGCGTTCGGTACTGCGTTCGAATCGCCGGGCTTCGTCGATTAGTCTGCCGGTTCGGCGCTCGACGCTCGCGCCCCGGCAGCGTCGAGCACCTCACGGCTCGACAGCAGGATGATCCCGAATCCGACCTTTGCGACCAGGTCCAGGACCATAAATCCGGCCGTTTCGATGTTGAGCGACACGAGCTGTAGGCCTTCCGTGCCGACGATCCACCAGACGGGGTAGACCAGCCAGACGACGACGATCAGCGTACGGAGCGTGCTGAACGTCGACGCGGCGTCGCCGGTGAGTTTGCTCGCCTTCTCGTCGAGGGAACCGTACAGCATATACAGCAGCACCAGCAGGAAGCCGGTGGAGATTCCCCACCAGATAAGTCGGCGTGCGCCCTCACTGAGGAAGCCGGGACCGGCAGACAGCGTCGCGACGACGCCCGTTCCGATCATCAGCATATCCAGTCCGACCAGCGAGGAGAGCTCGTTCCGGTTCGCCCCGACGAGTAAGCCGAGGTCGATGAGCAAAAGCGGCGTCGTGAAGAACCAGTCAGTGTACCGGGCCCAGTAGATCGGCAGTTCCTCGCCGCCGACCTCCACTATCGTCAGCCCGAATCCCAACGCCATCGCAAGATAGTTCACAAATGCGATGGCGGTGATGAATATCGTGACGATGTAAAACTCCTGTCGCCGTCTGTCTGTTTCTCCCCAGCCCCTGGCGATGAAGTACAGCATCCCCAGGAACATTCCGAGCGTTCCGAGCCAGAGCCATATCGATTCACTACCTGGTTGTGGCATATTGCATCCTACAGTTTGCAGGTAAGAGTTGTAAGCAGCGTTCCCAACTAGTTGGGTTCCCGTCAGAAACGGATCACCGTAACTAACGGTCGGCAGTCCTCGGGGCGGTCACACGGCTGCAACGCTGTTGTGCCGAGAGAGTGCGCGTGTAGAAGTTGCCGACCCCTCCTGTCTCGATGCATTTCAGCACGTCTCGCGACGGTGCGCTAGTCGAACAGCGCGGCCGCGACCTTTCGCTGCGCCGCGCGCAGATGTTGGTGGAACGTCGATCGGCAGACGCCCATCGACTCGGCGATCTCCTCGCCGCTGGTGTCGTGGGGCCACTCGAAGTAGCCGGCCGTGTAGGCCCGAAGGAACGCGGCGTGCTGTCGGTCTGTCAGTTCAGATTCCAGTTCGGCGACGAATCCCTGGCTCGTTTCCTCGCGTGTCTCGCGACGGCAGTAGCTGATCACCTCCGCGCTTTCGAAGCGCTCCATCGCGGCTGCAGCCAACGACTGAGCGAGTGCCTCCCGGCCGACTTCGACCGTCACACGAGCGATTCCGGGCTCGATCACGGCCGCACGGAGTTCGCCGCTGTGCGCTGCGAGCAGTTCCTGCAGTGTCGGATCGGTCACCGCGAGTTCGATCACGGGTCCACAGGTGGTCTCGGCGAGCACCGTATCGATCTCGATGTCGTCGCGTTCTGCGGCCGCGCTGTGCACTGCCTCCCCGTCGAGTTGCGTCGTCGGCTCGGCTACCTCGAACAGCATCGTCGGTCGGTCTCTATCGCCGACGCTGCCTGCGTAGTGCAGTTGACTCTGCAGATCGGTGGCGACCCCGGCCAACGGGTGATCACCGAGTGCGAGACGCAGTTCGACGGTCTCCTGTGTCTGGAGCGTCCGCTGGCTCTCGAGTGCGTTGATCCCGGTTGCGATGGTTCTCCCCAGGGCTGCGAGGACGGCGCGTTCGTGGTCGCCGAACCCATCGTTTCGCACGTACACGCACACGACGCCGTACGTCGCCTCCCCGTAGTGCAACGGCACGGCGGCAACCGACGTCAACGCCGCTCCGGTCCCCCCGTCGAGCGATTCGATGCAGACGTGGCGTTCGGCGAGCGCGCCGGCCACGGCCCGTTCGACCGGGCCGCGTGATTCGCCCTCCTCTCTGACACCACCGCCGCCCCTGCTCATCGCGGTCACGTCGCCGACGACGAATCGACTGCCCTGAGGGCTGCCGGTTTCTCCGACTACCTCGTCTGGCTCGACTGCTTCGATCGAGGGATCGTACGCTCCGAACCACGCGCCGGCGTAGACCTCCCCGATCGCCTGGACGGCCTCGCGCTGCAACTCACTCCGTGAATGTGACTGGGTTACTGCGTCAGTGACCTTTGCGATGATGCCATCGAGCCGTTCGAGGAGATGCTTCTGGGCTGTCCGCTCTCGTTCGATCCGTTCGGCCCGATCCGCGGCGGCCTGCTCGGCGCGCTTTCGGCGCGTGACATCCTGTTGGAACCCGACGTAGTAGGCAACCTCGCCCGTCTCGTCGTACAGCGGCGCGATCGTCACCTCGTTCCAGAACAGTTCGCCGCCTTTCCGGTAGTTCCGAAGCACGACAGTGGTGGCTTGGCCCTCTTCGATGGCTGCTCGCATCTGTTCGACGGGCTTGTCACGCGTCGCCTCCCCCTGCAGAAACCGGCAGTTTCGCCCGACCGCGTACTCCGGTGCGTAGCCGGTGATCCGCTCGAACGCGGCGTTCGCGTACACGAGCGGCATATCCGGCTTCGTCGCGTCGGCGATGGTGATTCCCACTGGGGCTTCGTCCATCGTGCGCGTCTTCAGCGACTCGTCGACGGCGTCGGTACTCGCAGACATCGTCCGCGAGTCGGTTTCGGGCCGCTCCCGTGCCACACCCGACCGCACCCGCACGTCCGCCTCCGACCGCTGTGTCATAGGCTAGCTAGCGAGCGACGCAGTAAAACGTGTGTGGCCGGTTCGGGGGCGCGGACGAGCCCACCCGAGCAACCTGCATAGAGGTTCTCGCGGGGGCCGAGAGCAGTCACTCGTGGACGTGTGAGTGCTCGGAACGAACGCAGCGCCGCAAAGAAGGTCGAAAATCGCCGCCTGCGATCAGTCGGCAGTCGCTTCCGCTTCGGTCTCGCCGCCGGCGTCTTCGCGGTAGTACTCCTCGATGAAGTCCTCGTCGACCCGGTTGAGTTCCTCTTTCGGCAGCATCGAGAGGAGGTCCCACCCGATCTCGAGGGTCTCCTCGAGTTCGCGGTTGGTCTCGAAGCCCTGGTCGATGAACTCCTCCTCGAAGCGGTCGGCGAAGTCGAGGTACTTGTTGTCACGCTCTGAGAGCGCCTCGCGACCGACGATGTTCACGAGGTCGCGTAGGTCCTCACCCTCGGCGTACGCGGCGTACATCTGGTCGGAGACGTCGCCGTGGTCTGCGCGGGTGAGACCCTCGCCGATACCGTCGTCCATCAGCCGCGAGAGGCTGGGCAGGACGTTCACCGGAGGCTGGAGCCCCTGACTGTTGAGGTCGGGGTCGACGTAGATCTGCCCCTCGGTGATGTACCCGGTCAGGTCCGGGATCGGGTGCGTGTCGTCGTCGCCGGGCATCGTGAGGATCGGAATCTGGGTGACCGACCCCTCACGGCCCTCGATCCGGCCGGCGCGCTCGTAGAGCTGCGCCAGGTCGGTGTACATGTATCCGGGGTAGCCACGTCGGCCCGGGACCTCTTCACGAGCCGCCCCGATCTCACGGAGCGCCTCGCAGTAGTTGGTCATGTCCGTGAGGATGACGAGGACGTGGTAGTCCTTCTCGAAGGCGAGGTACTCGGCGGTTGTGAGGACCATCCGCGGGGTGACCGTCCGCTCGACGGCGGGGTCGTCCGCGAGGTTCATGAAGACGACAGAGCGTTCGAGTGCGCCCGTACGCTCGAAGTCCTCCATGAACTCGTTGGCCTCTTCGGCGGTGATTCCCATCGCGCCGAAGATGACGGCGAACTCGGAGCCTTCTCCTTCGCCTTCCTCTTCTTCGGGCACGCTCGCCTGACGAGCGATCTGCATCGCCAGTTCGCTGTGGGGCTGGCCCGAGCTGGAGAAGATCGGGAGCTTCTGCCCGCGGACGAGCGTGTTCATCCCGTCGATGGCGGAGACGCCCGTCTCGATGAACTCCTCGGGGTACTCCCGGGAGTAGGGGTTGATCGCCGCGCCGACGATGTCCTGTCGCTCGTCGGGAACGATGTCGGGGCCGCCGTCGATCGGGCGGCCGGACCCGTCGAGAACCCGTCCGAGCAGATCCTCGGTGACGGGCATCTTCATCGTCTCGCCGAGGAAGCGAACCGATGCGTGCTGGTCGATACCACTGGTGCCCTCGAAGACCTGGATGGCGACGACGCCGTCCGAGGACTCGAGCACCTGACCGCGCAGCGTCTCGCCCTGGGCCGTTTCGATCTCGACGATCTCGTCGTAACCGATGGCTTCGTCGACCTCGGCGTACACCAGCGGACCGCTGATCTCGGTGATGGTTTGGTACTCTTTCATGTTAGTAGAGGCTCCGGAGCTGTTCGGTGATCTCCGATTTGAGCTCGTCGACGTACGCTTCGTAGTCTTCCTGGACGCCGATCCGGTTGATGTTCGGGGCGGCGTCGATGTCGATGATCTCGTCGATCGGGACGCCGGCTTCCAGCGCGTCGAACGCTTCGTCGTTGAACGTCTGGATCGTCGTCAGCATCAGGTACGTCTTCTCCGGCGGACAGTAGGTATCGACCGGGTGGAAGGCGTTCTGCTGGAGGTACGCCTCACGCAGGTAGCGAGCGACCTCGAGGGTCAGCTGCTGGTCCTCCGGCAGGGCGTCCTTCCCGACGAGCTGGACGATCTCTTGCAGTTCGGTCTCCTCGTCGAGGACGTCGACCGCCCACTGGCGCTTCTCGGGCCAGTCGTCGGCGACTTCGTCCTGGAACCAGGGGTCGAGCTGATCCTTGTACAGCGAGTACGACTCGTTCCAGTTGATCGAGGGGAAGTGCCGACGCTCGGCGAGGTCTGCGTCCAGCGCCCAGAACGTCTTCACGATACGCAGGGTGTTCTGCGTGACCGGCTCCGAGAAGTCGCCGCCGGGCGGCGAGACAGCCCCGATCGCAGAGACCGATCCCTCGGTCCCGTTGACGTTCTCGAAGTAGCCGGCGCGCTCGTAGAACTGCGAGAGGCGCGCGGCCAGGTACGCTGGGTACCCTTCCTCACCGGGCATCTCTTCGAGACGCGAAGAGATCTCGCGCATCGCCTCGGCCCACCGCGAGGTGGAGTCGGCCATCAGCGCGACGTCGTAGCCCATGTCGCGGTAGAACTCCGCGATGGTGATCCCCGTGTACACGCAGGATTCACGCGCGGCGACGGGCATGTTCGAGGTGTTCGCGATGAGCGACGTCCGGGCCATCAGCGGGTTCCCGGTCGAGGGGTCTTCCAGCTCGGGGAAGTCGTCGATGACTTCGGTCATCTCGTTCCCGCGCTCGCCACAGCCGACGTAGATGATGATGTCGGCGTCGGCGTACTTCGCGAGCTGGTGCTGAGTGACCGTCTTCCCGGAGCCGAACGGCCCCGGAATCGCGGCCGTCCCGCCCTTCGCGATCGGGAACAGGCCGTCGAGGATCCGCTGCCCGGAGACGAGCGGCGTCCGCGGGGTCTTCTTCTCGACGGTGGGGCGGGCCTCACGGACCGGCCACTCCTGTCGCATCTGGATCTCTTCGCCGTTGTCGAGTTCGACGACCGTCTCCTCGACGGTGAAGGACCCGGACTCGACGGCGACGACTTCGCCACCCTCGTAGTCCGGCGGGACCATCACCTTGTGATCGATGGTGATCGTCTCTTCGACGACTCCGACGACGTCACCGGCTTCGACGACGTCGCCTTCCTCGACTTCGGGCTCGAACTCCCACTCTTTGTCGAGTTCGATCCCCGGCGCGTCGACGCCGCGGTCGAGGTAGGGGCTTCCCATCTTGTCTTCGAGGACGTCCAGCGGACGCTGGACGCCGTCGTAGATGGTGTCGAGAAGTCCCGGACCGAGGTCGACACTCAGGGGCTCGCCCGTGTTCTCGACGGGTTCGCCCGGACTGATGCCCGAGGTCTCTTCGTACACTTGAATCGTCGTCGTGTCGCCCTCGATCTCGATAACCTCGCCCATCAGACCCTCGTCGCCCACATAGACGACGTCGTTCATCCGGGCGTCGAGATCGCGGGCGGTCACGACGGGACCACTCACGCTCGCGATAATACCGTCTTCGCTGACGGTTTGTGCTGTCTGGCTCATAGTTAGTCTTCCTCCATCAGATCGATACCGATGGCTCGTTTGATCTGGTCGCGGAGGCCGCCTGCGCCCGCGCCGCCGCCGAGGGTGACCAGCGTCGGTTCGATGCTGGTCTCGACGGCGTTGCGGACCGATCGGGAGAGATGCTCGAGATCGTCGTCGTGCATCACCACGATGCCGACGTCTTCGTCTTCGAGCACGTCAGTCACGGCCTCGTCGAGCTGTTCGTCTTTCTCTTCGTCGGAAACCGTCTCGAACTTCCGGACGCCCGCGAGGCGGAACCCGGTCGTGAAGTCCGGACTTCCGACGACGGCGATCTCCTGGCTCATAGGATCACCAATTCCTGTTCGATCTGCTCCTCGGAGAGCCCCGCCTCGCGTCCGCGTGCGATCGCCCGAATGTTGTCGACCTCGCGTTCCTTCGCGAGGATGTAGGAGGCGATCGGCGTGATCGAGAGCGGGAACACGTGCCCGAGTGCGTCCGTGTACTTCAACAGGACGGCGTCGAGCGCGCGCTCGAATCCGATGAGACTGTCGATGGCTTCGAGTTCGTCGAGCGCCTCCGAGAGTTCGTCTCCGTACTTCGACTCACGGATCGCCGACACGAGTTCGTCGCGATTCTGCGCCAGCGTCGCGAGTTCGCTCGCCGAGAACAGCGAGCCGCCGTCGATGTAGTAGTCGGCGGGGTCGATGTCTGCGCCGCTCTGTGCGAGGCGCAGCGCGTTCCGGGCGTTCCGGAAGTCGATCTCGGCTTCGAGGAACTCGCGGTACTGCTGAGTCGCTTCGTCGACGACGAGTCCTTCGAGGAGGTGGTCGTAGTACGTTCGATCGACCGCGTTCTCGAGGGGTACGAGGACACCGGTGTCCTCGTAGTCCTCGTAGGCCTCCGCGAGCCCGGGACCGAAGATCGTTCCCGAGAGGCGGTCGACGACGTCCTCGATGCTTGGCGCATCGAGTAACTGTTCGAGCAGTTGATCGTCGAACTCGCCAGCGCGGATGAGGTCGTCGGAAATCGCGTCCCGGTCGGCCTCAGAGTAGAGGCCGCGGATAACGGTCTTGACGTTCCACGCGTCGAACTTGCGTAGGTACCGCGCGATGAGGTCGTAGAGACGCCCGTCGGCCCACCGAAGCAGATCTTCGAACTGCTTCGCGAGGTTCCGGTTGAGCGCGTACTCGATGAGATCGACGCCCGAGTGTCGCGATCCGAGCGCGTTGATCTCGGATTCGTAGTCGGACTCCTCCATAAACCGGGCGATCTCGGCCGGCCCCATCCGAATCAGCTTGCGGTACTCTTCGTCCCCGTACAGCGCGCTTCGACGCGCCCTGACGCGGGCCGTCACGTACTCCGGGTTGGAACCGCCGGCGGTACTCATTGTTCGAACAGGATCTCGCTCACGTTCTTGAGGTTATCCTCCCAGACGCCTGCAAGAACCGAGTCGAAGGTGTTGTTCACGCGAACGCGGGAGTCGGCTCCCTCGACGACGACGCCGCCGAGACAGTCGTACTCGCCGGCGTACTCGAAGCCATCGTACTCGTCGGCGAGGTCTCCGAGCAGTTCCGCGTCGTCGGTGCGGCCGTAGACCGACACCGACTCGCCCTCAGCGAACTCCGTGGTCGCGTCCTCGAGAAGCGTCCGGGTAAGCGTTTCGCGCTTCTCACCGGAGAGTTCGACGAGTTCGTCCTCGACGCGCTGGCGCACGTCTTCGAGGACGTCGCGGCGGGCTTCGAGCCGCTCCTGTTTCGCTTCGAGCTTCGCGCTCGAGAGCGCCTGTTCGCGTTCCTGTTCGATCTGGCGCTCGACGTCGGCCTTTCGCGCCTCGAGGAGTTCGTCGGCGTCCGTCTCGGCCGTCTCGACGATGTCCTCGGCGCGGCGCTCACCCTGCTCGCGTATTTCCTCCGCACGCGCGCGGGCTTCGTCTCGGATATCTTCGACGACGTTGTCCAAACTCATTGATGGAAAGAGGCGGGGGCGGTTAGACCAGGAATACGACGACGAGCGCGAGGATGACGAGTGTCTCCGGCAGGACGGTCAGGATGAGACCGTTGACGAAGAGGTCGTTGTCTTCAGCGATGGCGCCCATCGCTGCGGCGCCGATACCACGCTCGGCGTAACCCGCACCGAAGGCGGCGAGGCCGACCGCGATCGCGGCGGCGGCGGTTGGTTCGAGAGCCGGTGCAGCTGCCTGAGCTTCCTGTAGGAGTGCGTACATTGTCTTAAATTTTCGACCGGATAGTCGTCTCCGAACGTGCGTAATTGAACAGAGGCATCTCATAAAGCTTCCCAAACTAACTCGCCGTATCGGGGACAGAAGCGGCCGCACTCGGCCGTATTCGTCGATTTGAGGAATTGGCTGCGCCGCTAGTCGCGCCGCGGCGAGTGGGTCGCCGAGAGCGATTCCCGCCAGCGGTGCGGTCGGATGCGCCTGTCGTCAGATGAGTAGGCGCCGACGCAGGCCGCGCCGGCGAGGTGGTTCGTTCGTCTGCTCAGTCTTCGGTCGTGAACCGTCGCTCGTAGCCGAAGGGCTCGTACTCGCGGCCGCCGCCGTCGAAGAACTTGTTGAAGAACTCGACGTACTCGAGACGCACCGCCTGCAGGCCCGCGCTCGTGACACCGAGCGCGAGGACGAGCAGGTGGCCGAGGACGAGCACCAAGAGTCCGATCAGGATCGTCGCGGCGTCGCCGTGGACGAGCCCGCCGAACATAATTTCGGTCACCTCGTAGCCGTGGTAGCTCAGGGTTTCACCCGGCCCGAGCGCCGCGACGGCGGCGGCGTCCGGCATCCCGCCGAGGCCGAAGTGCCAGCCACCGTGACTGTCGACGTACACACCGAAGAACAGCAGGTTGACCGTGAAGGCCATCCCTGCCTTCGCCAGCAGCACCGCGGCGATACGCGTGTACGAAAGGACGTTCACGAGCACGTTCAGGAACTCGACGGCCTCGATCGGCTCGCCGACTGTGAGGAGGACGAGGCCGATGAGGAAGACCACGAGCGGGACCGTGATCGGACCCAGACCCGGAATCGTGAAGATCTCCATCGCCGGGAAGCCGCTGAACCCGAGCGGTAGCACCCCGTCACTCGCGAACGTGGTGTAGAGGAACTCCGGAGCGACGCTGCGGAGCGCGTCACTGAAGACCCACACCCACAGGCCGTTCATCATCAGGAGCCACGAGCCGTTCTCGTAGATGGCGTGTTCGAGGTCGTGCAGTTCGAGGTCTTCGAGGAACCCGAAGATCCACGCGACGTTGAGGTGGAAGATCCCGATCAGCACGCTCACGACGAGCCAGCCGCGGGCCCAGTCGATGCCCTCGGGCGAGAGTCCCTTCTCGATCGGCGGGTGTGCCATCCCGAGCGCACCCTCCCAGAAGTACGTCGAGATCAGGTGCAGGCCGAAGATCTCGCCGTAGAGGATCCCGAAAATCGCCGTGAACACACCGGCGGCGATCGTGACCCCGCCCATACTCCGGAAGGCCGGTCGGTCCGCGAAGGCGGTGTAGAGATAGTAGCCGATCCCAGTGTAAATGAGGCCGTACCCGAGGTCCCCGATCATGAAGCCGAAGAACGCCGGGAACGTGAGAAAGAGCACGATCGTCGGATCGAACTCGTAATAGCTCGGTCGGTTGACCGCCTGAACCAGGATCTCGAACGGCTTGACGGCACCGGGGTTGTCCTGCACCGTCGGCGGTTCGTCGTTGGCCATCACGACCGGGCTGCCGCCGTCGGCGCGTGCGTCGGCGTTCGAGCCGCCGTCGGCGGCCGCGGGCGATCCCGCACCGCCGCTGCCGCCGGCGGACACGTCTTCGCGCACGTGGTCGGTGCCGTCCTTCGAGAACGTCGCGCGTTCGATCTCCTCGATCTCAGCGCGCTCGCCGACGGCGTCTTTGATCGCGCCCTTGAACTTCGTGTAGCGCTCGCTCGGGATCCAGCCTTCTGCGATGAAGGCGTTCTCGGTCGTCGCGAAAGAGAGCGGCGCTTCGGTCTTTTGGACGTCGATCGAGAGTTTCTCCTCGGCAGCGAGCAGGAAGCCCGCCGCGTCCATCTTCTCGGCTTCCAGTTCGTTTTCGACCGTCGAGAGCTTCGATTCGAGCTGCTGTTTCTCGTGTTCGAGCTCTTTTTTGTATTCGCTCGGCGTTCCCTCCCAGTCAGGGATCTCGTAGGAGGAGAAGTCCGCGCTGACGAGCGCGTCGACGAGCGCGGAGTCGTCGGCGTCGGGCGTCGGCCGCGCGAAGACCCCGAGGACGCCGTCACCGGTGAAGATTTCGTGCGAGCGGAGGTCGTCGGCGTCGATAATCACCCGCTCGATCGTGTCGCGATCGCCGTCGCCGACGGCGACCTGCAGCGTGTCGTACCCCGACAACAGGTCGAGGTCGATGCCGAGATCCACGAACGGATCGATCGCGTCGAGTTGATCCTCCACGTCGCGGATCTCCTGTCGGAGTTCCTGCCGTCGGTCGTCGAGTTCGTTGACCCGCGTCCGGATCTCCTCGAGTTCCTCGTCGAGCGCCTCCTCGGTGACGATGCGCGTCGGTCCCGCGTCCGCTTCTTCGACGTCGAGGATGCTCTCCAGCGAGCGGACGGTGACGAGGCGGTCGGAGGACTCCTCGGCGCCCTCGACCGGATCGCCCGGCTCGAAGCCGTCCCAGGAGCCGTCGTACTCGGTGACGTGCAGGAGGTTCAGTCCGTGAGCGGTCTCGATGACCTCGTCCATCACGGCCTTTGATCCCGTCACCGAGACCTTGCTCATCTGCTCAGGTCTGAGCATTTACCGCCTCCTCGAACTGACTGATCGCGTATTCGACCGCCTCGTCGGCGTTCTCCTCGGCCGACGCGACCAGTTTCTTGCGCGCTTCCTGGCCCTCCTCGAGGAGCTCTTGACGCTCCGTTTCGATCTCCTCGCGGGCCTCTGTGAGCCGTTTCTCTTCGTACTCGTCGGCCTCTTGTTCTGCCTCGTTGCGGATCTCTTCGGCTTCGCGCCGAGCCGCCTCGATTCGCTCGTCGCGATCGTCCTCGGCCTCTGCAACGATGTCGTCAGCCTCGGATTCAGCCGTTTTGATCCGTTCGAGAACCTCTGGTCTCGGCATACTCGTATCACCGAAACGTTGCGCAAGCGCTGTATAAGGTGTTTGCGGAACACACCCGTGAGGCCTCGGCGCTGCGTCGTCCGTGACGCCCCGCGACTCGGATCCGCACCGTTATGATTCTCCCGTTCTAACCGCCGTCCAATGGGAGTCCTCGAAGACAAGGCCAACGCGCGCCTGTTCTACAAGTACCTCTCGAAGGTGTACGACCGGATCAACCCCTTCATCTGGAACGAGGAGATGCGCGACGAGGCGCTGGAGTGGCTCGCCATCCAGCCCGACGACCGCGTCCTCGACGTCGGGTGCGGCACCGGATTCGCCACCGAAGGACTGCTTCGCTACACCGACGACGTCCACGGACTCGATCAGAGCCGCCACCAGATGGAGAAGGCGTTCGAGAAGTTCGGGACGCACGACCGCGTTCGGTTCTACCGGGGCGACGCCGAGCGGCTCCCGTTCGCGAACGACTCTTTCGACGTGATCTGGTCGTCGGGGTCGATCGAGTACTGGCCGAATCCCGTGGCCGCGCTCAAGGAGTTCCGCCGCGTCGTCAAGCCCGGCCACCGGGTTTTGGTCGTCGGCCCGGACTACCCGAACAGCTCGCTCTTCCAGCACCTCGCGGATGCGATTATGCTGTTCTACGACGAGGAGGAAGCCCAGCGGATGTTCGAGGAAGCCGGCTTCGTCGACATCGAACACCACATCCAGCAGGCGTATCCGGGGAGTCCACGGGCGATCACGACCATCGCGCGCGCGCCAGAGGAGTAATCTGGCTACAATCGAGTGCGCGGATCGAGCTACTTGGACTGGTTTCTCCAACGCTCAATCGACGGTCCCGCGGACGCGACTCACCCGATCCTCGCCAACGTAGATCGTGACCGACACGGTTCGCCCGGGCTCTAACTGCGGACCGTTCGTCCCGGCGATCCGAAATGACCCTGTCTCGCCGACCGACCAGACCCCGTCGCTCGCGACGTTGAACGGGCCGGTCGGCCCACCACCGAACCCAGACGCGGCGAAGAACGGGACAGGCGGCTGGTGTGCCAGCGGCTCACCGTTTATTTCGACGACGAGACGAACCCTCGCGAGTCGAAGCGGTGCGCCGGCCTCGTGGGTCAGTGCGACCGTGTCGCCGTGCAGGTGGAGCGACAGTGCAACCGGGCCTGGACGCGCAGTATCGCCCGCATCGCTGCCGGTCGTCACGTCCCCCGTCGCCGTCGCGACGGCTTCGGCACCGGCCGCGACGACGCCGCCTAAGACGATACCGACGAGAAGCAGGACGACCACGCCGATCACCGGAGCCGAAGCACGGGTCCTCACGGCGGGTGTGGCTGCTCGATCGGTGATGAACGTTCGGAGGCGGCGTCACTGCCGCCGGACGAGGTAAGGTTGAGGTTCAGTCGGCTTGGCTTCCCGCTCGCTGGTCGCTCAGAAACCGGATGTCGTCACGGTTCCGTCACTCCCGGTGCTGTTGTTGACCGGTCCGTAGACGCTGGGCGTCGCTGTCGGCTCGACTGAGAGCAGGACGACAGAACTACCGTCGATAGCCGTCACCTGGTATGTCCCGCTCGGCGCGAGCGTCCACAGCGATCCGTCTTCGCCCGTCCGTCCGACAACCGAACTCCGGCCGCCGGCCGGTCCGACCGTGATCTGTGCGTCGACTGGATCGCCGGTCGTCGTGCTGTTGAGCTGTAGCCGCACGGGACCGCCGGGGTAGGTCCGGTGCGCCGTCAAGTTCAGCGCGTCTTTGACGGCTGACGTCGAGGAGCCCGTCCGGATCTGGTCGAGCGGCCGGTACTGGTACTCCTCGAACACGCGTTGACTTTCGCTGTCGACGAAGGCGACGAGACGGCCGCGCTGGTGCTCGATCGTGACTCGCGTGCTATCGCTGTCTGGGTTTCCGAGCGTGTCGTCGCGGAGGCGGAGCGCAGCGATCGTCGGGTACGCCTGCTCGGTCGCGTTGACGGCCTCCGCGAGCGAGAACGGGCCGCTGCTGTCGCCCTGCCGGAGCGCTTCGCGGTACGTCTCGCGGACGTACGTACCGTCGCGGATGACACCCAGCGTGACGCTGTCGGCTCCCGTCTGCACGTAGAACCGCGCGGAGGCGGCCTCGCCGCGCAGAACGGATCCCGCGTAGCCACGGACGGGACCGCTCAGCGTGTTCAGCTCGAGCCCGATGTTCCCGAACCGTGCCGAGGAGATGCTGAACCCGGGCGTCGATCGAGCGAGGGATTCGAGTCGGTCCCGCCGCTGTTCGAGTTCACGCGCCTCGGCGTCGATCAGTGCGAGTTCGTAGAGGAACCGCCGCGGCGGGAGTTCCTCGCGGCCGTACGCGGCGACGGCCTGTTGCTGACGCGCGCGCAGAGCGACGACCCGCTGCTCGACTGTGCTGACCTCCTGCAGCAGGTAGCGCTGGCGTGCCTCGGTCGTCTCCGCGGATTCGATCCGTTCTACCGCCGTCGCCGTTGCCAGGTGGGCGTCGGTCGTGGCCGACGAGAACGCGAGGCCACTCCCGAGTTCGACGTACTCGGTTTCGAGCGTGCTTCGGGTCGACTCCGCTGGCGGAATCCCGAGGACGTTGATCTGCGCCTCGCTGGCGTTCTCGTCGACCACTTGTGCCGGTGTGCCGCCTCCGGGGATCAACCGCTCAGTCGGTTGTGCGGCCGACGGCACTGGAGCCGACACCGACGGAGCAGACGGCGTCGACCCGTCGACCGACGGGGCAGACGCTCCGTCCGCGTCCGACAGCGCCGGCACTGCGCCGACGACCGCCGAGAGGACCAAGAGGAGGGCGAGCGAGAGGGAAACGGCACGCATATCGCGAGATATGCCGTGACGTTACTAAAAACGACGCCTTTCGTCGCAGTGCACGCCGCTGCGGTCGACCGGGCCACGACGGGGAAGAATGCGAACGGGTCTGAGGCGGATCGAGAGGTACGCTCCGGCGCCGAGACAGTGCGACCAGGGCGTGAGAGGCGGTTGATGGAAAGCGTTTTGAGCGTTCCACGTGCAGTTTCGTCAAATGCGGACGCCCGCGCTGTGGTTGGCCCTCCTCGTCGTCGTCGCCGCTGTCGCCCCAGCATCAGCGCTCGCTCTGGACGCGTCACAGACGGCCGCGCTGGGTGACTCGGTCCCGGTTCCGCAGGTGGACGACGGATCGGACGCCACGCAACCGCGGACCACGGTCGACATCTCGCTCCGTTCGGACCGGAGTGCGTCCTGGCGCGTCGAGACGCACTACGCGCTCGATTCTGAAAACGAGACGCGCGCCTTCGAGACGCTCGCGAGGCAGTACGAAGCGGGCGAAGCGAACGCCGGACCGGACATCGTACTCTTTCGGTCGCTCGCGGACCGAGCGAGCGAGTCGACCGGTCGGCCGATGGCGATCGAGAACGTCACGTATCACAGTTCTATCGACGAGGCAGACGGTCGCGGCACGCTTGCGCTCACCTTCCGGTGGACGAACTTCCTCCGCCGCGGCGACAACGAGACGCTCGTCCTCGACGACGTGTTCACGCTCCCGACCGCCGAGAGCGACGACCAAAAGACGTGGCTCTCGATCTTCGGATCCGACCAGGAGATCCTCATCCGGCCGCCGGACGGGTACACGGTGACGGGCACGAGTATCCCCGTCCAGCAGCGCGAGAGCGCTATCGTCCTCGCGGAACCGTCCGACTTCGAGGGCGAGACGAGCGAACTCCGCGTCACCTACACCGCCATCGGGCCGGCCGGGGCACTTCCGATCGGTCTTCTCGCGGGCGGTGGCTTTGCCGCACTCGTAATTCTTCTCGCGGGCGCGTGGGTGCTCCGGGGTCGTGAGGAGATCGGCGGTGCGCTTCCCTGGGGGGAGCCTCCCGTCTCCGACGACCGGCCCTCGGTCGCCTCTGGGGCCGTCGCCGGACCGAACGGTGGTGACAGCGGTCCCTCGCCGAACGGGCGGCCCGACAGTGGCGAGTCCGACTCGGAACCCGAAGCCGCGGCAGCGGTCGGCGGAGCGGCGTCGGGAGCCACCGTGAGCGCAGACGACGCCGAGAGCAGTGTCGAATCCGAGGTCGATCTGTCGCTGCTCTCCGACGAAGAGCGGGTCGAACACTTGCTGGAACAGAACGGTGGGCGGATGAAGCAGGCGACGATCGTCGACGAGACTGGGTGGTCCGACGCCAAGGTCTCACAGTTGCTGTCGGCGATGGCTGAAGAGGGCCGGGTCGACAAACTCCGACTCGGCCGCGAGAACCTCATCTCGCTCCCCGACGGTGCGGGAGACGACGAGGAGGGCAACGGTGGACCGCCCGGTAGCACTGGCGTCCCCGGTGACGGAACGTGACGATGCACGTCCCGAAACGTGAGCGAACCCCCACTCGCCCCCACTGAAGCGGACGCGCTTCCGGAACCTCTTTTGCTGCGCCATCCTCAGCGACGGGTAATGGAGTACCTGGAGCGTCGGGTTTCGATGGTCGAAGAGCGCCTCGAGGCGGTCATCGAGGCGGTCGACCCTCAGGAACTGTCCGACGAGGTGGCACACGTCGCGCTGGCCGGCGGCAAGCGCGTCCGGCCGGCTGTCACGGTTCTCGCGTGTGAAGCGTGCGGCGGCGACCCCGCGGACGCGGTCGACTTCGCCGTCGCCATCGAACTGGTCCACAACGCCTCGCTCGTCATCGACGACATCATCGACCGCTCCGACGTGCGACGCGGCACGGCGAGCGCGTGGGCCGAGTACGGCTACGGCCCCGCGATCATCGCCTCCGACGGCCTCCTGGGCGAGGCGTTCGCCCTCCTCTCGCGGAACGACCACGCGACGCAGATCGTCGCGGAGTCGATGGTCGAACTCGGCGAGGGTGAAGCGACGGAACTGGTCGCCCGTCCGAGCAACGAGCGCGAGTATATGGACCTCGCTCGCCGGAAGACCGGGGCGCTGTTCCGCGCGGCGGCCGAACTCGGTGCCGTCGCGGCCGGCGCCGACCCGTTCACCGTCGAGGCGTTCGGCGAGTACGCAGAGCGCGTCGGCGTGGCGTTTCAGATCCGCGACGACGTTCTCGATGCGACGGCCGACGCCGCCGATCTCGGCAAGCCGACCGGCCAGGACGAGGAGATGGACCGTCCCTCGCTGGTGCAGGTCACCGACCTCTCCGCCGGGGAAGCCAACCAGCGTGCACACGACCAATCCGAGCAGGCGCTCGAGGCCCTCGCGGCGTCGAACGTCGACGACAGCGAACCGCTCGGCTACCTCCAGGACCTCGCAGAGTTCGTCGTCGTCCGCGAGCGCTGAGCCGGATCTCTTTCGCGACTTCCGACATTCTCAGTCACCCTTTGGCTGCCTCTGCGGCGGTCGGGAACCGTGATTCCGCGATCGCGAACACGAGCGTGCTGAACACGCCGAGGAGGGTCCCGGCCGTGAGCCCGATCGCCAACTGCGTCATCGAGAACGACTGGACGCCGGCGATGTCCCGGGGCAGGAAAAAGCCGGAGACGACGTAGAGGACGACCGCGATCGCGACGACGTAAAACGGCGCGTTGAGGTAGCGCCACTTGAACTGGTCGGCGAGATACTCGTCGGTCACCTGTCCGAGACTGGAGGTGACGCCTGCGGCGGCGAACCACTGGACTGCGCCGTGGACGAGCGCCGCGAGGACGATCGGCGGCGTCGGGTCGGGGACACTCGCGCGGACGGTCTCGAAGAGCGCGTAGCCTCTGAATCCCCCCACGACGAGCAGGGCGGCGGCGGCGACGTAGGTGATGAGCGTGACCCGGCCCTCGTAGAGCACGTCGCGGACGCGGTCTGCGGTGTCGTCGACGGCGTTTTCGAGTCCCAGGCCCCGAAAGAGCGTGTACAGACCCAGAAGCGCCGAGATGATGCCCAGCACGACCGCGCCGGGCACGTCGAAGAGGCTCGCGATCGTCACGAAGGGGTAGATGAGAAGCAGGATGCCGAGCGGGACGAGGATCGTCCCGCGGGTCTCCGGATCCGCGAGGACCTGCTTCATCGTGTAGTAGATCGACTCTAAGTCCTGCGCCTGTCGAACGACGACGCGCCGGACGCTGTCGATGGGAACCCGCGAGCGGACGATCGGCAGCACCGACTCGTCCTGTGCGCCGTCGGTGATGACGATAGCACTGACGTTCTCACCGGTCGAGAGGCCGGCGAGGACGCGGTCGATCTCTTCGCCGATCGCGCGGTTCGCCTTCACGTCACCGCCCTGTGTCCCGGTGACGGCGGCGACGGTCACTTCCTCGTCGACGTCGGGATCGGCGTACAGCGCGTCGTACTCGTGGATCCCCTGGAACAGAACGTTGACGTCTGAGTCCTCCGGGTCGGCGGTTGCGAGTTCGACCGCCGCCGACTCGACGCGATCCCGGCCGACGATGGGGGTGTCCAGTCCCGTCTTGCGGCCGAGGTCGTCGTCGAGGTCGACACAGAGAACCAACAGCATCTGGCGGACGTACGCCATCGGAGTATATCTGTTTTCGGGAGCCGTCCCGAGCGATGGACTAACACTGCGGGCGTTGGCGTACCCCTGCGCGGGCGAAGTAGCACGACTTTTGAGTCTCGGACCGCTATCGAGAAACGAATGATCTCGAAGGGCTGTGAGCAGTGCGCGAAGGGCGGTAAGATGGTTCTCTTCGTCTACGGTTACTGCGACCAGCGCGACTGCTTTTACTGCCCGCTCGGCGAGAACCGCAAGAACGTCACCGACGTCTACGCGAACGAGCGGCTCGTCGAATCCGACGACGACGTCATCGAGGAAGCCAAGCGGATGCAGGCGCTCGGCACCTCGATCACCGGCGGCGAACCGCAGGAAGCGCTCGATCGCACCTGTCACTACCTCTCGCTTCTGAAAGACGAGTTCGGCGAGGACCACCACACGCACCTCTACACCGGCATCACCGGCGGCCGCGAGAATATGCGCCGCCTCTCGGAGGCCGGCCTCGACGAGATCCGGTTCCACCCGCCGTACGAACAGTGGGGCGACCTCCACGGGACCGAGTGGGAGGAGATCCTCTACATCGCTCGCGAGGAAGGGCTCACGCCCGCTTTCGAGATCCCCGGCATCCGTGCCGAAGAGGAGTTTCTGGACTTCCTCGACGAAGGCGCCGCGGACTTTTGCAACGTCAACGAGTTCGAGATGAGCGACGGGAACTACCGCCGGATGCAAGAACAGGGCTTCGAGTTGCAGGAAGGCCATATGTCCGCGGTCGACGGCTCCAAAGAGGAGATTCTCGACACGATGGGCGACCACGAGCGCGTGTACTTCTGTACCTCCGTGTTCAAAGACGCCGCACAACACCGCAACCGCCTCAAGCGGATGGCGCGCACCATTCGCCGCCCCTTCGACGAGGTGACCGACGACGGGACGCTCGTCTACGGGAAGACGTGGATCACGGCCGACGAACTCGACGCACTCGGCGTTCCCGAGGAGTTCTACACGGTCAAATCGAACCACGTCGAGGTCGCGTGGTGGCTCTTAGAGGAGATGATCGAAGAGGGCGACGTCCCCGAGGGCGAGATCGTTGAGCAGTATCCCACCGCCGACGGGACGGTCGTCGAGCGGACGCCGCTGGCGTAATCCCCCCCTTAGCAGCGACCCGGCCCCGTCGTGCTCGTTCACTGTTTCCGCGCTCACCAGTCCGAGCGGCGCGATCGCTCGAAAGACTCCGCCGTCAGCGCAGCGTAGAGACTCGGCACGAGCGCGATCGCCGTCCCGACCAGGAGCCACTCGCCGAGCGGTCCGCCGCGGACGACGCCGACGGTAACGATCCCGACGCCGAGCACGCCGCCCCCGGCCGCAGCAAGCCGCTTCGTCCGCCGGTCGAAGGTGACGCCGCGTGCAGTCCCGTACAGCGCCGACCCGAGTCCGATCGCGACTCCGGCACCGACGCCGACGTACGGCGCGCCGACGAAAACGCCGGCCACGACGAGGGCAACCCCGGCCGCCGCTCCACCGAAGACGGTCGTGCGGGGCGAGAGCGGATTGACATCTGCCCCGTATCTGGTCGCGTAGCCAGCGGCCGGTGCACCGAGCGCGGCGGCGACGAGGATCGCGAAGAGGACGCCGCGCGGCGACGGGTCGTCGAGGAGGACGCCGAACGCGCCGGCGGCGGCGACGGCGCTCCCGGCGGCGAGGAGCCACCGCGGTCGGATCGTCGCTGCGGGGTCGTCGTCGCGAACGATGCCGAAGCCGACGAACGGGTACGAGACGAGCGCCCCGACGACGACGGTCGCATAGAGGCTCCAGCCGAGGAGCAATCCGGAGACGAGAACGGAGATCCCGAGGAAGACGCCCGTGATGACGGCGAACTCGGGGACACGGCGACTCATACCGGCAGTCGGGGCGAGACGGCTGAAAGCGTTGCGGTGGGCGTCGCTATCGTGTCTCAGGCGCGCACTGTCGTTCCGAGACCCGCAAGCGTTTAGACAAGCCGTGGAGTAACATTCGCTATGTCAGACTGTCCGCTGGCCGACGACTGTCCCCGGTATTCGGAGCGAATCGACGGGATGGGGTGTCAGTACTACGGCGACCGCGGCGGCGCCGAGTGGTGTAACAACTACGACCAGCCGATCCGCGACCTGAAGGCCCAGCCCGTCAAGCCCGGCGAGGAAGTCGTCGTCGACGTCGACGACATCCACGAGAGCGGGGCGGGCGTCGGCCGGACCGACGACGGCTTCATCGTGCTCGTCGACGGCCTCCTGCCGGAGGCGCGCGCCGTCGTCCGCATCGACCGCGTGAAATCCAACCACGCGACCGCGAAGAAGGTAGTCGAACGGCTGCCGCTCGACGAAGACGCCGAAGAAGCCGCGGACGAGACAGCCGCATCCGACGCCGACGCCGCAGACGACGGCTCCAAGGACCGGACGGGCGGTCCGGACAGGCCGACCGCGCTCGGCAGCCGCGACAACTTCTGGGGCGGATAATCGACCGCCGCCGGCGGGGCGAGACGGCACGGACAGTCACTCTTCTGCATCTTTTTTGCGCGGGGCCGCCAACGCGACAGTATGGACGACGCCGAGAGAGACGGCGACAGCGCGAAATCGGACGGTGTCGACGGGTTGCACGCCGAGGAGGGAGAGGACCTCTCGGCGTTCGACGTCGACGCCGCGCTCGCGGAGGCGGGCTTCGACGCCGACGAGAGCGTGTTGACCCGCCGCCAGGCCGAAGTGCTGGTGCTCCGAGAGCAGGGGATCCGCCAGTCGAAGATCGCGTCGATGCTCGGGACGTCCCGTGCAAACGTGTCGAGCGTCGAATCGAGCGCGCGCCGAAACGTCGAGAAGGCGCGCGAGACCGTCGCCTTCGCCGAGGCGCTGACGGCTCCGGTGCAGGTCTCCGTCGAGGCGGGGACTGACCTCTACGACGTCCCGAAACAGGTGTACGACGCCTGCGACGAGGCCGGCGTGAAGGCGAATCGGACGGCACCGGAGCTGATGAAAGCGGTCTCGGACGCCGCCGGCGACGCAATCCAGGGTCGGGAGGTCCGCGAATCGCTGCTCGTCGGGGTGACGACGGGCGGCCGCGTCCAGGTGCGGCGCTCGGCCGACTAGCTCTTTTTCGATCCGACTCAGAACTCGCCGCGGTCTTCGAGCGAGCGAACGAGCCGTTTGACGTCTTGGGCGCGCTCTTTCGGCACGACGAGGACGCGGTCGTCCCACGCGACCACGGCGAGGCCCGAGACGCCCACGAGTGACACGTGGGCGTCGTCTGCGGCGACGACGTTATCCGCGGCATCGAGCGTCCGCAGCGTGACGTCCTCGCCAGCGACGTTCCCGGCCCCGTCGGCGTCGAGAACGCGTTCGAGCGCGTCCCACGAGCCGACGTCGTCCCAGGGGAACGCGACTGGGACGACCGCCACGTCGTCGGCGCCCTCGAAGATGGCGTGATCGACGCTGATCGACTCGGTCGCCTCGAAGGCGGCCGTTACGTCCGGGTGATCGCTGGAGCGCGCGCTGGGGTGGTCGTCGGAGGGCACGTTAGGGTGGGCACCGGAGAGTTCGCTCGCGGATCGAAGTGCGTCGAGCAGGTCGGCCAGCGGTGAGGTCGCGGCCGCGTCCAGAAAGACCTCCGGCCGCCAGGCGAACAGCCCGGCGTTCCAGTAGTGGCCGGCCGCGACGTACGACTCGGCGGTCTCTGCGTCCGGTTTCTCGTGGAACGACCGGACGGGTTTCCAGGCGGGGCCAGAGCCAGTGGCCGGTTCGGCACCTTCTGCCGCCGCCGGTTCGATGTAGCCGTATCCGGTCTCGGGCCGGGTCGGCTCGACACCGAACGTGATCAGTCGGTCCTCGGTCCCCGCGACGGCGACGCCGCGACGGACGGCGGGCGCGAACCCCTCGCCGACGAGGTGGTCGCTCGGGAGCGCGAGCACGACGCAGTCGCCGTAGCGTTCCGAGGCGTGGTGTGTCGCGTACAGGAGCGCCGGCCCGGTGTCGCGCCCGGCCGGTTCGACGAGTACGTCGGCGTCGGGGACGCGCTCTCGAACGCCATCTGCGTATCCCTCGCGGGTGACGACGACGACCTCGTCTGCGACGTCGCGCGCCCGTGAGACGGTCCCTTCCAGGAGCGATTCCTCGCCCACGAGCGGGAGGAACTGCTTCGGTCGAGCCGACCGACTGGCGGGGTAGAGCCGCGACCCCGTCCCGCCGGCGAGCACGACGGCGACGACGGGGACCGGGACCTCGGTTTTCTCGGTGGCTGGAACGCTGTCCGTCATCACCACGTCTCCACGATCCCGTCGTGGAGGTCTTCGACGCAGCCCTCACAGTCCGGATGTCCCGCCTCGAAGCACGTCGGGCGCCCCTCGTCGTCGACCGCGACGGCGCGGCGGTCGGCTTCACGGCGGCAGACGATGCGGAGGCGGCCGTCGTCGTCCCGAGGGATGGTGTCCGGGATGGCCGTTCGCTCCTTGTCGCCCGTCTCCGCGTCGCGACCTTCGCGGTAGGCGTCGCGGGCGCGGGCGTACTGGCGGCCGGCCTCGCGGAACTTCGCTCGCAGGAGGCGTTCGAGACGGTCGCTCATCGGCAGAGAGTGCGAGGGCGAGTCGTATAGGTCCGTTGGTGGTCGTGACAATCTGATCGCGGATACACTGTCCCGCCGCGTCCGTTTCACTTTCACCCCGGTTACGATACTTTATTACCGATCGGGAACCAATCGCTCCGTGCCTCCCAACGGAAAACAAGGCGGAGGCGAGTGAAACTATGTCAGACCTGCGAACACACGCAGCGGAGATAGCGGAACAGTTCTCAGACCACCTCGACGTGGGCGAAGACGAAGTCGAAGAGCGATTGCGTAATCTCGTCGACGAGTACCGCGTGCCCGTCGACGAGGCGCGCCGCTCGGTGGTCAACAGCTACCTCGAAGAGGCCGGCCTCGAACGCGACGAGATCGGCCGCGGCGGCAACGACGAAGTCCGTCTCGCGGACATCGACGAAGACGAGCAGTGGATCGACGTGACCGCGAAAGTCGTCGAACTGTGGGAGCCCCGCAGCGAGTCGATCGCCCAGGTCGGCCTGCTCGGCGACGAGTCCGGGCGCACGAAGTTCGTCGCCTTCGAGACCTCGGATCTCCCCGAACTCGAGGAGGGCGCGGTCTACCGCCTCGGGAACGTCGTTACCGACGAGTACCAGGGTAACTTCTCGGTGAAACTCAACAAGACCACATCGATCGAGGAACTCGACGAGGACATCGAAGTCGGTGACGACGCGGTCACCGTCGAAGGCGCGCTCGTCGACATCCAGTCCGGCAGCGGGCTCATCAAGCGCTGCCCCGAGGACGGCTGTACGCGCGTCCTCCAGAACGGGCGCTGTTCGGAACACGGCGACGTCGAAGGCGAGTTCGACCTGCGGATCAAAGGCGTCCTCGACGACGGCGAGGAGGTCTACGAGGTGATCTTCGGTCGCGACGTCACCGAGGAACTCACCGGCGTCACGCTCGACGAGGCCCAACAGATGGCGATGGACGCCCTCGACACGACGGTCGTCGTCGAGGAGATGCGCGAGGATCTGCTCGGGACGTACTACCGCGTCTCGGGCCCCGAACTCGGTCGCTACGTGCTGGCCGACGACGTCGAACGGCTCACCGAACCGGCGGATCCGGAAGCGGTGCTGATCAAAGCGAGGTCGATCTAAATGAGTTCCAACGAGATCCCATCCCGAGAAGTCGCCCGGCGTGTGTTCGCAGACGAGTTCAACGACGCCGCTTTCACGTTCAAAGAATCCGACGACGATCGCGCGCCGGTCTATCTGCTGCTCCCGACGGGGGCGAAGGCCAACCGCGTGTTCTTCGTCGGCACGCTGACCGAGAAGGACGACGTCGGCGAGGACAACGAGTACTGGCGCGGCCGGATCGTCGACCCCACGGGGACGTTCTTCGTGTACGCGGGCCAGTATCAGCCCGAAGCCGCGAGTATGCTCCGCGAACTCGAACCGCCCGCGTACGTCGCGGTCGTCGGCAAGCCGCGGACGTACGAGACCGACGACGGATCGGTGAACGTCTCGGTCCGACCCGAGTCGATCCAGGTCGTCGACGCCGCGACCCGGGACCGCTGGGTCGTCGAGACCGCAGAGCGAACGCTCGAACGCATCGAGGCGTTCGACCAGGAGGGCAACGAGTACGCGCGGATGGCCCGCGAGGAGTACGACCTCCCCACCGACCGCTACAAGGAGTCCACCGTCTCCGCCTTGGAGAGCCTCGACGAGTCCGACGGCGACGAACTCGGACTCGACGGCGGCCGCGTCGACGACGCGGCCGGAGAAAGCGAACGCGACGCGCACGCCGACTTGCAGACCGAACCGTAGGCAGCGAGCCGTCGACGAATCTGCATTCCCTCGATTTTACTTTCAGACCGGCATCGAGAGTCGGCGCTTCCGCCCCGTCACTGGGTCGGCCTCGAATCAAATTTTGTTGATTCAGTTACACTGTCTGACGAAGCATTAAGTGGATCCGCCGACGAACGACGAGATAAGACAATGGGCAACAAAAACAAGACCATCTCGTTCCGCGTCAACGAGGACGCGTTCGAGACGCTCCGTGAGATCGCCGAGGAGCGCGACATCTCGCTCTCGGCGGTCTTCCGCGACTACGTCGACACGCTCGTTGCCCACGACGGCCAGGTCCAGGTCGTCCCCGAGCACGAACTCGAACAGTTGCGCAACGGCGACGACGAAGACGAGAGCTTCCCGCCGAAGGTGAAGGTCCCGAAGAGCTTCGTCCGCGAACACGAGCGCCTCGAACTGGAGGCCGAACACCTCCGAGAGCAGCTCGAAGAACACAAGCGATACGTCAACTACCTCCGGGAGCAACTCGAAGACGGCGAAGACGACGTCATCCAACTCGAAGACCTCGACGAGAGCGAGGCCGACGAGCCGTCGTTCCGACTGGGCTGAGGCGTCGACGCCGCTGGGGAGCGGTTGAGATGCCGAGCCAGCGATTACCCCGAGAGCGCCTTCCGGGCGCGCCGCATCTTCTGTTCCATCTCCTCGTTGCCTTCGACTTCCGCGAGCGTCTCGGCCGCTTCCAGCGTTCGGACGGCACTGTCGAGGAACGAGAGGATGTCGCCAGGGTACGCATACAGCATATACTCGTCGCTCATCACGTCGACGATGGCGTCGGGACCGAGGCCCTGCGCCCGGAGCTCAAGCAGGTACGACACGAACTGCCGCTCGGGGTAGCCCGTATAGAGGTCGTCGGGGTTCTTGGGATCGAGGAAGTCCTCGGCGAAATCCAGGAGTCGATCGCGCGTGGCGTCGTCGAGTTTCGAGAGCCCCTCCCCGGTGTAGAGGACGTCCATCGTCGCGCCCTTGAACGCCCCCTTCGGGATGTTGACGTCGATCTGTGAGACGATCTGGCGGTGGTTCTTGAGATAGATCTTGTCCGTGATAGCCACGGTTGTCGATCGTACGCCGCTGTGCGGCAAAAGCGTCCCGGTGCCGGCCCTCGAACAATCGGCCGTAGCTGCCTGGGGCCAGGTGCGGCAGAGCGACGACCTGTGTGAGGCCGGCGCACTCCGGTGGTGAGTCGTAACGTATTTGACTTCGACGGGGGTACCTGAAGGTGCGTGTCCGGGTTAGGGTAGTGGACTATCCTTCAGCCTTGTGGAGGCTGAGACGCGGGTTCGATTCTCGCACCCGGACCTTTCTGCCTGCGAACAACCTGAGCAGGTGAACGTCCGTACAGAGGATTGAAACGGCGAGCAACCGAGCGAAGCGAGGTTGCGAGTGGGGTTCGATTCTCGCACCCGGGCCTCGATACTTCTTCCCTCGTCCACGTTGTGCGTTTTTGCTCATTCTGAAAGAGAAGTGAAACGGTGCCTCGCTTCTTGCCGACAACTTACACTGCGTTTTCCTTCAGAAGCTCCGAGAGTTGTGTCTCGTCAGATTCGGGAAACAACCTTGTCGCCGTGAATATTACGCCGATCCGAGGTGGGCTTTGATTCAGCATCTTTAACAAGACTGAAATGATATTCAGGATCGATGTTAGGTAAAAATTTCAAGACAGTTAGTATCATTGTCGTTTTATTGGTTCTATTTTCGGGCGTCTCTGCGGGAAATCCTACGCCAAAATCTCAGATCGTTAATGAAGTCTCAAATGATGTCTCTGCGGCATCTAATTCCTTAACGATATCTGTCACTAGTAGATATGGATCGGACGCATCTGGAGCGAAAGTCGCTTTGTATCAGAGTGATGGAAACAAAGTGGGATCAAAAACAACTGACACCGATGGAGACGTTTCTTGGGATGTCTCCTCTGGCGACTATTATATCGATGTCTACTCTGCGGAAGGTGGCTATATGGGTGATAAAAGTTTCTCAGTGGATGGATCTACGTCTATAGAATTTAGTCGAGAGACTCCTTGGGCGGGGTCACAAAAGGGGGAAACTATGGACGGGACGGGATTCGGTCCCGGAGATACAGTATATTTAGATGACAAAACAGTCACCTACTACCAGACTTTTGAAAATCCTGGACCCTCCTCATACAGCGTCCGTGTCACGCTCAAAGTCGATCAAGATAGTGATGGATCTGTTGATGGTAGCAAAGTCTTTGATTCCGCTACGATATCTGCTAACAGTGAAAAAAGTTTTAACGGCGATTTCGAAACGGCATTAGGTGGAGATTACGATAATCTCAGTACTTCACAAAGCCGGTTAGTTAGAACGTCTGCTTGCTGAGGATGTGCACTCCAACAAGCAAGCAGACAGTGAGATCCACGAGGACCAGCTTCTTAACTTTCTCGTCAACCGCCTTG